>Ga0302324_100000567_pt1 | contig 95925 bp, 88 predicted proteins | sample Palsa_T0_1_FD_201949 | JGI IMG/M metagenome (GOLD analysis project Ga0302324, IMG submission 201949) | Peat permafrost microbial communities from Stordalen Mire near Abisko, Sweden - Palsa_T0_1 | ecosystem: Environmental > Terrestrial > Soil > Palsa > Peat permafrost | place: Sweden: Abisko... | reverse complement strand
GAGCTGCCCGACGGCATGGACACGCAGCTCGGGGAGCGCGGCGCCGGCCTTTCCGTGGGCCAGCGCCAGATCGTGTGCTTCATCCGCGCCATGCTGCCCGACCCCCGGATCGTGATCCTGGACGAGGCGACCAGCTCCATCGACGCGATGACGGAGTCGCGGCTGCAGCGCGCGCTCGCGATGCTGCTGCGCGAGCGCACGAGCTTCGTCGTGGCGCACCGCCTGAGCACGATCAGGGGCGCGGACCTCGTCCTCGTTCTCGACCACGGCCGCATCATCGAGCGCGGCACGCATCCCGAACTGCTCGCCAGGGGCGGCCATTACGCGTCGCTGTACCGGCAGTTCGTGCAGGTCGACGACAGGCGCTGATTCCACCCTGAAAATTTCGAAGAAGATTTTTCTCGGAAAAGGTGTGGATTTCCCTCTAGAAAGGCATTGCTTTCACAAGGAAGCACCCTAAAACAAAAACTCAATATGGCCAAAAAATCAGCCCGCAAACCCAACGCCGCGTTCATGAAACCGGTAACTCCCGATGGCGCACTTTCCGCCGTTGTCGGCTCCAAGCCGCTACCCCGCACGGAGCTCACGAAGAAGCTCTGGGACTACATCAAGAAGAACGGTCTACAGGACAAGAAGGACCGCAAGATGATCAACGCCGACGCTTCCCTCAAGGCAGTGTTTGGTGGCAAGTCCAAGGTCAGCATGTTCGAGATGACCAAGCTCGTCTCGGGCCACGTTTCCTAACCCCCAAGAATTTCAGAGATTTGCCGCCGCGGGTTCGCCCGCGGCGGTTTTTTTGCACCCCTCGCGGGGCTAAAGTCCGAGCGCCGTCTCGATCTGCCGGCATGAGGTCTTGATGATCTCGAGCCGCGCATGGCGCTTGTTGTTGGCGGCGACGAGGTGCCATGGGGCGTGGCGTGAGCTCGTCAGGGCGATCATGTCCCCGACCGCGATCTCGTAGGACGCCCACTTGCGCCGGTTGCGCCAGTCCTCGACGTCCATCTTGTGCTTCTTGTAGGTCGTGGCCTCGCGGTCGCGGAAGCGGCGCAGCTGCTCGTCCTTCGCGATGTGAAGCCAGAACTTGAGCACGATGACGCCGTGCTCCGTGAGCTCGCGCTCGAATTCATTGAGCTCGCGGTAGGCGCGCCGCCACTCCGGCTCGCTCGCGAATCCCTCGAGGCGCTCGACAAGGACGCGCCCGTACCAGGACCTGTCGTAGATGGTCACCATGCCGGCGCGGGGCACGTGCCGCCAGAAGCGCCAGAGGTAGTGGTGCGCCTTCTCCTCGTCCGTGGGCTTGGAGACGGGGATCACGCGGAAGTCGCGCGCATCGATGGCGTCGGTCAGCCGCCTGATCGCGCCGCCCTTCCCGGCGGCGTCCCATCCCTCGAAGACCCAGACGACGGACCGCCTCTCCTGGCCCGCGGCACGCACGACCTTGTTCAGGCGGCCGAGCCATTTGTCGCGCTTTTTCTCATACGAGGCCTGGGACAGCTTGTTATCGAGAGGAATCGACAGAAGGCGCCGCAGGCCGGCGGGGCGCAGCGGCACGACGCGCCTCTTCGCGCGCGCCTCGCCTTGCGCGACGCGGTTGCGCGCGCGGACGTGGACACGGAAGCGCGAGAGCAGGATGTCGGCGACCGCGAGGTTCCTGGAGCGGGGATCCGACGAGTCGATGACATACCACGGCGCGGCCGGCTGGTGCGTCGCGCTGCGCATGCGCTCGGATAGGCGGGCCAGGCGTTCGTAGTCGCGCTGGCTCTTCCAGTCGTCGGGCGTGACGCGCCAGGCTGTACGCGGGTCGGATTCAAGCTCGCGCAGGCGCGTGCGCTGTGCGGACTTGGTGAGGTTGAGCCAGAGCTTGATGATGAGGGCGCCGCCCGCCGCGAGCTGGCCCTCGAACCAGGCGAACCGCCGCATCATCGCGTCAAACTGGGCGAGCTCTCGTGCGGTGCGCGGGTCGTCATGGAGCGCGTCGGCGTGCCAGCCGCCCGCGTAGATGGCCATGCGGCCGTTCGGCGGGAGCGTCCGCCAGTAGCGCCACATTGCCGGCCGCTCGCGCTCCTCGTCGGTGCGCTCGTGGAACGCGAACGTCTCGAAGCCCCGGGGGTCGAGCCACCCGTTGAGGATGTTGATGACCTCGCCCTTGCCCGAGCCCTCGACGCCGCCGACCACGAGGATCACCGGGAACTTGGCCGACTTGAGCTCCACCTGCATCCTGACGAGCGCCGCCCGCACGTCGGGCAGCCGCGCCTCATAGGCCTTCTTCGACATTCTCTTGTCGTCTCCCGATTTCGCCATTTTTCAGGGGTAAGCTTCGTGAGAAGTGCCCGCTGCCGCGCCCGATGTCGAGACGTCTCGGGGTCGGCTGTGTTAAATCTGCCGGTGTTCCCGCTTGGCGGGCCTCAAGGGGCCGCCCACGCTCTGGCGCCTCTTATCCCGGAGCCAATGACCGACACGCCCAGACCGGAGCGCACGCGCGCCATACTCATGCTCGTCCTCGCGACGTTGTACTGGGGCGTGAGCTTTCCGATCACCAAGACCGTCGCGGCCATGGGCCATGCCTTAGTGCCCGATGCCAGCTCGTGGTTCCTGTCGGCAATGGCCGTGGCGCCGAGGTTTGCGCTCGCCGCGTTTCTCGTCCTCATTTTCAGGAGCAAGGTCGACAGGAACCCCACCGCCCCTGAGATTCGCCAGGGTCTCCTGATCGCGTTCTTCGGTGCGGCCGGCGCCCTGCTCCAGGCGGACGGCATTCAGTTCACGTCATCATCGACGTCCGCATTCCTCACGCAGCTCTCCGCGATCCTGATACCCGCCTGGCTGGCGCTTCGCCGGTGGCGCAGCCCCGGCGCGGTGGTTTGGATCTGCAGCGGCCTCGTCCTGGCCGGGGTGGCCGTGCTCAGCCACGTGGACTGGCACAACCTCAGGCTCGGCAGGGGTGAGTCGGAGACGATCCTCTGCGCGGTGTTCTTCGTTGGCCAGATTCTCACCCTTGAGCAGGGGACATTCATGGGGAACAGGGCTGGCGTGGTCACGTTGGTGATGTTCGCTGCCGAGGGCGCGGCCTTTCTCATGCTGGCAGCCGCGACGGCCCCGCGTCCCGAGGCACTCCTGGCCCCGTGGAGATCAGGCTTCTGGGTGGTTCTGACGCTTGTCCTCACGGTTGTCTGCACGGTGGGAGCCTTTTCGATTATGAACAAATGGCAGCCGAGGATCACCGCGACCGAGGCAGGGCTTATCTACTGCGTGGAGCCCTTGGCGACGGCCGTTTTTGTGCTGTTCATCCCAGCGTGGCTGTCGCGGTGGTCCGGAATCGATTATCCTAACGAGACGGCAACGAGGTCCCTGATTGGGGGAGGAGGACTGATTACTCTGGCAAACGTCATCGTGTTGACGCGAAAACAACCAAAGAAGGCAGTATAAAGGCTGCTAGTTATATAGATTACGCAGGTTTAACATTGTCAAATGTGTGAAATAGCTATTTAAAATCTGCATCGAAGCGCGAATCAGAGCCATCATTCTTGAGGGGCTCGAGTCCAAATCAGCGTCGCTCCAGGCGGCGCAAGCTGCGGCCGCCCGTCCTGCCCGGGGTTGGTTGAGGGCCGTGCGCGAGGCGATTGGCCTCACCCAGGGTGAGGTCGCCGGAAAGCTCGGGATAAAGCGGCAATCCTATGCCCAGCTGGAGGTCTCTGAGGAGTTGGGGTCGATCAGTGTCGCTTCTCTGGGCAGGGCGGCAGCGGCGGTGGACTGCGATCTCGTTTATTTCATGGTTCCACGGGGCCCCGCCGGGCGTACCTACAAGGAACTGGCCCGGGCCCATGACCCTTTCGCGCCACACGTGAATGCCACGGCGCAATCGATGGCGCTGAAGGGCCAGCCGCCGACTCCGTGAAAGCGGGAGCCACGGAATCCGCCGATGGGTTGATTTCGGCGGGCGAGGCGGCGCTCCTTGTTCCGAGCCTGTCGACGAGGACACAGCTCCTTGAGATTGAGCGCATCAACATCCATGCGGCCCGACTGTGGGCCATGCGCCCCAAGGTCCTCCTGCGGGACGACCTAATGTCCGAGGCCTTTTGCGGCGATCTTCACCGCCGCATGTTCAACAGCATCTGGCGCGGCGCAGGAAAATACCGCGCGACGCCGTCTGCAACGGGCTGGGAGCCGGGCCGCATTGCGGAGGGCGTCGCCCTTTTCCTCGCCGACGCGGACGGATGGCTGAGGTATTCCACTTATCCGATATACGAGTCGGCGGTCCGCCTCCATCACAGGCTGGTCTCGATCCGGCCGTGGATGAATGGCAACGGAAGGCATGCGCGCCTGCTGGCCGATATCGTCGTCGCCTCCGTGAACGAGGCGCCGCTCACGTGGGGCTCGCGGTCGGGCGCTCCCGAGGCTGCCCGCTCGCGCTACATCGAGGCGATACGGGCCGCCGACGGCGGGGACATGGCGGCTCTCATCGCCTTCGCCGGCGGCTGAGACGCGTTGCTCCAGATGACATGGGGCAGACGGCTTGGCGCCTCGCGCCGCGCCTGTCCGCCCCATGTCATCTGGAGCGGGAACCCTAGAATGGAGCGCAAGTACGTGAACGGCCATTGCTCGATGCGGACCCGACCAGCGACGCAATATCCAGAAGTGATTTTTCAGGTAGGGAGCTACACAAATCCAATTAGATTTCTTGTTCGCCAAATTCACGCCGAGCAGCGGACATAGCGCAGCCTCACCCTGTCTTGCTCTCTACGTTCGCCATAGGGGAATCTGAACGCTCAAATCTGACACGCGTTGTTGGGTGGATGGCCCTATCGAGCATCCTTTGGGAATCTTCGTGCGGTCTCATCGTCAGACGAACCAGTTTGGCAGCCTTCGTGGTCTTCTTCGCGGGTCTGATTGAGCCACCAAGTGTCTATGCAGAGGCCACGGCGAATCAAGGAGCAGACCAGGGACAATCGATCGAAAGTGTCCGTTCGCGTGCCGAGGCTGGTGATCCAATGGCTCAAAACAGGCTAGGGGAGATGCTTGGCGGAGGCGAAGGCGTCAAGCGCAACGCAGATCAGTCCGTCATTTGGCTCCAAAAGGCTGCGGATCAGGGATACGCACCAGCTATTACGAATCTGGGCTTCTTCTATCTGGAGCAGAGCCATTTCGATCAGGATTACAAATTGGCGTTGGATTATTTCCTGAGAGCTTCCAACTTGGGTGAGGACGATGCGCAACTGGAGGCGGCCAGGCTTTACACGTTAGGCCGAGGAGGTATTCGCAAAGACATTATCCAAGCCGATGCTTGGCTGACCGTTCTGAGCGAGGAAGGCATGTCGCCGAAGGATTTGGGAATCCCGCAGCTGGAGGCTTATTTCACAAACGATGACCGTAGAGACGTGGCACAGATGGTGGAACGTTTTCAAATGGGAATTGTGCAGAACCTCACGCCTCTCGCCGAGAAGGATGATGCCAAGGCCGCCTTTGATATCGCCCGCATCTACTTCAAAGTTAACGGCCATACTCGCGACGTGGACAAGGGGGTCCAATGGTACCGCAAGGCCGCAGAGTTAGGGCAGCCAATGGCCGAATACATTCTAGGCCAATTTTACGTGGCTGGTAAGTATCTGCCCCAGGACCTGCCAACGGCGGCACAGTGGTTTACCATGTCGGCAAACCAAGGAAACGCGCTTTCAGCTTACGCTCTCGGCGTCCTCTACCTTGCAGGAGCAGGGGTTGATAAGGACCCTGTGGTGGCAACGAAGTGGCTTAAGCTGGCCGCGAAGAACGGAAGCTCAGCTGCTCTTGACATGCTGCGCGGCAATTCGGTCAACGGTCTGGGCCTTGCGCCGGAAGATACAGCGGTAAATCTTGCGGACCTGGATGTGCAGCCCCGCGCCATTTCTCAAAGCCGACCAACTTTTCCCCCGCGCGCGACTTTGATCGGAGTCGAGGACGTTAGGGTGGTTGTCGATTTCATTGTCGACAAGGACGGTAACGTCGTGAACGCATACGCAATAAAGTGTACATTCCCGGGCTTCGGATTTGAGAAATCAGCGGTCCAAGCCGTGAAGAGCTGGAAATTTAAGGCCGGCATTAAAGGCGGAAGGCCAGTTTTTACGCATATGCAGGTTCCGATTATTTATGGCCCGGCGACCTGACGTTAGTGGGGAATTCGAGATATTGATCAGGTCCCAGAATCAGCTGCGATGGGGCAGATCTTTGTGACCCACTCTCGGGACTCCCGCGTAGACTTCAAAATGGCGGAGAGGGAGGAATTCGAACCCTGACCCGGGGTAATGTTCGGAAGCCGGCCGAGGATCTGTATTCTCCATTTAACACGGTCTTATCGCAGCCCTAAGGAATTACTGCCCGACCGTTGATATACGCACTCTGATGAATGGAAAGCCACAGAAGGTCTCTCTTCTAAAAAGGGTGGGGCTAAGGCATAACCGCTCTGCGGGATACGGCAGAAGAAAACCGCGTCAGCCCCCCGTCGGTTCGAACGCGTTGCCACTTTTTTTCAAACACTCGACCACACTTAGGCATCCACGAGCATAGCGGCGAGTGTTTCCTGGCATATCATTTCCCCAGACTTCGCGAGGTCAGCCTGGGTCCACCACTTGTACTCCGTCATGAACCCCCGTTCCTCTTGCATCCAGTCGCAGGCGGATTCGGCCAAGGTGTCCACGCGAATGAGAAAGTACCGCTCGTCGGCATCGACCATTTCTCCCGAAGGAAGTGCGAAAACGACTAGATGGCATGACGCAGACAAGCGGGGGCGAGGCGCCAAGCTTGTCTGCGTCATGCCATCTAAAAGGAGTAAGAGGCGCTCCCGAATAACCCGCGCCGCATCCCGTACTGCGGCGCGTTGACGCCCACGCCCGAGCCGTTGCGCAGCTCGTAGGAGTTGTCGGTCACATTCAGGATATCAATGCGCACCTTCCACAGGCGGTGCTTGGCGACCCGGAATCCCTGCTCCGCGCCGACGCTGATCGTGTAATACGACGGGACTGTGCTCCCGTTGGGAATCACCTCACCGTCCGGCTCGACTTCGTCCGCGCGCAGGCCCGTGCCATAGATCGCGTCCACATAGACCCTCGTGTCGCCCCGCGAGCGCTTCCACACATACGAGGAGCCGAAGGAGCCCGTGAGAGCCTGGTCATGGTCGAGGAAGATCCAGTGGTCCTTAACGTAGGCGAGGCCCGCGGGATCGAAGAGGAACTGCGCGGAGTTCCAGTCCTCGCCCTTGGCCACGGAGTGGGCGAGGTTCAGGTAGGCCGTGAACCCGCCGTTTGAGTAGGAGGTGGAGAACTCGAGGCCGTAGATTTCTCCGCGCGCGTAATTGAAGGCGGAAAGGATGAGCGTCTGGCCGAAGAGTCCGTCGTCCAGCTGGTCCTTGGCGCGCTTGTAGTACCCGTCAAGGCCGACCTGGAGGCCGCCGCCGACCTTCTGTGTGATTCCCGCATCATAATAGTTGGAACGCTCGGACTTGACCGGGTCGTCCTGCAGGATGGCCGGCTCGTTCGACGTGCCGGCGAAGGCCGTGACCGCGCTCTGGGACACGTCCTCGACCGGGGGTGGCGTGAAGTACCGCGCATATCCGGCGTGCAGGGTCGTTGCATCGTTTGCCTCATAGATGAGGTTCACCCGCGGGCTCAGCTGGCTTTCCGTGTCGAACGTAGAATTGAAGGAATCCAGGCGAGCCCCGTAGTTGAGCGTGAAGCCGCGGCCGAGTTTCCACTCGTCCTGCAGGTAGGCTCCGCTGAAGAGTCCGTGGAGGGACTCGCTCTGGGCGATGGGGTACGCCGCGCCGGTCGGGTTCCCCGCCGTGTCCACGGGAAACACGGTCGTGGTGGAGTCCGCGTCGACGGACTCGTCGAGGAGGGAGAAGCCCCCGCGCAGGATGTTGTGCTCTCCGAGCTTGTAGCTGCCATCGCCCTCCACTCCCCCAGAATACAGCGTGCGCTGCACGTCGCTCGCGGCGCCGCTGAAGTACAGGTCGCCGACCGGATCGGGGATGAAATGAACGCTGCTCTCGCGGCCGAACGCGGACAGCTGGTAGTTGAGGTCGCCCGCCGTGCGCTGGTACGTGACGACGCCATAGTAGTTACGCTCGTCCTGGTTCTCGTTGAGATTCGCGGAGTCGAAGGCGCCGGGCAGCCACTGCTGGCCATCGGGGGCCGTGCCCGCAGCAAGGCCCGGCGTGTCGGGAACCTGGAACGTGCTGTAGGAGAGGCTGCCCATGAACGTGAGCCGGCTGTCGTGGTCGAGGATGTAGGAGAGGTAGGTGAACGCCTTGTACTGGTTTGTCGCGTCATGGACGGCCGTCGCGCCTGACGTCGGGTTCTCGATGCCGAGCGCATTGTGGTCATACGTGGCGTCCGCGAAGTAGCTGAAGTTGCCGCTCGAGCCGCCGAGCTCGACGCTGGGGCGGAGCGTGTCGAAGCTGCCGGCGTAGATCCCGGCCTCGCCTCCCTGGTCGAAGCCGCCCGTCTTGGTCTGGATGTCCACGATGCCCGACGTGCGGAAGCCATATTGGGCGGGAAGCGAGCCCGTGATGAGCTGCATGCTCTCCACGAAGCGCGGGTCGAGCTCGAGGCCGAAGCCGGAGATGCCCTCGGGCAGGAGGACGTCGTTGATGCGGTACTGCAGGTTCCCGTGCTCGCCGCGCACGTGGAGGTCGCCGTTCGCCGCAGAGTCCTCGGCGACGCCGGGGGCGCGGAGCAGGACCTGGCTGAAGGGGGCGTCGGCGCCCTGCGGCAGGTTGAGGATCTGCTGCTGGTCCATGATGAAGGAGGTCGCGCCGAGGCTCGGCTGGATGAGGCCACGCGTCTCGTCGAGGTCGCCGGTCACCACGACCGGGTCGAGCTGCGTGGCCTTGGAATCGGCGCCCACAGGCGCGTCGGCCTGCTGGCCGCGAGCCGTGGCGGCGGCGAGGCCTATGATGAGGAAGGATATGTGTTTTCTGAAAGTCATTGGAATCTCTGGTGTCTTCTTGCGCAGGAATGCGGCTGCGCTCCGCATGGTAAACCGGGCGTCTCGGGGAACGGCCCGGGCGACGCCCAAATAGTGACGGCGCGCCGCCGCCCTGACCTTGATGATGCGGCGCCCAAAGGGGCGCGCACCGGCCGGGCGGCAATCAGCCCACCGGCGCCGGCGGCGCCTGCGTGGGCAAGAAGAGGTACGAGGGCGCCTCAGGCTGGACCCGCTCGTAGGCCGGGACATCGCCGATGCGCAGCCTCTGGCCGCTGAAGGCCAGGGCAAAGAGGGCCAGCGCCATGATGACGCCTTGGGCAAAGAGGGTCACGACGCAGCCGTCGTCATCCGTATCCGCGGCGCCCTTGGGGGCCGCGGCATGGCTTGCGGACCTTGGCGTTCCCAAGTCGTGCCCGTGGAGCCGCTCGTGCAACTCGGGGCTTGCCGCAAGGACCGTCAGCGTGAGGACAAGCAGGAGGCCGGCCACCGCGGTAAACCGCGTCAGCAGGGAGGCTTGCCTATTTCGGCCGAGGGGCATTCGGACCCCAACGTTGGCGTAAATGGCGCGGCGTCAACCGGAGAAGTCACTTCGGCGCCCCGGGGCGTGGGAAGGTTCCCGGCCAAATCGGTGCCGGTCCGGGAACCATTGGCTGCCCGGTGGCACAATGGATGATATGAACCCCTCACACAGATTCCTTTCGCGCGGCGCCGGCGCCCTCCTTGGCGCGGCATTGTTGGGCACGTCCCTCATGGGCCAGGTCGAGCCCACCCCAACGCCTAACCCGACCCCGGTGCCGACCCTGGGTACCACCGCCCCCAACTCGGGCGGCCCGATTTCGCATCACGACCGCGGATTCCTCAAGAAGGCGGCAAAGGGCGGAATGAAGGAGGTCGCTGTTTCCCAGGCGGTCGCGGCAAACCTCACGAACGCCCAGGTCAAGCAGTTCGCGCAGCAGATGATCGCCGATCACACCGCGGCGAATGCCGAGCTGGCCTCGCTCGCGGCGAGCAAGGGCGTGGATCTTCCGCCGCAGGATCCCGACCTCGTCTCCACCTGGTCAAAGAAGACCGACAATGTCGATCGGGAGTACGTGAATGAGATGCTTTCCGACCACGAGGACGCCGTGAAGCTCTTCACCAAGGGATCGGAGAGCAAGGATCCGGACATCGCCGCCTTTGCCCAGAAGACCCTGCCGATCCTGGAGCATCATCTCCAGATGGTTCAGGACCTGAACAAGGCGATCAAGTAAGCCGCGGCGCAGACAAGCCGCCTCAGTGGTGTTGCTCCATCGGGGCCGGTCCCACGCGGAAGCGCCCCAGGTTGCCGCTGAACAGCAGGCTCATCAGGAGCGCGGTCGCGAGCGCGGCGCCCGAGAAAAGACGGAGGGCCGAGCGCCGCCTCACCTCGGGGGTCGGCTCCTCGGAACCCATCCATGAACGGTCGATGATCCAGCGCACGCCGCGCCCCCCCGTGAGGGATTTCCAGCGGTTGGACTCCGGGATGAAGCCCTCGGCCGCCAGCTCGCGGATGAAGGAATCCTTCCGGCGCTCGTCGAATGCATTGCGCGAGGCGCGCACCGTCACCCGGCCATCTGCCACCTCGACGCGCACGCGCATGTCAACCTTCGGGAAATGGAACTCGAACCTGCGGAAATCGGGCGGGGCGGCCTTCACGGGACAGACTCCCCCGTGTCGGCCGAGTGAGGAATGTCGGCTTTTGTTGAATACCGACGCACGGGATTCATTGACAGCAGACTGTCAGATTGGAGGCGTCTTTCCAGAAAAGAACACCGGCGGCGCATTAAGAAAATATTAAGATGCGCTCGGTGGAGGGCCCATCCGCCCCAGCGTAACCCATACCCGGATACCCCATCGGGCGCCGGGAGGGGCATCGGAACGGGCGTTTACATCAGCGGGTTCCCGTGGCAAACGGGGGTCTGATGGCAACGGACGACATGCCCTCCCCGGCGGACGCAGCGTGGCTGCGCAGGACTTTCCAGGTGGCCGAAGCGGCGCGGGCGGACGGGCGGCATCCCTTTGGTGCCATCGTGGTCGACGGGGAGGGGAGGTCCGTCGTCGAGGCCGGCAACAATTCCCTTCCGCCCGAGGGCGACCCGACCCAGCACGCCGAGGTGGTGGCGGCGGCCCGCGCGGCGCGGATGCTGTCCCCGGGCAAACTCGCGGGGTGCACGCTCTATGCGAGTGCCGAGCCCTGCTGCATGTGCGCGGGTGCCATCTACTGGTGCAACATCGGGCGGGTCGTCTACGGCCTCTCCAAGGAGAAGCTGCTGGGGATCACCGGCAGCCACCCGGAAAACCCGACGTTGTCCCTTTCGTGCCGGAAGGTGTTTGCGAGCGGACAGCGCACGGTCGAAGTAGCGGGCCCGTACCTTGAAGCCGAGGCCGCCGGGGTCCACAGGGGTTTCTGGAGCTGAGGGTCCCATGCGAATCCAGACTGCGATCACTGCCACAGTCTTCTTCGCCATTGGGGCGGTCGCATCCACGTTCTATTTTAGGGCGCACCCGGAGAAGCCACCGATGCGGAGCGTGGATATCCTGCGGGCGAGCGTCCCGGCGGGAGGCGCCCCGACGTTCGGCCCTGCGGGCGCCGTGCCTGCAGCGCCCCGAGCCCAGACCTATGAGGAGAGGCTGGCCGCCGCCCAGGCCGACACGGATGACCCGGTTGCGGCCCGGGAGGCCGTGCTTGTGGAATGGATCCATGCGCACAGGGCGGCCGCCATGCGGTATCTTGCGGCCAACGGGTACAAGGACCTGGCATTGCCCCGGGTGGCGCGGGCCGTCGGCCAGAACGCAACCCCGGCGGAACTCGTGGACATCGCCAACGGCGCCGACAAGCCCGGCGACGTGATCGATGACCTGGGGAAGAACATCCCACCGGCGACTTTGAATGATTTCGCGAGCATGATGGATCAGGTCAGTCCCGGGGCCCTGCGGGACACCGCCGCGGCCGTGGGTGGCCTTCTTGCGGGACTCAACGTGGACCGGGCTGTCGCTTTTGCCCTGGGACTCGGGAGTGACGAGGTGCGCGCCGCGGCGATGGCGGGTGTCTTCGACGAGCTCCGCGGTTCGGCGGCCGGGCCGTCCGAGGTGCTCTCCCTGTACAACTCGCTTCAGCCCGCGCTCCAGTCCGACAGCAGGGTTCTGTTCTCCTATGGGAATGCCGTCTGGGGATCGGATCCGTCGGGCGCCCTCAGCGCCCTGGAAAACATAGGCGACCCGCATGCGCGCATGCTTGCCCTGGTCACCCTGTCGCAGAGGGCGGCGAGCGCGGCGCCGGACCTGGCGATCGCCGCCGTATACGCGTCGGGCCTGTCGGACCAGGGCGTCTACAATCACGTGAGCCGCATCCTCCAGAATTGGAACGCGGTAGATCCCCAGGCGGCGTCGAACTTCCTGGCGACGACGCAGATCATCCCTGTCGCCTCGGTGCCGAAGTACCGGCAGCTGATCGCACCGCCTGGCGGCGGATAGGGCGGGCCCTGTTCAAACGACCTAACGGATGCGGTAGATGGCCTGGGTGCGGGTGCCCCGACCCGAGAAAATGTCCGGTGCCGTCACCTCGTCGACTTTCACGAGCAGCGGCGAGCGCGTGTCATAGTCCTCGATCACGAGGTCGCCTTTCCTGAGGACGCCCCGTTCGGCGAGGTCCGCAAAGCCGGGAGGCGTGACCAGGACCGCATCGAGTGAGGCGTCCTCCGCTATCGGGAGCACCAGCGAGTCATTGCAGGCCACGTAATATACGGTGCTCCCCGGAGTCTCGCGCCGCAGCGCCCGCAGGCGATCGCGCACCTTGCCAATCAGCGGATAGGAGCAGGTCTCGAATCGCTCGCGGTCGCGGAGCGAGGCGAGGATGGACCCGGGTCCCCGGTTGAAGGAGAGGAGGGGAGCGGCGACGGCGCCCGCGATGGCGAGCGCGGCAAATCCCTTCCTGAGAATCGTCCTTGCAGGCGTCTCCCTTTCCCAGAGCAGGCACACCAGGGCTAACGTGCCGAGGGCGTACCAGCTGATCAGGTAGCGGTTGCCCCACGCGCTGTAGCCGACGTTCAGGCTCACCAGGGCAAAGCCGGCCGTGGCGGCCGCCGCCAGCTGCCACCAGACCGCTTTCGGCCTCCAGGCCACGCACGCGGCGAGGGTGGTCAGCATCGCAAGGGTGCCCATGGGCCCGAACCCGCTCAGTTCCTCGAGGCCGGACTGGAAGAACATGAGCGTGCCATCGCCGAAGCGGTGGTCATAGCCGGCATTGGTGAGGCCCGTGGCGGCGAGGAACCGCTGCTCGGCCGAGGCGACGGCGTCGGCCGCGCGGGAGGCCGAGTGCGTGGTGGTGGGTCCCTCGTAGAGGCTTCCGGCGACGTAGCGTGAAAAGTTGGCCGCCGCCCCGCGCGCGCCATCGGGATTGCTCAATTGGCCGATGACCTCCGGCGGCCCGAGGGGATGGCCGAACAGGCGCGCCGACTCGACGTACGTCTCGAGGCTTCCCAGGAGGAGCGCCGAGCATGCCAGTCCCCCGGCGACGCGGAGGGCGAGCCTCGGGTCGGAGCGGAGCTCCACCAGCATCGCGAGCGCCAGGATACCCGCGTAGAGCACGCCGGTCGTCTTGGCTCCCGCCATGAAGCCGAGGGCGAAGACCATCCAGAACAGGTGCAGCCCCCGGTTGTCGTGTTTCCAGCGCCAGCGGCCGTAGACCCAGACGGCGCCTGCGAAGAGGAGGGGAATGTCATTCTTGGTGCTCGTTCCCTGGTAAATCAGGCAGGGGAGGGACAGCAGGGCCACGAGCGCCACCCAGGCTGCGTCGGCGCCAAGGCGCGCGCGCGTCATCACGAAGACGACGTAGCACGTGCCGGCGAGGCAGCAGAAGCTCGGGAGCGCGCAGGCCCACCCCAGCTCGAAGAAGGGCAGGTGCACCGCGTCAAACGTCCATGGCCACATCACCTGGAACACGCTGGTGAAATACGGGCTCGTGAAGAGGCCGCCTTTCATCGCGAGGCTCAGGCGCGCGATGTCGTACATCTGCGAGTCGATGTTCGTCACCGGGGCGACGAGCACATAAAGCGACCAGTAGCCGAAGAGCGCCCAGAAGAAGAACCTCGAGATCCGGCCGATCGGGCCTGGCTCCGCACCGCTCATCTCAAGATGAGGATGAGGCGCGCCACCACCGAGAGAAGCGCGAGGCTCCCGAGAATCGTGTACGGGATGTTCTCGGATTTCCGGGCCGCCTGGAGCAGCCGGGCGATTCCCTTCGGGGCGGGTTCCATGGGGCCATGTAGGGTGATCGGGCTGGGATTTGCAAACGCCCGGCGCGGCCGGCGCGTGTCCCGGATTTGAGACACCCGAATCCCGCTTCCGAAGAATGCCGTCTAGAAGCCGGGGCGGGTGCTTTATGTTAAGTGGCTGTGGACCAATCGATACCGATTTTACGGGGCTATGGCACGGATTCTGCCAATATTATCGCTGGTTCAGCAGGCCCTCCACCCTCCACGCCTATGATCGACGACATCAAATTTGCCCTGCGCAGCCTGGCGAGAACACCGGGTTTTGCCGCCGTCTCCATCCTCATCCTCGCGCTCTCCATCGGCGCGGTGACAGGTGTCTTCTCGGCGATCGAGGCCGTCCTCCTGCGCCCGCTTCCCTTCGCCCAGCCCGAGCAGCTCTACTGCCTGCATTCTGCGGAGGTGAACGAGATCGGCCTGTTCTCGCTGCCGGAATACTGCGCCTACCGCGACCAGGTCAGATCCTTCCAGGGCCTGGCGGGTGCGGGCACCTTCAGCACGAACCTCGTCGACCAGGGTGAGGCCCAGTTTGTAAGGGGGACACGCATCACGGCCAATGCCTTCGACCTGCTGGGCGTGCGGCCCGTCGCGGGCCGCCTGCTCGTGCCCGACGATGACCGGCCCGGCGCGCCGCACGTCGTCGTGATCAGCGAGGGCCTGTGGAGGCGCACCTTTGGGGGCACCGCCGATGTCGTCGGCAAGGTTGTGACGCTCAAGGGCAGCCGGTGCGTGATCGTGGGCGTCGCGCCGTCGGGCTTTGTGCTTCCGATCGTGGGCTATAGCACCGATATCTTTGTTCCGCTTCAGGGTGAAGCCGACCCCCAGCGGTACCAGATGGGATCGGGGCACTTCCTGCGCGTCTTTGGGCGCCTCGCAACGGGCGCCACGCCGGCCCAGGCCCTCGCCGACATGGACGTCGCCATCAGGGACCTGAGGACGCGCTATCCCAAGGACTTCAACGGGAGCGGTGGAAACACCATGATGCCCTTGACCGAGCAGATCGTCGGCAATGCGCGGCCGATGCTGATGGTCCTGTTTGGCCTGGTCATTGCCCTCCTCATGCTGGCGAGCACCAACCTTGCGGGCCTCCAGCTTGTCCGGGCGATCGGCAGGAGCCACGATTTCGCGCTGCGCACGGCGCTGGGCGCGTCGCGGACGCGCCTCATCCGCCTCGTGGTCGCCGAGGGGCTGCTGCTGGCTGTGGCTGGCGGCCTTATTGGGCTGTTGCTCGCCGACTGGGGTGTCACGTCGCTCAGCACGTTCATGCCGGCGGACCTGCCGCGCGGCCATGACCTCAGGCTGGACGGCGCCATCTTCGGCTTTGCCGCGCTGGTCTCGATCACGTTCGGCCTCGCCCCCGCCCTTGCGCCCATTTGGATGGTGTCGAGGACCGACCTGCGCGGCGCGATGGCGGCGGGAGGAAGGCGCATGGCGGGGGGGCAGAACCGGATCCGCAACGTGCTGGCCTCGATCCAGGTCGCGCTCGCGCTCGCGCTCCTCGCCTGCACCGCGCTTTTCCTGAGGAGCTTCTGGGCGGTCTCGTCCGAGAGCCTCGGGTTTGACTCAGCCAACACGCTGACGGCGCGCCTGTCGCTGCCCGAGGCCACCTATAATGACCGCGACTCCCAGATCCGGCGCTTCGACATCCTGCAGTCCAGGCTGAAGGCATTGCCCGGCGTTGAGAACGTGGGCGCCGACGGGATACTCCCGCTGGTTCCCGGCATCGCGACGATCGACTTCAAGGTCACGGGCCAGGTGTTTGCCCACGACACCGATGAGCCCTCGGCCAATTACCGGCTGATCACGCCGGGTTTTTTCGAGGCGATGGGGATCCCCATGCGGACGGGGCGGTCCTTCACCAACCACGACGACATGACCCACCCGCTGGTGGCCGTGGTGAGCGCCGCGCTGGCGAAGAACCTTTTCCCGAACCAGGATCCTATTGGCAAACGGCTCGACCTGGGTGATTCGCCGAACGGCGACCGCACCGTGCAGATCATCGGTGTCGTCGGCAACGTGAAGCAGGGCAGGCTCGAGGACGACGCGACCTACGACATCTACGTGTCATTCCGGCAGATGGACGAGTCGGCGGTGCCATGGAACTGCTACCGCACCTACTGGGTGCTCCGCGGGACATTCCCGGCGGCCTCGATGGAGGCGGTCCTCAGGAAAGAGGTCCAGTCCGAGGACAATGGCATGGCGATCTCGTCCGTGCAGACGCTGTCGCAGGTCACCAGCGCCGCGCTGTCCGGCCGCAAGTTCACGCTCATGATGATCGGCTTCTTCGCGGTCACCGCGCTCATCCTCACGACGGCGGGGATCTACTCCGTGATCGCCTTCGGCGTGGCCCAGAGGACGCGCGAGATCGGCGTGCGCCTGGCGCTGGGCGCAAAGGCCGAGCAGATCTTCGGCATCGTGATCGCGGAGGGCCTGATGATCGTGGCCATTGGCGCTCCCCTCGGGATCCTGGGCTCGCTCGTTCTGTCGCGGCTCGTCGCGACGCAGCTCTTCGGCGTCAGCCCCCACGACCCCGTCACGCTCATTGCCGCGTCACTGATGATCGCGATCATTGCGGTGGTCGCCTCCTGGCTGCCGGCCCGCAGGGCGGCTCGCGTGGACCCAATCGTGGCGCTCCGGGCGGACTAGGCGCGCCGGCCTAGCCGTCCCCGATGCACTCGTTCCAGAGGTCGGGACGCTTGCGCATGAAATCCCCCGTCATCGAGATGCACTCGGGCGAGGCGAGGTCGAGGACCTCGATGCCCTGCGCGCGGAGCCATTCCACGCCGCCCTGCGCGTTGACGCAGTCTCCCACCAGCACCCGCTTGAACCGAAACTGGGAGATGAGGCCCGAGCAGTAGCGGCACGGTGCGAGGGTGGTGACGAGGATCAGGTCCGTGTAGCGCGGTTGGCGTCCCGCCGCGCGGAACGCGTCGGTCTCACCGTGCATCGAGGGGTCACCGTGCTGCACGAGGCGGTTGCGCCCAGCCCCGAGGAGCGTCCCGTCCTCGCTGAAGATCGCCCCGCCCACGGGGATGCCGCCCTCGGCGAGGCCGATCCGGGCCTGCTCGAGGGCCACGGCCATCATTTTCTTTGCGTCGGGGGCGGGGTTTACGCCTTGAGGCATCGGATTATCCACCGCCTGCGGGGGCCACACCCACGACCGCGGGGGCCGTGCGGCGCGCGTGCCAGAGGTTGCAGGCCGCAGCGACGACCAGGTAACCCAGGAAAAGGTACGGGAGGTAGTTCAAAGGCGGGTCGGGAACGGGATAGAGCGTGCCGGCGAGGACGACACCCATCGCCCCGACCGCAAGCGCCGAGAGCAGGATGCTTCCAAGCCCGAGGCTATGGCGCTTCTTGAGATAAAAAGGCAGCGCGATGGCCACGAGCGCATAGACGGTGATGAACCCATAGGTGGCGAGGGAGCCCATCCAGTCGTACACCGTCTCGCCGCTGACCCGCGCCATGGAAAAGGGGACGGACAGGAGCGCCATCGCGACGCCCGAGGCGAGGACGGCCATGTGCGGCGTGCGGTTGCGGGGGTGGACGGATTCCAGGACCCGGGGGGCTAGGCCGTTGTGGGCCATCAGCATGAGGACGCGCGCGGTCGCCGTCAGGCAGGCGAGCGTGCACGCGAGCATCGTCACCATGACGCAGATGTCGATCACGCTGCCGAGAAAGCCGACGCCGGCCGCGGTCGCGAGCACGCTCAGCGGGGCTGTGCTCTGGTCGAGAGTGCCCGCCGAGTCCGGGAAGCCGAGAACCTCCGTGTAGGAGGCGGCCATGAAGAAGGCCCCGGAAAGCAGCGCGCTCAGGATGATCGCGCGCGGGATCGTGCGCAGCGGGTTCCTGACCTCCTGGCCGAGCGTCGTGGCGCTCTCAAACCCGACGAGGCTGAACATCGCGAGGATGAGGCCGAGGCGAACACCCGAGAAGTTCACGCCCCTGAGCGTCAACTGCGACAGGTCGACATGCAGGCCGTGCTTCCACAGGAGGATCGCGAACACGGCGCTGATCATGGTCACCGAGCCGATCTCGATATAGAGCATCAGGCGGGCCGACACCTTCACGTCCCGGTACGCGACCCAGACGGGCAGCGCGACGCACACGACCGAGAGAAACACGTCGGGCCACGTTGTCTTGAAGAAATCCGAGAGGACGACGTTGGCATAGTGGACAAACCCGCCGACGACGGACGCCCCGCTGCCCACGTAAGCCATGACGAGCGACCATGCCGCCACGCTGCGCAGCGCCGGCGGCAGCGACGTTGTCGTGTACGTGTAGAGCGAGCCGGGTGAGGCGGAGTCGCGCGCGAAGCGCGCGATGCACATGCCGACGATGAGCGTGCAGATCGTCGCCAGGAGGTAGGCAAGCCATGTCCCCTTTCCCGCGGATCCGAACACCAGGGGGATGGTCATGGCCGCCGAGGCGGACGGCGCCATGGTCGATATTGACTGCGCGATCGAGTCGAAGAGGCCTAGGACGTTGTGCCTCAGCCCGTATTCGGGCGAGACCAGGGCCGCGAGGCTCCCCTTGTCCACCGCCATTCCATCCGGGACAGGTTCTGGGGGTGTGCCTGGGGACAAGGGATTGGGTATTCGGTTGAGGTGCGGCGGCTTCTGAGGCCGTGCCGTGAAAGAGCACCCAGCGTGCCGAATCGCCGAACAATGCCGAGAGGGCGCTTCGAATTCGAGCGGAATAATCCCGACGACAGGGGCCGTACCGCCATGCTACACTCGATTAGAGTGAATAGGTCTTTGGCTAAGTCGCTCTGGCGGATCGGGCTCCTTTTGTTGGCAGCCGCCCTCGTCGCGGTCGGGCTGCTTGTCGCGTCGGATGTGGCTCACGGCCTTCGATTCACGCGACTGCACTCCCAGCTGGGAGCCGTGGCGCTGATCATGATAGGGCTGTCCTACATGAGCCTCCAGACGATCTCGCGCCGGCCCCGGGGCGAGATCGTAAAAGGGCTCCTTCTTGGAGTCGCCTTCGCCCGTTGGGGAATTGAGCAGCTTCTCCCCTTGGGCAGGTGGACGACGGCGATGGATTCCGCCGTGATCGCCACCTTCGTTGTCGATCTGGCGTTGATCACACTCAAGGGACTCGAGCGGCCTGTCTCCTAGAGGGTAGAGACGATCATCCGAGGTTGAGAGCCGACAGCATACTCGCGCTCGAAAAGACCCTCCGCGGCCGCCCGTCCAAGCCTGGCAGATGGGGGCCACGGTGCGTGTTCAAACGAGATGGGTTATTTTGACCCGAGTGCCCATGAGCCATAAATGAATCGCTGCGCGATCCGGGAGTTCTCATCGTCATTCGTCCGAAACCCCGGCCTGTAGAGACTGCCTCATGAGCGCTATTCCATTAAGAAAGTTACCCCTTCTGATGATCGTCCTGGGAGTCGGCGCGATCGGCCTCGGGAAGGCGTCTGCAGCGGATTCCGACCCCAAGGATCCCAACACGTGGAAATGGAACGATCCCAGGGACCTTGGAATACCGGGCTTGCAGCACGGAACCATTGAAAGCGTTTCCATGCGGCGCACGGTGGGGTTTAACATCTACCTGCCGCCGCAGTACGAAAAGGAACCGGACCGACGGTTCCCGGTGGTTTATTATCTCCACGGCACAACGGGTACCGAGAGTTCGGATGCCGGACTCGCGAGAAACGTCGACGCGTCGATCTCCTCCGAACGCATCGCCCCGGTCATCTACGTCTTTCCCAATGGGGGCGCGGGCAGCTACTACCGCGACTGGCCCGAAAACTACGTGAGGTCTGAGACGATGCTGATCCATGAGCTTCTTCCCTTCATCGATCAACACTACCGAACGATTGATCGACCTTCAGCCCGGGGCATCTGCGGATTCTCAATGGGCGGCTCCGGTGCCATTCGACTGGTGCTCAAGTACCCTGGGCTCTTCTGTACAGCGGCCTCCTTGGCAGCGGCCATCGACAAGACGCCTGAGGATTTCGGTGGAGACAACTGCTATCGTTACGCGTCAGAGCTGACGCAGAAGCAGCGGGACAGCCTCTATCTCTTGATGGTGATCGGAGGGGACGATTTTCTCCTTCCACGCCAGGAGCCTTTCCTAAGGCACCTGAAGGACCTTGGCATCAGGTACTCCTACGTCGTGCATTCGAATGTCGGTCATAACCTGGGAAAATATCTGGAATTGTCGGGACAGGACATGATCGAGCATATGTCGCGCGAATTGTCCAAGGGAGAAAATCCCTGAGCGCCTGCGGATCGGCCGTCCAAAATTCAGGAGAACCCAAATGAGGCCCTTTGATTATAAGAATCTAGGTGATTCCGTCCAAGGAGCGGGATTTATTGCTTCGAAAGGGCGCCGAGGACGACGCCGGGAGTCAGGATCTCAGGCAATATGACCGGGTCTTGCCTCCCGGGGAACCAGATGATGTTGAACGGCACCGCGGCGCGCTGGTACTTTGCGAGCTCGGCCGTGATCATCGGGTCCTTGTTTGTCCAGTCGCCCTCCAGCGTTGCGATGTGCTTCTCCTTGAATTCCCTCAGCACGTCCGCGGAATGGAAGACGAGGCGCTTGTTCGCCTGGCAGGTCGCGCACCAGCGCGCCGTGAAGTCGACGTAGACGATCCGGTTGTCCGCTCGAAGCTGCTCCACGGCCTCGGGGCTCCACTTGTCCCAGACAATGGCATCGGGCGCCGCGGCCACGGGCCATCCCGCCCAGGCACCCGCGGCGAGGAGCACGATGCAGGCCCAGGTCCCGAAGCGCGCCCTTCCCGGCGAGGCGCCGGGCGCGTTCCAGCGCCCGTAGACCCACACGCCCATCGCGACGAGCACGAGGCCGAAGAGTGCGGAGAGGAGCCCGCTCTCCTGGACCTGGCCCGCAAGGACCCAGACCAGGTAGGCGACCGTGGCGTAGAGCGGGAAGGCCATCGCCTGCTTGAAAGTCTCCATCCAGGCGCCGGGGCGCGGCAGCACCTTCACCGCCGCGGGAAACGCGGAGAGAAGCAGGTACGGCGTCGACAGGCCGATGCCGATCACCGTGAAGATGGTGAACGACTGCACCGTCGAGAGGGCGAGGGCCGCGCCGAGCGCGGGGGCGAGGAAGGGCGCGGCGCAGGGCGTAGCTGCGACGGTCGCCAGGGCGCCCGTCAGGAACGAGCCGGCGAAGCCGGACTTGGACTGGAGGCCCGATCCGATGCCGGTCGCCGTGAGCCCGAACTCAAATACGCCGCTCATGTTGAGCGCGAAGGCGAGCATCGCGGCCGCGAGGCCGAAGACGAACTGAGGCGACTGCAGCTGGAATCCCCATCCGAGCTGGCTGCCGCCGGCGCGGAGCACCGCGAGAAGGCCCGCGAGCACCCAGAACGACAGGAGAACGCCCGAGGTGAAGACCAGGCCGTGGAGCGTCACTTTTCTCCGGTCGGCGCCCGCCTGGTTCACGAATCCCAGGATCTTGATCCCGAGGACGGGGAAGACGCACGGCATCAGGTTCAGGATCAGCCCCCCGACAAAGGCGAGGACGAGCGTGCCGAGGAACCCGCCTGCCGCCGGCGGCGGCGCGGCCACCGCGGCGGGCGCGGCGCCGAAGGGCACGTCGATGCGCAGGCCGGGCAGCGAGCCGTCGGCCCTCCATCCCTGCTTCGAAGTGACGACGCCCACGAGGCGCGGCGGGTTCTGGGGTCCGTCGGGAGAAACGGGAAGGGCCAGCCTGAAGCCATTGTTTCCGTCGGACACGGCCGACTGCGCGACATCTGTGGCGATGCTTCCGTCCTCCGAGAAGAAGTGCAGTCCCGCGGCCGTGCGCGCGCCGCTCCCGGCCGGGCCGACCGCCTGCAGATAGAGTGTCACGCCCTTCGCATCCCGGGTTGCGGCGGCCGACCATGCGGCGTCCTTGGCGGGAAGCTGCGCCAGGACGGCGCGTATCCGGTCGCCAAAGGCCGGATCCGGCTTCGCCGCGTCGTCCAAGACAGGGAGCGAGAGCGAGACCTTCGCGCTGCCCGGCACGCATTCCTCCTGGCACATGAGCCAGTCGGCCTTAGCCGCCAGGTCGACGGTCGTCCCCGGCTTCAGGTCCTTCGGCGGCGTGAGCGTGACCGGCAGGAGCAGGTCCCCCTCATAGCCGTTTCCGATCACGTTGCCGCGCGTGTCGGTCAGGAGCTCGGGCGCCGGCCACAGGATGTCCCCAGCCGTCCAGCCGTCGGGGAGCATCCACTTGATCTGCGTCGGCAGTCCCGTCCCGGGATTCACCCAGTAGGAATGCCATGTCGGCTTGTGGACGAGGCGCAGTGCCACGGTGAAGGGCGTGCCCGGCTGGACCGAGGCGTCCGCCGAAACCAATGTCGCCGTGACCTGGGCGCGAAGGGGGGAGGGGAGCGCCATGCCGAGGGCGCACACGAGGAGTGCGGCGAGGGCCAGGACGCGCTTCATGCTCGGAGTCTCACGGGAGGGTGCCATTGTCGTGCAAGCCTGACCAAATGTCCATACGCCGGGGCCGGTGCACGCCCGCGGCGGTAACCGACCTGTTACGCGCTCAGCCACCCTTTGCCCCGGCGGCTATCCAATGCTCGACCATCTGGACCTCCTCGGGTGTGAAGGGCTTGTTCCCGTCGCTGGGCATCGAGTCGTCGTCGCTCGGCGGAAGCTGCAGCCTGCGGATGATGTCGCTCGCCTTCGGGTTGCCGGGGACGACGACGGCCCCGTCCTCGCCCCCGTGCATCAGGAGCGCATAGGAGTCCATGCGCAGGTTGCCCTTGTGCTTCTGCGCCTTGTGGCACGAGACGCAGCTGCGCGCAAAGAGCGGCGCGATGTGCACGCCATAGTACGCCCCATTGGCGGGATCCGCGCTTCCCGGCCCCGCCTTGACCGGCATGGCGGCCTGCGCCGCATCCGTCCCTGTGTCCTTTGCGGCCACGGGCGGCATGCCGAGCCAGCCGCGGACGCGGGCGGGCATCTTGTCGGTCAGGAAACCCTCGCCGTACGTGATCGTGCCGCCCCCGTGCGCCGCCCACACCATGAGGCCGAGGGCCACGACCAGCATCGCGGGATAGGCGCCGGCGGGCGCGTCGGCGCAGCGCGCCCGCGCGGCCAGGGCGCAGGCGGCCGCAAACGCGAGGCCCGTCCACATGTGAACCGTGACATCGTGCCCGCGGAAGCCCCCGCTCCAGGCGAGCAGCCAGCCGTCGAGAGCCGTGAAGAAGGAGAGAAGCGCCGCGAGGGAGAGGACGGAGCCCGCGGCCGGGCGCAGGTGGGCCAACACCGGCCGGCGTCCGAGGAGCTCCATGATCGGGACGAGGACGAGGATCGCTATCGGGATGTGGACGAGGAGCGGGTGGAACCTGCCGAGGAATTGAGCGAGGTTGCCGTGCTCCCTGCCGTCCGGCGGAAACCGCAGGACCAGGAACAGGATGCCGGCCCAGAGCACGACCGGGGGCAGCGCAAGGGCGAGCCGCGGCGGCCCGCGTCGTATCTTGGTTGAACCTGGGTCCGTGGGGTGTGGGCTCGGCATCGCGCGGGACCGGGCCATGATGGCGGGAGGGCATTTGCGGAGGCAAACCAACAAGTGCGCCCGGCGCGCTTGCCCGCGCGCGCCGATTCCGCCAACCTTTCCCGTTCGCCCAAGACCCTCGCGATGTCCCAACCGGCCTCCAATTCCACCGTGAGTTTCGCCCGCATTGCCGGCTGGTCGGCCGTCGCCCTGGCGGGCGCCGTGAGCGTCGGCATCCTGGCCCTGTCGCGGGGCGAGCCAGTCAGCGCACTCTGGATGGTGATCGCGGCCGCCTGCGTCTTCGCGGTCGCCTACCGCTTCCACTCCGCCTGGCTGACGGCCCGCGTCCTCACGATCAACGAGCTCCGCGCCACGCCTTCCGAGGTCCACTCGGACGGGAAGGACTTCGTGAAGACGAACCGGTGGGTCGTGTTCGGCCACCACTTCGCGGCGATCGCCGGGCCGGGCCCGCTGGTGGGTCCCGTCCTCGCCGCGCAGTTCGGCTACCTTCCCGGGCTTCTCTGGATCCTCATCGGCGCCGTGTTCGGGGGGGCGGTCCACGACAGCATCGTCCTTTTCTGCTCGGTCCGGCGCCGCGGCAAGTCGCTCGGCCGGATGGTGCGCGACGAGGTGGGTCCCTTTGCCGGGCTCGCCGCCCTTGTCAGCATCACGGCGATCTCGGTCATCCTTCTCGCCGTCCTCGGCCTCGTCGTCGTGAACGCCCTCGCGGATTCGCCCTGGGGTGTCTTCACGATCGCCGCGACGATGCCGGTCGCCGTCGCCATGGGCTTCGCGCTGCGGTCGGGCGGCCACGACAACCGACGTCTCGGCTTCGCCACGGCGCTGGGCGTCATGGGACTCATGGCCGCGGTGTGGGGCGGCCGATTCGTGGCCGGAACGCCCCTCGAGGGCCTGCTTTCCCTCCATGGCACGACGCTTGCCTGGTGGATCATGGGCTACGGGCTCGTCGCCTCCGTCGTGCCCGTCTGGCTGCTCCTCGCGCCGCGCGACTACCTGAGCACGTTCATGAAGATCGGCACCATCGCGGCGCTCGGCATTGCGATCGTGATCCTCGGGCCGCACCTGCGGATGCCGGCCGTGACCCGGTTCATCGATGGCACCGGTCCTGTCTTCGCGGGACCGCTGTTCCCCTTCTGCTTCATCACGATCGCCTGCGCGGCCGTGTCGGGCTTCCACGCGATCGTGTCCTCGGGCACGACGCCCAAGCTCCTCGCCCGGGAGGGCGATATCCGCACGATCGGTTACGGCGCCATGATGACGGAGATGTGCGTCGGCGTCATGGCCGTCATCGCGGCCTGCTCCATGGCGCCCGGCCAGTATTTTGCGATCAACGTGAAGGGCGATGCGGCGACCGTGACGCAGCACATCACCTCGCTCGGCTTCCCGGTCTCGTCCACCGACATGGCGGCGCTCGCCGCGAGCGTCGGCGAGAAGACGATGATCGGGCGCGCGGGCGGGGCCCCCACGTTCGCCCTCGGCATGGCCCAGATGCTGGCCGGCGTCCTGCGGAGCCCGGCGGCCCTCGCGGTCTGGTACCACTTCGCGATCATGTTCGAGGCGCTGTTCATCCTGACGACGATCGACGCCGGAACGCGGATCGGGCGCTTCCTTGTGCAGGATATCCTCGGCCTGATCTGGAAGCCCCTCGGGGACACGAGGTCCACGGTCGGAAACCTCGGGGCGACGGTGCTCTTTGTCGGGGCCTGGGGCTGGTTCCTCTACCAGGGGGTCGTCGACCCGCTGGGCGGCATTAATTCCCTATGGCCGATCTTCGGCGTCGCGAACCAGCTGCTTGCCGTCATCGCGCTGGCGCTCGGGACGACCGTGCTCATCAAGATGGGGCGAGTGAGGCACGTGTGGGTCACGCTCCTTCCCCTGGCATGGCTCCTGGCGGTGACGATGACGGCGGGCTGGATGAAGATCATGAGCCCCGATCCCCGGCTTGGCTTCGTGAGCGCGGCGGCCTCGGCGGCGTCACCCCGCCAGGCGTTCAACGCGCACGTGGACGCGGCCGTGACGGCCGTGTTCCTGGTCCTTGTCGCGGTGATCGTGGCCGCCAACGCGCGGGTGTGGTGGCTCCTCCTCGCGGGGCGGCGCGCGCCGGACCTGCGTGAGGAGCCCTTCGTCGCCGCGCGGGCGGTCGATCAGACCTCGTAGGCCGGGAGGACCTTGTCCACACGGACCTTGTCGAGGCGCGCATAGACCGCGACACCCGTGTCGTAGGGGAGCGTGACCTCGCCCTGGATGAGCGGCTGCGCATAGCGCAGGAACTGGAAGTTCATGCTCACCAGGTCCTCGTTGATCCACTCGCGGGGAAGCTTCTTGGTGCCGTTGGCGATCTCGCTCAGGGGGGCAAGGCCGGTCTCGACGGTGTAGTGCTCGGTCTCGCCGCGCACGAGGGTCACCATCTTGTCGGTCTCGCCCGCAATCGCGGCGCGAACCGCGGCCTGCCCCGCGAGGAAGGCCTCGTCGGAGTCCGTCTTGGAGGCGGCATGGGCCGCCGCGCGCTGGATGAGGCCGGGGCGGCAGACGCGAACCTTGGCGTTCGGGACGCCCGACTCGATGATCTCGCCGAGCGCCTCTCCGGCGCCCCCGAGCTTGGCGTGGCCGAAGGCGTCCGTGGCGGAGTCCGCCGCAAGGTAGTTTCCGTCCGCATCGACGAGACCCTCGGCCACGACGATCAGGCAGTAGCGCTCGCGCTTGAGCACGCGCTTTACGTCCTCAAGGACCTTCTCCTGGTTGAAGGGGACCTCGGGAAGGAGGATGAGGTGCGGCGGATCGTGGGGATGGTCGCGGCGCTTGGCGAGCGCGGTGCCCGCGGCGATCCAGCCGGCGCTGCGGCCCATAACCTCGAGGATCGAGACCAGGTCGCCCTGGCCCATGGCCTCGTTGTCGCAGGCCATCTCGCGGACCGTCGTGGAGAGGTACTTGATCACGCTGCCGTAGCCCGGGCAGTGGTCGGTGCCAGTCAGGTCGTTGTCGATCGTCTTCGGCACGCCGATGACACGGAGCTCGTAGCCCTGCTGCTGCGCGATCTTGGAGATCTTGTCGGCCGTGTCCTGGGAGTCGTTCCCGCCGATGTAGAAGAAATACCGGATGTTGTGGGCCTTGAAGACCTCGATGACGCGCTCGAAGTCCTGCTGCTTCTTGAGCTTGTAGCGGCAGGTTCCCAGGGCGGCGCCAGGGGTGTGGCGAAGGGCCCGGATCTGCTGCTGCGACTCGGAGGCCAGGTCGACCAGGTCCTCCTGGAGGATCCCGAGCACGCCGTTCAGGCCGCCATAAATCTCCTCGATCGACTCGTTGTTCAGCGCTTCAGCCACGATGCCGGCGAGGCTAGCATTAATGACGGAGGTGGGGCCTCCAGATTGACCCACCAGGACGTTACCTACGAGTTCAGCCATGTGAAAAGTTATAAGGGATTATTCGGACAGTGAGGGTCCAAGCAAGCCCATCCCCTTGGGCTGCGCAATTGAAAAGTTCTTTTAAGCCGTAAACGGGCTAAAGGAGCCTCGTCGGGCGGTATTCGGCCGCGCCCTTGACCCGTTTCGCAAGAGGCTTTGCCTCCGCGACAAAAAGGTCCACCTGGTTCGGGGCCGCGCCCACAAACCGCGCGCTTTCCGCGAGGATCGCGAGGAGCGCCTTTTTCCCGAGGCCGATCCGCTTGTCGCCAGCAAGGCGGTCGATCAGGTCCGCACCCTCGGTCCCGTTGCGCATCGCCTTCACGGCCGCCAGCGCGTGCTCCTTGATCGCCTCGTGCGCCGTCTCGCGGCCCGCGCCGCGCTTCACCGATTCCATGAGGATCGTGGTGGTGGCGAGGAAGGGGAGGTTGCGCTCGTTCTCCTGGGCGATCGCCGAGGGGAACGCCTCCATCTGCTCGAGCACCGTCAGCAGGGTCTCAAGCGAGCCGTCGATGGCAAAGAAGGCGTCCGGGAGCGCGACGCGGCGCACGACGGAGCAGGAGACATCGCCCTCGTTCCACTGGTCGCCGGCGAGCGTTCCCGTCATGGTGACATAGCCGCTGAGGATCGTGGAGAACCCGCAGATCCTCTCGCAGTTGCGGGCGTTCGCCTTGTGGGGCATCGAGGACGAGCCGACCTGCCCATCCTGGAAACCCTCCGTGAGAAGTCCGGCACCCGCCATGAGGCGCATCGTGGTGGCGAAGCTCGCATTCGCCGCGCCCACCTGGTGAAGCGCGGACACGACCTCGAAGTCGAGCCCCCGGGGATAGACCTGGCCGACATATCCAAGGGACGCGGGGATGCCGAGGTGCTTCAGGACGCGGCTCTCGAGGCTCGCCACCTTGTCGGCCCGGCCCCCGAGCAGGGTCAGCTGGTCGAGCTGCGTGCCCACGGCGCCCTTCAGCCCGCGCACCGGATAGCGTTCGATGAGCCCCTCGAGGCGGTCGAGGGCGATCAGCATCTCCTGGCCGAACATCGCGAGGCGCTTGCCGAGCGTCGTCGGCTGGGCCGGCACGTTGTGCGTGCGGCCCGTGATCATCAGGTCGCGGTATTCCTCGGCGCGTCGCGCGAGCGCGAGGATCGCCGCCGCAAACTTCCTGCGGACGATCTTGAGGGACTGGAAGATCTGGAGCTGCTCGACATTCTCGGTGAGGTCCCGGCTCGTGAGCCCCAGGTGGATGAACTGGCGCTTCGCCAGCTCCGAGAACTCCTCGATCCTCGCCTTCACGTCGTGGAGCGTCACGCGCTCGCGCTTCGCGATCGACTCAAGGTCGATGCGGTCCTTCACCTTCTCATAATCCTTTATGGCCTCTGCCGGGATCGGCACGCCGAGGTCCCGCTGCGCCTTCATGACGGCGATCCAGAAGTCGCGCTCCAGGTGCACCTTTCCCCGCTGTGACCAAACGTCCCTGATCGCGGCCGACGCGTAGCGCTCGGCAAGGACGTTCAGGACGGGCTCGTTGGGGACTGGATCGGACGGCTCGTTCACAGCAAGCCGCCCAGTAAACGCTGCTCCGCGGCGAACGCCACCGGAAAAGCGCCCGGAAGGCTTTCCTAGGCGGCGAGGCAGCGGACGGCCATGTCGCGCAGGACCTCCTCCTGCTCGCCCGGCCGGCGTATGATCTCCTCGAATGCGCGGATGAACTCGCGCTGGTTGTCGATCAGGCGCCTCAGGTTCGGCAGCTTCGCCGCGCCCGCCAGCTTGCCCAGGTACCAGGGGTTCTGGCTGAACACGTTGTAGGAGCTTTTCTCTGCCATGGCCTCGCCGTACTTGGGCGCATAGGTGGAGGCGGCCTTCTGCAGCCCGTCCACCCCGCGCGGCCCGACCCGGGCCTCGCCCGAGTCCGAAAGCGCGCGCACCTGGGTGAGGATCCTGTTCCGGTTCTGGAGCGCGGCCAGGACGGGCCTGGCATCGCCTCCCGCGAAGAAATGCCGCCTGAGGGAGGCGAGGGTCCACTGCAGGTCGCCGCTGAAGAAGGCGTCCGCCGTTTCGAAGAAATCGCCCTGCGCGGCGTTGGGGGTCAGCTCGGCGACGGAGGCCTCGTCGATGACCGCGCCCTCGGCAGCATGCGTGGCAAGCTTGTGGACCTCCTCGACAAGCAGGCGCGTGTTCGGGCCGACCTTCGCCAGGAGGAGCTCGAGCGCGCCCGGGCCGAACTGGACACCCAGGGCCTTGGCCTCGGCCAGAACGACCGGGGCCACGCCCTCGGCGTCGCCGGCTCCGTCGGCCAGGGCGAAGTCCGCGTTCTTCTCGCACCACTTGGCGAACGAGCGCCTGCGGTCGACCGGCGCCGCGGTGATCAGGACGGAGGTCTCGTTCGGGTCGACGGACTCGAGGACCCGCTGCAGGTCCTCGACGCGCGTGAGCGTCGACTCGGCCTTGCCCGTCACAGTGTCCGCGAGAAAGTTGACGTCCTTCAGCCACACGACGCGCTGGCCGCCGAACATCGGCATCGTCTGGATGGCCTCGGTGAAGCGGTTCACGGCGACGCCGACCTCGTCGGCGTTCGCGGCGAACCCGTTCACGATTTCCCGGGAGAACTCGTCGGCCGTGGCGCCTGCGAGCTCGTCGTAGCGTTTGCGCCCCATGCGGCCCACCAGGAAGTCGTCCTGGCCGCAGATGAAGGAGAAATTCCGGGTAGTCACGGCGGTCATGCCGGCGCCATCGGACCCGAACAAGGAGGCTGGCTCAAATGAAAACGAGGGCGGGGCCGCGGCGGTCGGCGCAGACTTGCATGCCCAGCCCCAACCTTCTAAGTCCGTTGCGTGAGTCCAACGGCCCCAACCCCTTCCGCCACGGAGGCTCCGTGGGGCCGGGACCTGGTGCTGCTGGCCCTCATTTTCGGGGCCATCCTCGCGTGGAAGCTCGGCAGCGCCCCGCTCGCGAACCCCGACGAGGGCCGGTACGCCGAGGTGCCCCGCGAGATGCTGTCGACCGGCGACTGGGTGACCCCGAGGCTCAACGGCGTGCCGTATTTTGAGAAACCGCCCCTGGTCTACTGGGCCGTGGCGGTGTGCGAGGAAATCCTCGGGCCCAGCGAATGGTCGCTGCGCGCGGCGCCGTCCCTGTTCGCGCTGGCGGGAATCCTCATGGCGTATGCCGCCGCGCGCACAATCTACGGCAGGAACGCGGGCCTCTGGTCGGCGATCGTCCTTGGGACGTCGCTCCTCTACGTGGCGCTCAGCCGCCTGCTGCTCCTCGACATGGCGATGTCGGTGCTGATGAGCTCGACCCTCTTCTGCTTTATCCTCGCGGTGCGGGAGCCCCCGGGCGCCAAGAGGCGCTGGCTCTACTACGGGCTCTACGCCTCCGCGGCGCTCGCCACCCTCACGAAAGGCTTCATCGGGTTCCTCCTGACGGGCGCCGTGATGTTCCTCTGGCTCCTCGTCTTCCGCCAGTGGCGGCGCCTGAGGCCGATGCACCTGCCGACGGGCATCCTGCTGTTCCTCGCCATCGCCGCGCCGTGGCACCTGCTCGTGGCGCAGCGCAACCCGGCCTGGGCGCACTTCTATATCATATATGAGCACTGGCAGCGGTACACGGACCCGGGCCACGGGCGGACGGCCCAGTTCTGGATCTTTGTGCCCGTTGTCCTGCTGGGCCTCTTCCCCTGGACCGGCTTCCTATGGAGCGCCTTCCGCGACGCCCTGGCCGGCGGGTGGGGGAGGAGGAACGAGAACGCGGAGGCCTGGTTCTTCCTCACCTGGGCGGCCTTCATCTTCGTTTTCTTCAGCAAGTCCCAGTCGAAGCTGATCCCCTACATCCTTCCGGTCTTCCCTCCAATCGCGGTCATGATCGGCCGGTGGCTCGCGGCGACCCTTCCGTCGCCCGATGCCTATGTGCGGATGCGGGCGGGCCTGCGCGTGTTCGGGTTCCTGTGCGGGCTCCTCGCGGCGGCGCTCTGCGTCGCCGTCCTCAAGCCCGGCATCATCCGGGGTGCCGAGCAGGCCGCGGCGCTCCGGCCCTACGCCCTGATCATCGCCGCGGTCCTCTGTGTCGGCGGCCTGCGCGCGCTCGTCCCCCGGGGAGGAAGCGGGTCCGAGAAGGCGCGCGGCGCGGTGGTCGCCATGACCGCGAGCCTGGTGTTCATGATCGGACTCCTCGCCATCGCGCGCGCGACCATCCAGGAATCCACCAAGCCGGGGACCAGGGAGCTCGCGCTGGCCGCCAAGGGCCTGATAGGACCCGGCGACAAGGTCTTCCACTACCACAATTACTTTCAGGACTTCCCGTACTACTCGGGACACCTGGTGGGCCTTGTGAAGTACAAGGACGAGCTCGAGCTCCAGTTCCTGGACCCCGCGGACCTCGGGGCCCGGTTCATTGACGATGCGGCCTTTCGCCGCGAGTGGGACGCACCCGGGAGGGTCTTCGCGGTGGCCCGCATCCGCGACGCGGGCGAGCTGTTCGCGGACCCGACGTTCCACTACCACATCCTCGCGACCGGCCCGGGACACTATCTTTTCAGCAACCAGCCTTGAGGATTTGCAGTCCCCCGTCAAAATGTCCGCTCCAATGCCGTCGCCCGCCCTAGCCCCCGCCGTGAAAAAGACGGAGCCGTTCCTGCCCTTCACGCGGCCGACCATCGACGAGGCCACCATCGAGGGCGTCGCCGAGGTGCTCCGGTCCGGATGGATCACCTCGGGACCCCAGGTTAAGGCCTTTGAGGCAAGCCTTTCCGAATTCTTCGGCGGACGGCCTGTCCGCGTCTTCAACTCGGGCACCTGCACGATGGAAATCGCGCTGCGGATCGCCGGCGTGAGGGCCGGCGACGAGGTGATCACCGTGCCGCTGACCTGGGTGGCGACGAGCAATGTCATCCTCGAGGTCGGCGCGAAGCCGGTGTTCGTCGACATCGACCCGGTCACCCGCTCGATGGACCTTTCCCGTGTCGAGGCGGCGATCACCCCCCGCACGAAGGCGATCATCCCGGTGGACCTGGCGGGCCTGCCCGTTGACCGCGACCGGCTGGCCGCGATCGCGTCCAGGCACGGGCTGAGGGTTGTCGAGGACGCGGCCCAGTCCTTCGGGAGCACCTCGAAGGGGCGACGGATCGGGTCATTCGGGGACCTGGTCTCCTTCAGCTTCCACGCGAACAAGAACATCACGACGACGGAGGGCGGCTGCCTCGTCATGAACGACGAGCGCGAGGTGAAGCTCGCGGAGCAGTACCGGCTCCAGGGCGTGGTGAAATCCGGCCTCGACGGCATGGAGGTCGAGGTCGTGGGAGGGAAGTTCAACATGACGGATGTCGCCGCCCGCATCGGCCTCGGCCAGCTGCCGCACCTCGACGCCTTCACCCTAAGGCGCCGCGAGCTCGCGAGGGCCTATTTCGAGGAGTTCGCGAGCCCCGCTGTCCAGCGCCTCGGGATCGGCCTGCCGGTCGCCAACTTCACCGACAGCAACTGGCACATGTTCCAGGTGATTCTCCCGGAGGCCCGGCTCGACGTGAAGCGTGCCGGCATCATGGCCGAGATGCTGGAGGCCAACATCGGCACGGGCGTCCACTACCCGGCGCTCCACCTCTTCGCCCTGTACCGGCGGATGGGCTGGAAGGACGGCGACTTCCCGAACGCGGAATACGCCGGGCGCAACATCCTCACGCTGCCCCTTTTCCCCGCGATGGAGCGGGGGGACGTCGCACGCGTCGTCCGCGAGCTCGCCGCCGTCGTGGGAAGGCACCTCAAGCCATGAGCAAGGTACCCGAGATTTCCGTCGTCATCCCGGTCTACAACGAGGAGCTCAACCTGCCGCTCCTCTTCTCGAGGCTCTACCCGGTCATGGACAGCCTCGGCCGGCCCTATGAGGTCATCTTCACGAACGACGGGAGCGCCGACCACTCGCTGGAGATACTGAGGAGGCAGTTCGACGCGAGGCCGGACGTGACCCGGATCATCGACTTCAACGCGAACTACGGCCAGCACATGGCGATCATGGCGGCGTTCGAGCGGGTCCGCGGCGGGGTCATCGTCACGCTGGACGCGGACCTCCAGAATCCCCCCGAGGAAATCCCGAAACTCCTCGTCCTCATCGACACGGGCCACGACTACGTCGGCGGATTCCGCATCAACCGGAAGGACAGCCTGTTCCGGACCGTGGCCTCGAAGGTGATCAACGGCGTGCGCCGCAGCACGACGTCCATCGAGATGACCGACCAGGGCTGCATGCTGCGTGCCTACAAGAGGCCGATCATCGACGCCATCGTGCGCAGCGGCGCCAACAACACGTTCATCCCCGCCCTCGCGTACAGCTTCTCGGGCAACCCGACCGAGGTCGGCGTCAAGCACGAGGAGCGCAATGCGGGCGTCTCGAACTACTCCCTGTACATGCTGATCCGGCTCAACTTCGACCTGATCACGGGGTTCTCCCTGGCGCCGCTCCAGCTCTTCACGATGGTCGCAATGGCCTGCGCGGCGGGGAGCTTCCTGCTCATGATCGTCCTGGCGGCGCGCCGCCTCATCCTCGGGCCCGAGGAGGGCGGCCTCTTCACGCTGTTCGGCATCCTGTTCTTCCTCGTCAGCGTCACGATGGTCGGCATCGGGCTGATCGGGGAGTACGTCGGGAGGACCTACCAGGTCGTCCGCGTGCGCCAGCGCTACTTCGTGCGGGAGATCATCGAGGCCGGCGAATAGCCCGGCCTCCCGAATGCCCGCGCCCCGGATCCTGTTCTTCGGCTACAGCGAGGTCGGCCACGACTGCCTGTCGCTGCTCCTCGAGCGCGGCGACAACGTCGTCGCGCTGATCACCCACGAGGACAACCCGAGCGAGAACATCTGGTTCAAGACCCCCGCCATGGCGGCCGGGGCGAGGGGCATCCCCGTCCACACGCCGGAGCGCGTCGGCACACCCGAGTGGAGGCAACGTATCGAGGCCATGCAGCCCGAGCTCATCCTCTCGGTCTATTACCGTAACATGATCGGCATGAAGGTCCTCGGCCTTGCGCCGCTCGGGGCCTTCAACATGCACGGCTCGCTCCTTCCCCGCTACCGCGGCCGGGCTCCGATCAACTGGGCGGTCCTGCACGGCGAGACGCGCATCGGCATGACGCTGCACCGGATGGTCCGCGAGCCGGACGCCGGCAACATCGTCGACCAGGACGGCGTGGACATTGGCCCGAGGGACACGGCCGAGCAGGCCTTCCGCAAGGTGCTCCCGTGCGCGCGCCGTGTCCTCGCGCGTCAGATCGACCGGCTCCTTGCGGGCACCGCCCCGGAGATGCCGCAGGACGAGACGCAGGCCACCTACTTCACCGGGCGCAAGCCCGAGGACGGCCGGATCGACTGGGCGAAATCCTCCCTTCAGGTCTTCAACCTCATCCGCGCCGTCACGGAGCCGTACCCCGGGGCGTTCACGGATGTCGGCGCGTCGCGGCTGATGGTCTGGTGGGCCGAGCCGGGCTCGAATGCCGCCCAGGGACGCACGGGCAAGCCCGGCGAGGTCCTTTCGCTCTCGCCCCTGGTCGTCGCGACGGGCGACGGCGCCCTCGAGCTGACCCGGACCGAATGGAAGGGGACAGCGCCCTCCCTGGCGCTGGGCCAGCTTCTATAGACAGAAACAAAAAGGCCGCCGTCTTGGGGACGGCGGCCTGATCGGCGCTCGCGGAGGCGTCCCCATCGACGCCCCCGCGGTGCAGATGTGTCAGCGTTAGGACATCGCCTTGACTCCGGCGTCCGCGTTGCGCTCGGCCAGCGCGGCCTCGAGCTCCGGGTAGGCTGAGCCACCGTGCTCGTGCAGGTCGAGGCCCTCGAGTTCGCCTTCCTTGCTGATGCGCAGCGTGCCGGTCGCCTTGACTGCGTACATGAGGATCATGGCGCAGACGAAGACGGATCCGCCGATTGCGGCGTTCCCGATCACCTGGCCGAAGAACTGGTTCCAGCCGCCGCCGTAGAAGAGGCCGGTGACGACCGAGCCCGCCGAGTTGTCCGCACCCGTCGTGGTCGACGCGCCGAACTCACCCGTGGCGAAGAGGCCCAGGCTCCACGTGCCCCAGATGCCGGCCGCGCCGTGGACGGGCCAGGCACCGCAGGGGTCGTCGATGCGCAGGTACTCGAGGAGGTCCGTCGCAAGGATGACGACCACGCCGGCCACGGCTCCGAGGCAGAGCGCCCCCAGGGGCGAGACCCAGTAGCACGGGCAGGTGATCGCGACCAAGCCGGCCAGGAGGCCGTTCAGGGTCGCGCCGCAGTCCCATTTCTTGTTGCGCGGATAGACGAAGAACAGGGCCGCAAGGCCGCCGGTACAGGCGGCAAGCGTCGTGTTGGTCGCGACACGGGCAACGCCCATGAAGTCCATCGCGGAGAGCGTGCTTCCCGGGTTGAAGCCGTACCAGCCGAACCAGAGGATGACGGCGCCCACGGAGGCGACGGTCATGTTGTGGTAGGGCATCGGTCCGCCGCCGTCGCGCTTGAACTTACGTCCGAGGCGGGGGCCGAGGACGATGGCGCCCGCGAGGGCGATCATGCCGCCGATCGTGTGCACGACCGTCGATCCCGCAAAGTCATGGAAGGCGGCGGGATGGAGGTTGTTCAGCCAGCCGTCCGGGCCCCAGGCCCAGTGGCCGAAGATCGGGTAGAGGAATCCGCTGACGCCGATCGAGTACCAGAGGTCTCCCCAGAATCCGGTGCGGCCGAGCATGGCGCCCGACGTGATCGTCGAGCAGGTGTCGGCGAACGCGAACTGGAAGAGGAAGAACGCGAGCGTCGCGACGCCGGTCGAGCCATACGTGTCCGGGATGTTGTGCAGGAAGTAGTACTGGTTGCCGATCAGGCCGTGGAGGCCGTCGCCTGCGCCGAACATCCACGCGAATCCGAACGCCCAGAAGAGGACGCCGCAGAGGCACGTGTCGACTATGCCCTCAAGGAGCACGTTCACCGTCTCTCGCGTCCGGGCGAACCCGGCCTCGAGGAACATGAAACCCGCCTGCATGAAGAACACGAGGAACGCGGTCACGAGGACCCACATCGTGTTGATCGGGCTGCAGTATGCGGGATCGGGAGCTGCGGCGGGAGCCGCTGCCGGGGCCGCTGCAGCGGCCGGGGCCGGAGTTGCCGCTGCCGGGGCGGAGGCGGTCGTGGTGGCCGCCTGGGCGTGGACTTTCGAGTTCGAGCCGAGGAACATCGAGACGCCAAACGCAAGCGCCAGGCAAAGCCCGGCGCCGATCAACTTGGCTCCGAACATCGCGTAGAACAGCTTACGCTGCTGCGGGTCCTTCATCTTCGTAATAAACTTTTTCATTTATTTCTCTTTAATTATTTTGGTTTAGGATCTGGACATCGTTACGCCGAAATCTCACGGATTTGGGCGTCAGTTGTTTTCAAATCTTGATATCGGGGAGCGTCGACCGGGCGCTTGCGCAGCTCGACGCGGGGCTTGTTAAGCTGATTTTCGTTTTTCGTTATCATTGGGTTTGAATCTGATCCGTGATGATGCCTTTGGTTTGCGTGCGTTATGTGAGCCGATTTCAGGGCGGCTCCGGTCAAAAGCATGTAATATGCCACTTAATAATATCTTAACGGATGCGGGCAGCTTCTTATCATAGTTTTAACTAAACTGTTGGCATACAAGCGGCTATGTGTCCGCTGCGGACGTTAAATCCGCATTAAGCCACTGATGCAGAGTCCAACAGTGATCCGTCCCCTAAATCGACGAGTCGTCGCCCCACAGTAATCAGCTCAACACCCAAGACATATGCCTGAACCATCCACGCCCGCGTCCTCACCATCGATGAAGCCCACGTTGGGCCTCACCGGTTTGACCGTTAATGCAATGGCCCTGATCGCTCCAGGCGCCTTCCTCTGGCTCACATTCCAGGAACAGGCGCTCTACGGCGCGCCGATGGCTGGATGCTCCATGTGGATCGGCATCATCATGGCGCTCCTCCTGTGCTACGCCACGGCGGTCAGCTACGCTGAGCTTTCCAAACTATATCCCGGCGCTGGATCCTCCTACTACTATGCCGAGCAGGCGTTCCTCTCAAAGACGACCGCCTACAAGTTCGCGCGTGTGGTGAAGTTCTTCACCGGCTGGGCGAGCCACCTCTACTACTGGGTCTATCCCGGATGTATGGTCGGCGTGACTGCGATGCTCGTCGGTTATCTCTCGGGGTACCTCCTGCCTGACACGTTCAGCGGAGTCTACAACAGCCCGCTTGAGATGTACCTGTTCTGCATCGTGTTCTCGATCGGTGTCGCCTACATCGCCTTTCGGGGCGTCAACGGAAGCACCGCGGTCAACATCGCGATCAACATCATCCAGATCTCGGCGCTGATCGTATTCAGCATCCTCGCGATCGCCTACCGCAATGCGCACCCGCAGGGCTCGAAGGCGTTCCACCTCTCCAACGGAATCGCGGTGAACTACCAGGTCGCGCAGGTCACGATCAACGATGACAAGGGCGCCCCGCTCCCCGTGCTCGACTCGAACGGCAAGCCCACCTTCAACCCTGACAAGACGCCCATCTACCAGATGCAGGACGGCCAGGACAAGGACGGCAACCCGCTCCCGGCTGACGCGGACGGCAAGCCCACGACCGTGGACAAGGCCGCCCCGTTCACGATCGACTATAAGGACGGCGCCTACACGACGGATTCAACCGGCGTGACGACGTTTAACTACCACCCGACGGCCAAGTCGGTCATTGGGCCGCACAAGTTCAACTACATCATCGTCCAGGCCTGCGTCGCGATCCTGATCCTCGTCGGGTTCGAGTCGGTGACCTCGATGGGTGAAGAGGCGAAGGACCCGAAGAAGCATCTTCCCTGGGCCATTCTCCTCTCGCTGACGATCCAGGGGGCGATCTGCTACCTGTTCGAGTACTTCGCGGCGAACTACTTCCTCAACAGCGGCTACACGCTCTCCTCGGCAGGTGCCTCGGGAGCCCCGATAGGCGACATGATGGTGCTGGCGGGCACATGGGTGTTCGGCAGCTACGCAGCCGGCAAGGCGTTCATGCTCGTCCAAGCGGCGACCGTGTTCCTCGCCCTGATCGGCACGACGCTCGCCTGCCTCAACACAGGTGCGCGGGTGACCTACGCCATGGGTCGCGACAACGAGGTCGGCGCGCACTTCGGCCTGCTCCACGGCAAGACCCTGACGCCTCACAAGTCGATCTGGACGCTCTGCATCCTGTCGATCGTCATCGGCATCATCACGGTCACGACCTATCTCGGCGGCCAGTCCTCGGACCCGGCGGCCCTCGACAAGCACAACATCTGGTACAGCTTCGGCATATTCTCGCCGCACGTCTACACGTGGATCCCGAACTCGTTCCTGATCATCACCCTGATCAGCAACTTCGGAACGTTTCTGCTCTACATGACGACCTGCATCGTGGCGATCGTGGCCTTCAGGGAGCACCACATGTTCAACGGCATTAAGCACATGCTTATCCCGCTGTTCGGCTTCCTCGCGAACCTGCTCTGCATGCTATTCTATCTCATCGGGCCCTTCTCGGTCGCCGGGATGAGCTGGCACGAGTCGTACATCGCGCTCGGGGTCGCGTTCCTGTGGGGCATCTACGGTTGGTACTACTTCGCCTCGGGAAGCAAGGCCAAGGGCAAGGAGATGATCCTCACCTCGAAGCCTGCGTGAGATCTCATTGACGCGGCTAACCCCCGCGTAAGAATTCATGGCTCCGCCTGCGAAAGCAGCGGAGCCATTTTTTTGCCCCACACCATGCGCCTGCGCTATGCCCGACTCTCAACCACCGGCCCGGTTCGCCCGATCAACGAGGACTGGCTGGACTTCTGGGAGTCTCCGGACCCGCTGACCCGGGAGAAGCAGGGGAGCGTGGCCCTCATCGCGGACGGGGTGGGGGGCTACGACAACGGGGAGGTGGCGAGCCGCACCGCCGTTGATGCCGCCATGAAGGAATTCCAGGACGTCCCCGGCGACGTGAAGCCCTACTCGCTCCTGCGACGGATGTTCACGGTCGCCTGCGCGCAGGTCTACGAGAAGTCCCACACCGAGCACAAGGGCAAGAAGATGGCGACGACGCTTGTCGCCTCGATCTTCCGTGACGGGGCCGTGTGCGTCGGCAATGTCGGCGACACCCGCTCCTATTTCATCCGCCAGAAGACCATCAAGCGGCTCACGACCGACCACATCGCCACCTCGGTGCCGGTGAAGCTCGGGCTCATGCTGGAGCGCCAGGCCATGGCGAGCCCGAACCGCAGCGAGCTGACGCGGAGCATCGGCGTGGAGCCCTTCTGCCAGCCGGACTTCGCCACCCAGCTCCTCCATCACGGGGACTTCGTCCTGCAGTGCACGGACGGCCTGCATTCCTGCGTCCTCGACGAGGAGATGCGCGAGATCATCTGCCGATCCCATCCCTATGACGCCTGCAAGGAGCTGGTGGCCCTCGCCACGAAGCGCGGAAGCGACGACAACATCTCTCTCCAGCTGATTGAGGTGCGCAACTGGGAGCAGGTGGCGCAGACGGCCAAGGCCGCCATGGGGGCGAGCGCGACGCCGAAGAAGGTGGCCGTTGCCGTGGCGGCGATGGCTTCGGGCACGGGCGAGCCCGGCCCCGGCAAGGTGCTCGACGGCCGGTTCGAGATCACGGACCTGGTGGCGCGCAGCAACATGGCCTCCATCTTCAAGGGGACCGACCGCAAGACGGGCCAGAGCGTGGCGATCAAGATCCCGCTGATGGCGCTCGAGAGCGACATCGCCGGCTACGAGCGCTTCCAGCGCGAGGAGCAGATCGGCGCGAGCCTCAACCACCCGGCCGTCCTCAAGGTCATCAAGGTCGACGAGCAGAAGAGCCGTCCCTACCTCGTCATGGAGTTCCTGGAGGGCAAGACGCTCGCCGAGGTCATCACGAGGGAGAAGAAGCTCCCGGAGCCCCAGGCCGTGGCCTATGGGAGCCAGATCTGCGATGCCCTCGAGTACCTCCACACCAAGGGGATCGCCCACCGAGACATGAAGCCGCAGAACATCATGGTCTGCGTCGACGGGTCGCTCCGCCTCTTTGACTTCGGCATCGCCCGCGTCGAGAAGGCGCGCCGGCTGACCTTCGTGGGGCTGACGCCGGCCCTCGGCACGCCCGACTACATCTCCCCCGAGCAGGTGCGCGGACGCAGGGGCGACCACAGGAGCGACATCTACAGCCTGGGGGCGATCCTTTATGAGATGGTGACCGGTTCCACGCCCTTCGAGGGCGAGAGCCCCTACGTGGTCATGAACGCGCGGGTCAGCGGCGATCCCGAGGCCCCGCGCAAGCTCAACCCCGAGCTGAGCCCGGCCCTGGAGGAGGTCATCCTCCATGCCCTTGAGAGGGACCCGCGCAACCGCTACCAGACGGCCGCCGACATGAAGCGCGAGCTGGACGACCTGTCGATGGTCAAGATCACCCACCGCGACCAGAGATTGCGCGCGCCTCAGCCTTGGAGGAGCCGCCGTTTCACGACGGCCATCCTCGTCGCCATCGGTGTTGTCGGCTGGATCGGCCTGTTCCTCGCCCTTTTCTACTATCTTGCCCACAAGAAACACGGCTAGCCGTGGCCCGGATTTCCAGGGGCAGATGTGAGGAGAAAAAGGATACCGAGCGACCCGGGATACGGGGCCGTGGGCGTTAATAAAGCATTAAGAGCGGACCCCTTAACAAGCAGGGCAAGTGCCAATTACCCGCATCTTGCACCCTGGGGGAAGGGTCGGTCCTTTTGAGGGGAAAATCGGGCGGTCGCGGGCAGCTGGCATCATTGCTGCTACCCAGCCGCCTGTGCGATTCCAACTACGATCGCAAAGCGTAACATACTCCACACTGCCCAACCATACCGTATGAATAAGAAACTGTATCCTCTGTACCTCTGTGCGCTAGCCCTATGCGCGGCCTCCGCGAGCGCCCAGAGTACGACGACGACGACGACGACCACAGCGGCGCCCGCGGCGCCGGCGGCCGCGGCCGCCCCTGCAGCCCCCGCTGCGGCTCCCACCTCCCCGGTCTCAACGCCCTCGATGGAGGGACCGCTCTCCGTGAACGTTAAGCCCGAGAGCTTCGACACACCGCTCGGGAAAATCTACGTTTCCGGCGCCGTGACCGCGATTGCCCTCGCGGACACACCGACGTTCTTCGGGGAGAAGGGAGGCTATGCCGACATCAGCAATGCCCAGGTCTTCGTGCAGAAGGTCGATGGCGAGTTCCAGTTCTTCCTGGACGCCGGCTCGTACTCCTTCCCGACGGTGGGCGTTCCCTACGCCTACGACGGCAACACGGTGAGCGCCACCTACGGCGCCCTTCCGGTGGCCTTCGCCAAGTGGGTCCCGAATGCCACGTTCTCACTCGAGGCCGGAAAGCTCCCGACGCTGATCGGCGCCGAGTATGCCTTCACCTACGAGAACATGAACATCTCGCGCGGCCTGCTCTGGAACCAGGAGCCGGTTGTCAGCCGCGGTGTCCAGGCCAATTACACGGCCGGCGCCTTTGCCTTCAACGCCTCGTGGAATGACGGCTTCTACTCGGACCGCTACAACTGGGCTTCGGGCGCCGCGACCTGGACGATCAACAGCTCGAACACCCTCGAGTTCATCATCGGCGGAAACCTGGGCACGACGGACTACGGCACGTCGGCCACGCCGGAGGTCGTGAACAACGACAAGCAGATCTACAACCTGATCTACGGCTACACGGCCGGCCAGTGGACAGCTCAGCTCTACGGCCAGTACGCGCAGTCGGGCAACTCCGCCGCGATCGGCGTCAAGGACACGTCGAGCACGGGCGTCGGCGTCCTCGTCAACTACGCCGTGCCGAACACCAGCTGGAACCTTTCGGCCCGCATCGAGCAGGAGTCGACCTCCGGCAGCCAGACGGATGGCTCGGCCAACCTGCTCTACGGGCCGGGAAGCAGCGCGTGGTCGGCCACCTTCACGCCGAGCTACCAGAACGGTCCCCTCTTCGTCCGCGCGGAAATCTCCTGGGTCGGCGCCTCGGGCACGACCTCGGGTGCGGCCTTCGGCAACAGCGGCACCAGCACGTCGCAGACCCGCTTCGCGATCGAGACCGGAATCCTGTTCTGATCTAGGCTACCAGCCAAAAACCCGCGCCCCTGCCAGGGCGCGGGTTTTTTTTACCCGGATGCGGCGCGGATATTCTTTCGTGTCATTTGGCGGATTTCGTGGTTTATCCAACCGTCACACCCATGCCCCTACGCGTCCTCATCCTCGGTGCCAACGGTTTCATAGGCAGCTCGCTCACTCACGCGATCCTGAAGCAGAAGGACTGGGAGGTGTACGGGATGGACGTGGGCGACCACAAGCTGGGCGATTGCCTGGGCAACCCGAGGTTCAAGTTCGTCGAGGGCGACGTCACCATCTCCACGGAATGGATCGAGTACCACGTCAAGAAATGCGACGTCGTCCTTCCCTTGGTGGCGATCGCAAACCCTGTGCAGTACGTGAAGGACCCGCTCCGGGTCTTCGAGCTGGATTTCGAGGCGAACCTGGACGTGGTGCGCAAGTGCGCGAAGTACAAGAAGCGGATCATATTCCCGTCGACCTCCGAGGTCTACGGCATGTGCCCGGACGCCGAGCTGAACGAGGAGACGAGCGCGCTGGTCTACGGGCCCATCGAGCGGCAGCGCTGGATCTACGCGTGCTCCAAGCAGCTCCTTGATCGCGTCATCTACGCCTACGGCGTGCGCGACGGCGTCGACTACACGCTCTTCAGGCCGTTCAACTGGATAGGGCCGAAGCTCGACAACGTGATGGAGCCCAAGGAGGGCAGCTCGCGCCTCTTCACCCAGTTCATCTCGAACGTGATCTTCGAGAAGCCCCTGCAGCTGGTGGACGGGGGCAGGCAGGGCCGCTCCTTCACGTTCATCGACGACGGCGTCGACGCGCTCCTGCGGATCATCGAGAACAAGGGCGGCAAGGCCTCGCGCCAGATCTTCAACATCGGCAACCCCGCGAACAACGTCAGCGTCGCGCAGCTCGCCAAGCTCATCATCGCGGCCTTCCGGGACTTCCCGGAATACCGCGTGCAGGCCGCCAAGGCGAAGACCGTCGTCGTCTCCTCGGGCAAATACTTCGGCAAGTACTACCAGGACATCCAGAGGCGCGTCCCCTCCGTCGAGGCGATAAGGAAGCAGCTCGGCTGGAAGCCCAAGGTCGACCTCAAGACGGCGATCAGGCTCACGCTCGACTACCACCTGGCCCACAGGGACTACCAGCTGGACTGAGGAGCCATGGCGGTCCGACTCGCGCTCAAGGTTGATGCGGACACGGACCGCGGCACCAGGATCGGCGTGGCGAACCTGGCCGCGGACTGCGCCGAGGTGGGCGCGGCGGCATGCTTTCTCTTCTCGCTCGGGCCCGACCAGACGGGCCGCGCCATTTCGCGGGTCTTCAGGCCTGGGTTCTTCAGCAAGGTGAGCCGGACCAGCGTCGTCGAGATCTACGGCGTGAGGACGCTTCTCAACGGGACGCTGCTGCCGGCGCCGCACATCGGCCGGCGCAATGAGGCGGCGATGCGCCGGATCCGGGACGGGGGCTTCGAGGTGGGGATCCACTGCCACAACCACTACCGGTGGCAGGACCACCTCGAGCACATGGACCTCGACGCCGTGAGGGCCGAGTTCGCCGCGGCGGGGACCGAGTTCAAGCGGATCTTCGCGTGCAATGCGTCCACCGCGGGGTCCGCGGGCTGGCAGAGCAACGCCCTGAGCCGCCAGGTCTACGACGAGGCGGGCCTGCTTTACTCAAGCGACACCCGCGGGGCGCATCCTTTCTTTCCCGCCATTGGCGGGCGCGTCTTCAAGACGCTCGAGATACCGAGCACGCTGCCAACCCTGGATGAGCTGATGGGCCGCCCGGAGTTTCCAGACGGGGCGATTGCGGGCTACATCTTCTCCCTGCTCCGGTCCGACCGCCTGAACGTCTTCACGCTCCATGCCGAGATCGAGGGCATGGGCCGGCGGCGGATCTTCCGCAGGCTGCTTGCGATGTGCCGCGACTCGGGCGTCGAGTTCGTGCGCCTGGACGCCGAGGCGACGCGCATCCTTTCCAGCGGGGCCCCGGTGCCCGTGTGCGAGCAGGTCATGGCAGGCATCGAGGGCAGGAGCGGGCTGGTGGCAACCCAGGGGCCGGCGGCCATGGGGGCCGCCCGAAGCGTGTGAAGGCCAAGACTGGAGGGGGATGGCGTCCCCGGAGGGCGAGGATGGCCGATGCCAGGGCTATCGGGGACTTGATCCCGCTCTCGGTGCGGAGCCTCCAGGACGCCTTCTACACGAGGGAGCAGCGCGAGGCGGCGCTGGGGACCATCTTTGCCGTGGACCGGCAGCTCATCCGGGACGGGACGTACTTTGTCGTGGAGACCGGCGGCAAGATCATCGGCTGCGGAGGATGGAGCCGGCGCAGGACGCTCTTTGGCGGCGACCAGGGCCGGGATTCCGAGGATCCCCAGATCGACCCGGCCACGGAGCCCGCGCGGGTCCGGTCCTTCTTTGTCGACCCGGCATGGGCGCAGCGAGGCGTCGCCACGAGCATCATGATGATGTGCGAGTCCGCCATGGTCGCGGCGGGCTTCAGGACGGCGATCATCGTCTCCACGCTGGCGGGCATGCCGCTTTATGCGGCCTTCGGCTACCGGGTCACCGGGGCGAGCGCGGTGCCGCTGGACGGGGGCATCTCGTTCCCCGTAGTGACGATGGCCAGGGACTTCTCACGCCCGGTCTAGGCGGCGCAGGAGCAGGAACCCAAGCGACAGCAGGACGAGGTTCGGGAGCCAGAGCAGCAGGTCGGGCCTGTATTCCGGGTGCTGGTCGAGCCAGCCGACCATGACGATCAGGAAGTAGTAGGCGAGGGCGAGCATCACGGCGACGCCCAGGTTCGCGCTCGTCTCGCGCCGCGAGACCTTGATGCCGAGCGGCACGCCGATGAAGGCGAAGGAGAACACGGCCAAGGCCATGTTGATCTTGTCCTGGATCGTGAGCGCGACCTTCATCTCGTCGCGGGCGCGCTGGCGCTCGCCGCCCGCGGGAGTCGGCTCGTTCTCGATGCGGAGCTTCTCCTTGATCAGCTCCGAGTAGGTCATCCAAGGAAGCTTCTGGTTGACCATGCCGCTCCCGAAATACCGCGCAAGCGAGAGGCGGATGTCGCTGACCTGCCCGACCGTGCTGACCAGGAGGGGCTGGACGTACACGTCGGGCGCCTTCAGGTCGTGGTTCTCCTCGCGCGCATGGGACAGCGAGATGACGAAGTCATTGGTCGCCTCGTCGTAGTCCACGCGCCCCGATTCCGCGCGGATGAAGCGGATGACCCGCTTCTGCTGGTCGAGTTGCCAGAACCAGACGTCCTTCACGTCGTTGCCGTCCTTGGAACGCTCGTCCTTGGCGCCGATGTAGATCACGACCCCCGTGAACTCCCGGATGAAGGTCTTGGGCCGTATGTAGCTCAGGGGATTGGCCCGGACGGCGATGGCCAGCTCCTTGTGGTACTGGACGCGCGCCCAGGGCATCGACTCGAAGTTTACCTTGAGCGCGAGGAGCACCCCCAGGCCGGCAAGGATCAGGGCCGGCCTTGCGATCCTCGGCACGCTCATGCCCGCGGCCCGCATGGCCGTCACCTCGTTGTCGGAGGAGAGGCGGCCCAGCGTCAGGAGGACCCCGGTCAGGATCCCGAGGGGCAGCGCGTAGTACATCACGAACGGGATCAGGAGCAGTACCAGCCGGACGAACGAGGCGATGGGGAGCTGCCCGGACAGCAGGAGGCCCAGGAGGTCCCGGATGATGTTGCCCGCCACGAGAACGAACGTGAAGAGCGCCACGGCCGCTACCGTCGTCAGGAGCACGCTCCTGAAGATGTATCGGTCGAGCAGGTTCACGAGGCCGTCTTGGCCATCGCCGCGTGCACCGTGCGAATCAGGGTCTCCACGCTGAAGGGCTTGTCGAGGAAGTGGCGCACGCCGTTCGCGGCCGCCTGCTCCCTGTTCTGGCTGGTCGCCAGCCCGCTGGCGCCGACGATCGGCAGCTCCGGCCTGATGTGCCTCAGGGCCATGATGGTCTTGGAGCCGTCGAGGCCGGGCATCTGCATGTCGACGAGGGCCAGGTCGAAGAGGGCCGGGGCGCTCCGGAAGAGGGCCACCGCCTCCGACCCGTCGGCGACGACGACGACGCGGTAGCCAAAGTTCTCAAGGGTGCTGCGCATGATGACGCGCACCGACTCCTCGTCGTCCACGACCAGGATGTTCTCGCCCTTGCCCCGGGGCATGGGCCCGAGGTTCGCCTTCCCGGGGTCGCCGCGGACACTGCGCGACAGGCCCGCCTCGTTGGTGGGTAGGAACACCGAGAACGTGGTGCCGATCCCCTCCGTCGAGACGAAAGTGATGAAGCCGCAGTGGGCCTTGACGATGGAGCGGGCCGTGGAGAGGCCCAAGCCGCTCCCGCGGCCGACGCCCTTCGTGGTGAAGAACGGGTCGAAGACCTGGCCCTTGAGGATGTCGGGGATGCCGCAGCCCGTGTCGGAGATGTCGATGCGCACGAACGGGCCAGGCACGGCGTCGGGGTGGGGCCGGGGGGCGGACGCGGAGACCGAGGCCGTGGTCGCCGAAATCGCGAGGCGGCCCCCGTTCTGCATGGAGTCGCTGGCATTCACGGAGAGGTTGAGCAGCATCTGGTGCAGCTTCACCGGGTCGCCTGCGACGGAGGGAAGGCCGGGAGCGATCTCGAAATTGACGCGGATCGACTTGGGAAGGGTGCTCTCGAGGAAGGTCTTCAGCTCCGTGAACAGCTCCGCGGGGTCGACGGCGACCTTCGGGCCCTCCATGCCGCGGGCGAAGAGGAGGATCTGGCGCACCAGCTCGGCCCCGCGCTTTGCGCTGGCCGCGATGACGTCGAGGAGCTGTATCTCGTCCTTGTCCTGCGCCTTGTCCGTCAGGAGGTCGCCTGCCATCATGATCGGGGCGAATACATTGTTGAGGTCGTGCGCGATGCCGCCTGCCAGCGTGCCGACGCTCTCAAGGCGCTGGTTCTGGAGCACCTGGGCCTCGAGAAGCTTGCGCTCGGTGATGTCCGTGATGAACCCCTCAAGGAACTGCACGGGGCCGTCCGGCCCCGGGACCGCGCGTCCGCGCTCCCACACCCACTTCAGGGCACCGTCCTTCGTGCGGATCCGGTAGGTCAGCTCGAAGGGCTCGCCGCGGCCGACGGCCCTCGTGATAATCTGGCGCACGGCCACCCTGTCCTCGGTCTCGGTGATGGCCTCGAAGCTGGTGACCCGGTTGCCGACGAGCGCCTCGGGGTCGAAGCCGGTGAGGTCGCGGCATCCGCCGCTCACGAATTCCATCGTCCAGAAGCCGTCGTTGTGGCACCGGTAGGCCATGCCCTGCAGGTTGCTGAAGAGCGTGGCGATCGTGCGCTCCTGCTCGCGGTGCGCGGCCTCGGCCTTCTTTCGGGCGGTGATGTCGCGCTGCGTGAACACGAAGAACTCGACGCCGCTGGACGGGTTCTTGGTCGTCGTCGCCTCGATCTCAAGCCAGAGGGGGGTGCCGTCCTTCTTGTAGTTGAGGAGCTCGGAGCGGAAGTTCCGGCGCTCGGCCAGCGCGGCTTCGATTCTCCGGACCTCGTCCACCGAGGTCCCGGGACCCTGGAGGAAACGCGGCGAGCGGCCCATGACCTCATCCGGCTTGTACCCGGTGATCTTCTCAAAGGCCGGGTTTACGTAGAGGATCCTGGGGCCGGGCTCCGCGATGGGGTTGGCCTCCGTCACGACCACGATGTCGTTGATCCCATCGACGGCGGCGGCAAGGACATCTGGGGGCAATACAGTCCCGAAGGGGTTTTGTGAAACGGAACGCATGGCCTGACCCATGGGACATCTTATAGGGTCCTGTCCCGCGCTTCTAAAGCGAATAGTGCAATTAATGTCGCCTAGGGGAACCTTGCCCGGGCAGATTTTTTGAACGTCCCCCCGGGTGCCCTGTCCCTAGGGACTCCCTCCATGCCGCCCCGCCTCCTCCTCGTTTTTGCCCTCACGTGCCTCCTGCCGGCCGCAAGCCGCGCGGACACGAGTGCGGCGGCGCCCGCCGAGGAGGAAACCATGGCGGATCACCGCCTCAAGGACATCGTGCGGCACCAGCAGGCGCTCTTTTCGGACGCGGCGGCCCAGGGCGCCTCGCTCGACCAGGCCGGGTTCGCGAGCCAGGTCGAGCAGCTGACTCGCGAATACGAGTCGCTGCTGCGGGACAACCCCTCCTATGCCGCGGGCTATGCGTCCTATGGCTACATGCTCTGGAAGATCGGCCTGCGCAAGCAGGCCGTGGCGATCCTGCTGAAGGCCAACCAGATGGACCCCGACATCGCCCTCGTGAAAAACGAGCTCGGCAATTACCTCGCCGAGGAGGGCAAGCCGCTGGAGGCGCTCAACTACTTCCTCTCGGCGATCAAGCTCGAGCCCAAGGAACCCCTGTATCACTACCAGCTCGGCACGCTCCTCTACGAGGCCCGGGACGACTTCCTCAAGAGCGGCGAGTGGAGCCGGTCCTCGATCGACCACTCCATGCTGGAGGCCTTCGGCCACGCCGCGGAGCTCGCGCCGGACAGGATCGAGTTCACGTACCGCTACGCGGAAAGCTTCTATGACATGGAGGATCCGGACTGGGCCGCGGCGCTCAAGGCGTGGGAGGGGCTCGAGGCGCGCGCGCAATCGGAGGTGGAGCGCGAGACGATGAGGCTCCACGAGGCCAACGTGCTCCTCAACATGGGCAAGCAGGACCACGCCAGGCAGGTCCTCGACACGATCAAGGACCCCACGCTCGAGGCCCAGAAGCAGAAGCTGATTGCGAGGTTGGCCCCGGACGCCGGAAAATAGGGGCCCATGGACCTTGATCCGCTCTTCATCCGCAACGGGCTGATCATTTACTTCCTCCTGGTGGCGAGCATCGTGATCCACGAGTGGGGGCACGCCGTCGTGGCCACGCTCCTGGGCGACGACACGGCCCGCGCCGACGGCAGGGTCACGCTGAACCCGATGTCCCACCTCGACTGGATCGGGACGGTGTTCGTCCCGGTCATCAACATCTTCCTCCTCGGGGGAGGGGGCTTCGCGTTCATCGGGTGGGGCAGGCCCGTCCTCACCAACCCCGCCAACTTCAGGCACCGGTGGCTCAGCGAGATCCTCGTGATCTTCGCGGGATGCGCCGCCAACCTGCTGGTCGCGCTCGCCTCCATCCTGGTCGGCACGTTCGTGGTCACCGGCCAGCCGCGGTTCGGCGAGCTCGTAAAGGAGCTCGTCGTCATGAACGTGGGCCTGGCCGTCTTCAACCTGCTGCCCATCCCGCCCCTCGACGGGGGCGCCCTCGTGCGCCGCGTGATGGGGATCTCCGACGAGGCCTACCTCACGCTCTCCCGCTGGAGCATCCTCGTGCTCGTGCTGGCGATCAGCCTCAGCGCCTCGCGCAACCTGCTGGGATATGCGGTCGCCGAGTGCTGCGTCCCCTACGCCATGCTCTGCGCCTGGATCAACCCCAACGCCTTCTCGATCATCTTCCGCTCGTGACACCCGGGGGCTGGCTCAAGCGTGCGGTGCGCATGTACGGCGACAAGGGCGCGGCCCTCGGCCAGGTTGCGAGCACGGCCCGTGACGAGGCGCTGTACCTGATTCTCCACACGCTGGGCATCCCGCTGGACAGCGGGCCGGACGTCCTGTCGCAGCGGCTGTCGGGCTCGCAGTCCGCTGCGATCGCGCAGGTCCTCGACCGCCGCCTGGTGGAGCGCGTCCCCGCCGCCTACATCACGGGCGAGGCATGGCTGGGAGGCCTCCGGTTCAAGGTGGACGAGCGCGTGCTCATCCCCCGGAGCTATTTCGTCGAGATCCTGCCGGACCAGGTCGATCCCTGGCTCGGGGACGCGTCCGGAATCGGGCGCGTGTGCGATGTCTGCACGGGCTCGGGATGCCTGGCGATCCTGCTCGCGCGGCATTTCCCGAAGGCGAGGGTGGACGCCTTTGACCTCTCGGGAGATGCTCTGGCGGTCGCCGCGGAGAACGTGAGGCTGCATCGCCTCGCCAGCAGGGTCAGGCTCGTGAAGAGCGACCTGATGCTCGCGGCGCCCGCGGTGCGCTACGACGTCATCCTCAGCAACCCGCCCTACGAGCCCTCCGGACACGTCGACGCCCTTCCCGAGGAATTCCGCAAGGAGCCGAGGCTGGCGCTCGACGGGGGCGCGGACGGCCTCGACCTGATACGCAGGCTGGTCCGCCAGGCGGCGACGCGTCTCAAGCCGAAGGGAATCCTGATGATCGAGGTCGGCGGGGGCCGCGAGGCGTTCGAGCGCGAGTTCCACGGGCTCGAGCCGCACTGGCTCCACACGGAGGACGGCAGCGACTGCGTGTGCCTGGTCCAGGCCGAGCGCCTGCGCCCGCGTCAGGCCCGCGCGAGGTCGTAGAGCGCGTAGCCCGCGAGGAGGTTCGGGGCGGCGGGGCAGGGCGTGCGCCAGTCACCGAGGAGGTGGGCGCGCCGGGCGATGCGGATCGACTTCTCGCGGCAGAAGTCCTCGAAGTCGGCGATCGTGAGCGGATTCGCGGGGCGGCTCTCGTGCCAGGACGTCGTGTAGACCGCGTTGCGCACCTTCCGGCCCCGCAGGAGCACATCGAGGCGGTTCTTCCAGAACCCGTGGTTCACGAACCCGACCGTGACGGTGATGCCGACCCGCAGGGCCTCGAGGATGACCTCCGCGGGGTCGTCCAGCTCATGGACGGTGCGCGAGCAGATGATCCGGTCGAAATGGCGGTCGGGGAAGGCCCTCATGAACGCCGTCATGTCCCCCTGGTAGGCGCTCAGGCCCCGGCCGACGCACGCCGAGATGCGCGCGAAGTCGAGGTCGACGCCGGTGGCGTAGATCTTCTTGGCCTGCACGAGATAGGCCATCAGCTCCCCGCGGCCGCAGCCCAGGTCGAGAACGGTCGAGTGGGGCTCGACCCACTCTCCGATGACCTCCATGTCCACGGTCCGCTTTTCGACGAGTTTATCCATGGCGGCGGCTCAGATGGCGAAGTCGAAGACGTAGGCCTCCGAGCGCTCGAGGAATCCCTTGAGGAGCGCGTAGAGTTCGGCGCTCTCCAGGAGGAAGGAGTCGTGCCCGAGGTCGGTGTCGAGCTCGGCATAGCTCGCCCGCTTTCTCGAGCGCAGGAGCGCGAGCGCGATGGCGCGGTTCTGTTCCGGCGGGAAGAGCCAGTCGCTGGTGAACCCGACGACCAGCGACTCCGCCTGGACGGGCGCGAAGGCGCGCTCCAGCGATCCGTGCGCGCGGGCCGGGTCGAACTGATCGATGGCCCGCGTGATGTAGAGGTACGAGTTCGCGTCAAACCGGTTGATGAAGCTCTGGCCCTGGTGCCGCAGGTAGCTCTCCACCTCGAACTGCGCGTCGAAGGTGTACGACTCGCCGCCGGCGGACTCGCGCTTCTTGCGGCCGAACTTCCGGTCCATTCCGGCGTCGGACAGGTAGGTGATGTGGGCCATCATCCGGGCGATCGCCAGGCCGACGCGCGGCCCGCCCTCGCGGGGATAGTCGCCGTTGTTCCACGCGGGGTCCTGCATGATGGCCTGGCGGCCGACCTCGTTGAACGCGATGGCCTGCGCACTCTCGTTCGCGGTCGAGGCGAGGATGATCTGCCGCTTCGTGAAGACCGGGAACTCGATCGCGAAGAGCATCGCTGTCATCCCGCCCATCGATCCACCGATGGCGGCGTGGAGCTCGGCCACCCCGAGGTGGTCGAGGAGTAGCTTCTGCGCGACCACCATGTCGCGGATCGTGACAAAGGGGAACCTCGTGCCGTAGGGTGCGCCGGTCGCAGGGTTGATCGAGCTCGGGCCCGTCGATCCCTGGCACCCCCCGAGCACGTTCGCGCAGACGACGAAGAACCGGCGGGTGTCCACGGCCTTGCCCGGCCCGATCAGGTTGTTCCACCATCCCGGCTTGGCGTCGGACGCCGAGTGCCACCCGGCGCAATGGTGGTCGCCGCTGAGCGCGTGGCAGATCAGGATGGCGTTGTCGCGGGTCGCGTTCAGCTGGCCGTAGGTCTCGTACCGCAGCGTGAAGCCCTCGATCGACTGGCCGCTCTTGAAGGCGAAAGTCCCGAGGTGGGTGAAGTCCCGCGGCCGGACAATACCGACGTCGTCGCCGGCCAGGTGCCGGAGATGGGTTGCGGGCTCGTCGGGTGCCTGGACGTCGTCTGCCATGCTGCAGGGGGCATTCAACCATGCCCGGCGGGCGACGCAAGGCGCCGGCGCCTTTATGACGCCCTACGGCGTCACCCCTTGCGCGGCGTGACGTTCTTGGTCGGCTTGCCAGGCTTTGCCGGCGCCGTGTCCACCGTGTCGCGCATGCGGTTCACGATGAGCTGCTGCGAGATCGTGTAGAGGCCGTTCACCGTCGAGTACAGAGAGAGCGCGCACGACCAGTTGTAGTAGAACATCACGAACATCACCGGCATGAACTTCATCATCTTCATCTGCGCGTTGTCCACGGACGGCTGGGGCGTCACGCGCATCTGCATGAAGTTTACGACACCGAGGAGCAGCGGCAGGATGTTGAGCGCGACAAGGCCGACGACCGGCAGGGGGATCATCGCGACGGTGTCGGGTGCGGAAAGGTCGTGCGCCCACAGGAAGTGGGCGAACCGAAGCTCGGACGCGCTCTGGAGCATCCTGAAGAAGCCGAAGAAGAACGGGATCGTGAGCAGCATCGGCAGGCAGCCGCTCAGCGGGTTAACCTTGTGCTTCTTGTAAAGCTCCATGGTCGCCATCTGCTGCTTCTGCGGGTTGTCCTTGTACTTCTCCTTTATGACCTGCATCTCGGGCATCAGCTTCTGCATGCGCCTCGAGGAGCGGGACTGCGCGAGCGTGATGGGCGTGAAGACGATCTTGAGCAGGAGGGTCGTCAGGATGATCGCGATCCCCCAGTTGTGCGTGAAGCTGTGGATGCGCGTCATCAGCGTCAGGAGGATCGCGGCGCAGAAGCGGAAGACTGAGTTGCCGAAGTCCATGATCCGGTCCTCGTCCTTCTTGAAGACGTCCGCGTTCGAGAGCCTCGGGTATTCCTTGGGGCCGACGTAGAAGTTGCCCGCAATCGTCGTCTGGGCGTGCGCGGGGACCGCGTCCACGTCGAAGTCCATGGAGGCCGTGATGCCATACGCCTTCCGGTCGGCGTCGGGGAGCTCGTCGAGGAGCTTCACACGGCGGGTCTCGAGGCCCGCCGCCGGCACGTCGGGCGTCAGGAGCGCGGCGAAGAACTGGTTCTTCACCGTCGCCCATTCGACGGGGCCGGTGCCCAGTATGACGGGCTTCGCGTCGTGGGCGCCAAAGCCGAGGAGGCCGCCGCTGGCCTCGAGCTGCGCGCGGCGGACCAGTGTCTGGTCCTTGCCGTTGGAGAACTCCGTCGAGAGCTGGATGCCGTTGTCGAGGGCGTTGTTCGGAGCCGCGGTGCCGAGGGCAAAGGCGACGCGCATGGGCGCGGAGGCCTTGTCCGTGAGGTTGCGCAACGTGGTCTCGCTCCGGATCAGGTAGGGGTCGGTGCCCGGGCCGTGGTCGGGCGACATGGCGTAGCGGCGGGTGACCTCGATGCGCCCGTCGAGGACGGCGCGGTAGATGATCTCCGTGTCTGTCTTGGACACCAGCTGGTAGCGGGTGTCATGGTCGAGCCCCGGGAGGCCCACGAACGCGAGCATCGCGCTCTCATGGTGCTGGTTGAAGATGAACGGATCGGGGCGGTTGAGCGCGGCGGGATACCTCTTGAAGGCGACGTCGAGGATCGCCCCGCCAGCGTCGGTGAAGCTGACGTCGACAAATCCGTTGGAGAGGCGCGTGACCGACGCGCCCGTGTCCGCGGCCTGCGCCGTGGTGAAGGCCGGCTCGTAGGACGGGTTGCCTGCGGCCGCCGCCGGCGACGGCTCGGACCCGATCTCCTTGGTCACTTCCTTGCGCACCTGGGACGGCGTCGGCCGCTGTGGCGCGTATTTCTGGCTGTAGATGAGGACGCCAAACGCGGCGACGAAGAGCAGGGTTCCGAAAAGTGTGTTCTTTTTATCCACGAGAGAGGGGGTCGCCTTACGGCAGTTTCACAGGGACCGGGTCGTGCCCGCCCGGGTGCAGCGGAGTGCACTTGATGATTCGGCGCGCCGCGAGCCACCCGCCGCGCAGGGCGCCATGGTTCGCCACGGCCTCCTCGGCAAAGTGGGAGCAGCTTGGATAGAATCGGCATCCGCATGTGGGACCGAAGAGGGCCGGTAGAACCGGTGAGGCTGCCCTCTGGTAAAGGCGGATGACGGCGAGGGCCGCCGAGGCGGCCGCGCCCGGGCCGCGGGCGAGGGGAGTCTGGACGCTCTCGGTCATGCGTGGGCGGCGGCCATCCGCGAGCAGGCGTCGGCGAAGACGCGCTCAAGCTGGACGAGCGGCCACTGGTTCACCTGCGAGCGGGCGACGAGCATCAGGTCGCAGGACTTGGGAAGGAGGCCCTGGTGCCTGCGGAAAACCTCGCGCAGCCGGCGCTTGGCACGGTTGCGCAGGACGGCCATGCCGACCGCCTGGGTCGAGGCCACGAAGCAGGCGCGCCTGAGCCCGGCAGGGGCGTCAGCAGGCGTCCACCACAGGGTGAAGGCCTTGCAGTCGATCCGCGCCCCCTTCTGGCGGACGTCGCGGATATCGCTCTGGCGGCGGAGATGCTGCCCAGGCCTTAAGCGCATGCGGACAGCCGATTACGGAATCAAACGACAGTCAGCCTCTTGCGGCCCTTGCGGCGGCGGGAGGAGAGCACGGCTCGACCGCCGCGGGTGGCCTTGCGGGCGCGGAATCCGATCTTGCGGGCGCGTTTCTTGCGATGCGGGCGGAAGGTGGGTTGCATGGTATCGTTACGTTTAAGAGTTGACTGAGGTGCCCTACGGAAGGGGGGGTGTCAAGGGTGGGATTCTGAGGGTAGTGTCCTTATTTGGGAAGGGACGGCTTTGACCCACCCGCTGAGGGGAACCCATGGGATCATTTCCGCCTGCAGATTCGGGGAAATGTCTCGGGCTCCGGTTCCAGGGTGACTATCGCGAGCGGGGCTCGCATCCACGACGGCCAAGGTAACGTCAGCGCAAGAGCTTGAACGCGTGAACCCAGTCGTTCTGCCGGAAACCCGGGATGCACCATAGAATGCAGAGGGGCTCGATGGCCCGCGCCGCCTCAGCCTCTCCCATATCCTCTGTTTCCCAGCCGAACTCGGTCAGGATTGCCGCAACGGTTTTCTTCGCAGCCGAATCGTTCCCGGCGATGAACATCGTGGGCTTCCCATCCTTGAATTTCGGGTCGACCATGCAGGCCGCCCCGACCGAGTTGAACGCCTTTACAAATCGAGCCGCCCCAAATTCGCGCTGCAGGCGCTCCATTAGCGATTCTCCGTAGGTCGTGAAATAGCTCAGCACCCCATTCACGGGCGCGGCATCCGCAATAGGATTGGTCGCGTCGATCACCGTCTTTCCAGCGAGATTCTCGGCGCCAGCGAGGCGCAGGGCCTCTGAGGCCACCGTTCCTTTCACCGCGAGCACAATCATTTCCGCGGATTTCGCGGCGTCTGAAAAACTCCCGATCTTGGCCTCGGGGTTCTCTTTCCCCCAGGCCGACAGCTTAGCGACATCCCGCGTGCCGATCACGGCTTCGTGTCCGTGCTTTAGGAAGCCTGCGCATAGAGTCCTTGCCACGTCACCCGAACCGATGATTCCGATCTTCATGCGTTAAGATTCCCTCGAATCGTGATATAGCAAATTGCATCCGGTCGGGAGTGCATCGAACTCACTCAGGACATTGCCACACCGGGCTCTGTTGCCATGACGCCGGACTTGGGCCAGATTCCTCGCACCGATGTCCCTCGATGAATTCAAGAGGCTGGCAGGTTCAGGACCGCTCCCGGGTATGTCTGGGGCCTTGGCCGCGCTCCTCCAGGACACCGCCGGCAACTGGGAGGCAGCCCACGATGCGGCGCAGGCCGACGAGACCCCGGCCGGGGCCTGGGTGCACGCTTACCTTCACCGCAAGGAGGGGGATCTCGGGAACGCAGGCTATTGGTACCGGCGTGCCGGCAGGCCTGTTGCCAAGGGTGAACTGGCCGCCGAATGGGAGCAGATCGCAGGGGCTCTTCTAGAGGACCGCGCGTCCTGAGAAAATGAAGGGCGCCCCGGTGCGTGCTCGCCGGTTCGATCCAACCTACGGGAGGTCAGATTATCATGGCTTCCTGGCGCCGCGCAGTTCGCATGACATAGCGGTCTACGACAGCTTGCTGAACCGGGTCCCTCCCCGTCGGTGAGCGTACGAACGGCGAGGCATCGGAATTGGCTCGATCGCCGGGACCGATTCAGCACGGTCATCTTCATCCTCCCGCGACCCCTGGGTTGCATTCTGAAGACGACGTCCCTTCGCTTCCTGCTTGTTGCCGTGTTCGCGCTGCCTTGTGCGTCGCGGGCCGATTCCGGCGTGCTGGCACCCGGGGCGCCCTTCTGGCCCGCGAGCTGGATTGGGCCCTCCTCGGGACCCGAGACAACCTACGGCGTCTACCATTTCCGAAGGGTGATCGATCTGCCGGCCAAGCCGGCGCACTTTGTCGTCCGGGTGTCCGCGGATAACCGCTACCGGCTCTTCGTGAACGGGGTGTCGGCCAGCTTCGGCCCGCAGCTCGGAAGCCTTGACCAATGGCGCTACGACACGGTCGACCTCGGCCCCTACCTGGTCCAGGGCCGAAACGTCCTGGCGGCCCAGGTCTGGAACTTCGGCGACGAGAAGCCTTATGCGTACATGAGCGCGAAGACAGGGTTCCTCATGCAGGGTGAAGGCAGCGCGGAGGCGCTGGTCGACACCGGCCAGGACTGGAAGGTGATCCGGAATGAGGCCATCGAAGCGATTCCTCCCGATCGGGCCGCACTCAATACCTTCATCGTCTCCGGGCCGGGGGACCGGGTCGACGGCCGCGCCTATCCCTGGGGATGGACCTCGCCGTCGTTCGACGACTCCGGCTGGGGCCGGCCTCGCCTCCTCGGGCGGGCAACGCCGAGCAAGATGGGGACGGACGTCACCTGGTGGCTGGCCCCGAGAAGCATCCCCCCGATGGAGGAGATACCCCAACGGCTTGCCCGTGTCAGGCGGACGGAGGGCGTGACCGGTGCCGACGCGTTTCTCGCGGGCGGCGCGCCGCTCGCCATCCCCGGCCGGACGCGGGCGACGCTTCTCCTCGACCAGGGCTTTGAGACGAATGCCTTTCCGCTCCTGACCGTGAGCGGCGGCCGCGGGGGCGAGATCACGCTGACCTATGCCGAGGCGCTGGTCGACAAGCACGGGGAAAAGGGAAACCGTGACCAGGTTGACGGAAGGCACATCCGCGGCCTACAGGACAGGTTCCTGCCCGATGGCGGTCGGTCGCGGCTCTATTCCACGCTCAACTACCGGACCTACCGTTACGTCCAGGTCGATGTGACGACGGGCGACGACCCCATGGCCCTCGATGACTTCCTCGGGATGTCCACCGGGTATCCGTTCCACCTGAGCGCGGCCTTCACCAGCGACGAGCCCGACCTTGAGCGGATCTGGGAGACAGGTTGGAGGACCGCCCGCCTCTGCGCCGCCGAGACCTACATGGACTGCCCCTATTACGAGCGCCTCCAATACGTCGGCGACACCCGGATCCAGGCGCTCATCTCGCTTGTGGCGTCGGGCGACGATCGGCTGATGCGGAACGCGATCGACCTGGTTGACCGGTCGCGGATCCCGGAAGGCCTGACCCAGGAGCGCTATCCCTCCAACAGCCCCGCGATCATCAGCCCATTCTCTCTGTTCTGGATCGACATGGTGCACGACCACTGGATGTACCGCGGCGACGAGGACCTTGTCCGCGCCCGGTTGCTGGGAGTCCGCAATGTCCTCGACTGGTTCACGGCGCGGATCGATCCGAATACGGGCATGCTCGGGCCGCTCGACTACTGGACTTTTGTGGACTGGACCGACCAATGGCCATGGAACGACAGCGCCGGGATTGGCGGCGAGCCCGAGGGGACGCGCACCGGGGGATCGTCGATCGTCACGCTCCAGTTCGCCGAGACGCTTGCCAGCGCCGCGGACCTTTGCCGCGCCATGGGTGAGCGCGGGATGGCGGACGCCTACGCACAGCGCGCCCATGCGCTCGACGAGGCCGTGATGCTGAGGTGCTGGGACGAGGGGCGTCACCTCGTGGCCGACACGCCCGCAAAGCGCAGCTTCAGCCAGCATGCGAACATCATGGCGGTGCTCTCGGGCGCGGTCTCAGGCGAGAAGGCGAGGGAGCTCATGGCGCGCGTCGTCCACGACCCGGACATCACGCAGGCTTCGCTCTACTACCGATTTTACCTCGCCCGGGCCATGAAGCGCGTCGGGCTCGGCGATTCCTATGTCTCCCTGCTCCAGCCATGGCGCGACGCACTCGCCCTTGGCCTCAGCACCTTCCCGGAGAAGGCCGACCCGACGCGGAGCGACTGCCATGCGTGGAGCGCGTCGCCCGTCTATGAGCTGCTCTCGACGGTCTGCGGCGTAGAGCCCGCCTCGGCTGGGTTCCGGACCGTGAGCATCGAGCCGAACCTCGGTCCGCTGCGGCAGGTCTCGGGCCGCGTCGCGCATCCGCTCGGCGTAATCGAAGTCCAGTTTGAGCGGGTTGGGGATCGCCTAGACGGGGACATCACGCTTCCGGAGGGCATCACGGGAGTCTTCCGGTGGAAGGGGGCGTCGGTCCCCCTGCACGGGGGCCGGCAGCACGTCAGCGCTGCTGCAGCCGCCGACGAGGGCGTTGGCGGGTCCTAGGGGCCGCAGCCTCTAGAAAGCGGGTGGCGCGCCGTGGGCCCCGAGATGCCTGGGGCGCTCTCCACGCGCAATGGGAAGCCGTGGCATTTCCGAGTCGATCTGGGACGTATACGCTCTTCGGCGGGGGAGCGTCTTCATCATGGCACCATGCTGAGGGAACGCCAAACTCACCTTATGTTGCGTGACAATCCCCCGCCTACGAGGAGACTTGCGGGGATGCTCCAGCTCCGTCGGGCCGCTGCGTTCGCAACCGTAATCATCGCATGCGTTTCCAGCCGCGGAGCGGCGTGGCCCGAAATTGAGAGCGACCTCCCAGCCGATCCTGCCGTCCATTGGGGCGTGATGGCGAACGGGCTGCGTTACGCGGTCCGGCACAATGCCGAACCAAGAGGACGCGTTTCGATTCGGCTGCTGGTTGCAGCTGGGTCGATTGAAGAGCGTGAGAGCGAGCTCGGAATCGCACACTTCATCGAGCATATGGCTTACCGCGGCACGCACCGCCACCCGAACGGGGGCCTAACCGCTGAACTCCAGCGTCTCGGGGTCGGCTTTGGACCTGACTCAGCGGCCTTTACGTTCTGGGACCACACGATCTACCAGCTCGAGCTCCCGGACAACAGCGACGCGACGCTTAGACAGGGACTCGGCGTATTTCGTGAATACGCGAACGACATCTCGTTCGAGCCGAAACTCATTGAGCGAGAGCGCGACGTCGTGCTCAACGAACTCCACACTCGGGACACACCGACGGAGCGCGCGCAAAAGGCGAACCTTGCGCTCCTTTGGCCCGCCTCCACACAGGTGCACCAGTGGCCGATTGGCCTAGCAGAAAACATCGAGCGCTTTACGCGAGAGCAGCTCCTCGACTTCTACCACGCGTGGTATCGGCCCGAGCGTATGGCCGTGGTGGTCGTGGGGGACATCGATCCTGATGCGGCGGAACGGCTGGTTATCGCCGAGATGGAAGGCCTGACGGCGAGCGCCGCACCTCGCCCAGACGTCATCAAGAATGTGCCGGATGGGGCTGGCCCCCCAACGATCAGGGTGTTCGTCGACAGCGGACTCCCCGGTGCGACGTGCCAATTTGAGCACCCCTTTTTGGAGCCCGCGTCGCCTGACACCCACACACGTCGCGTCCGGCAGCTACGGCGGGCAATCGCCTTCACCATGCTGCAGCGCCGTGCGGCCAAGCTCGCGAAGGCCGCTGACGGCAGGTTTGTGGTGCCATCGGCGGGAGTCGTCAGCGCCGTGCCTGGGTGGGACTACGCCTACTTCGGTGCCTCGGGGACCATAGGCGATTGGAAGGCCTTCATGATAAACCTGGATATGGAATACCGGCAGGCCTATGAATTCGGCTTCACCAAGACTGAGATGGACGTGGTGCGGACCGCGTTCGACGCATCCTTCACCGATGCGGTGCACACGTCTGCATCATGGCATTCCGATTGGTTGGCCACTGCTCTCGCAAACTCGATAATCCAGGGAACGGTGTTCTCGACACCTACCCTCGTCCAGCAGGATTTGGCCGCCGACCTTTCCGCGACGACAGCCGCGCAGTGCTTGGACGAATTTCGCCGGACCTGGTCCTCCCGCTCCCTGCACGTATTCGTGTCAACGAACCCGGCTTTTGGTGTGACATCAAATCAGATCGCCTTGGCCTTGAACAGCAGCCGCGCAACAGCGGTGACCCGCCCGGTCGAGAAGGCGAGCGTCGCTTTTGCGTACACCAACTTCGGGCCCCCCGGGCGCATCGTGGCCTCAACGGACGTAAAGGACCTCGAGATCAAGCAGGCGCAGTTCGCCAACGGAGTCCGGCTCAGCTTCAAGCCCACTTCCTTTGCGGTCGGATCGATCGACATCGCGGTGCGCGTCGGCACCGGGCGGCTTTCCCAACCCCGGAGCCAGCCTGGCCTCGACCTGTTTGCGGATGACCTCATGGCATACGGGGGCTTAGGCAGGCATTCGCTCGAAGATTTGCAGGATGCGTTGGCAGGCCATGCCCTCTCGGTCAGCTTTGCGGTCGATAACGATGCCTTGGACTTCAACGCGCGTTGTGCGCCGCAGGACCTGGGGCTGTGCATGCGCCTGATTGCCGCCTACATGACGGATGCCGGATATCGGACAGATGCCCTGCCGATGGTGCGAGCGAGCATGACCACCATGTACTCCTCGCTCGCCTCGTCGCCGTCCGGCCCCATTTCGATGAATGCGGCGCGCATCCTTTCGGGTGGCGACCTCCGCTTTGGAACGGCGACTGCAGCCGAATTCAACCGATTGACCGTTGCCGAAGTTCGCAGTTGGACGGACCCGCAGCTAAAATCCGGACCGATCGAGATCGGAATAGCAGGCGACACCTCATGGGATGCCGTTGCCGCCGAGGTTGGAGCAACGCTTGGAGCGCTGCCGCCGCGCCTCGGGCGCGCACCCGGGACCGATTTCGAAGACATCCACCCCCCTCAAGATTCCGCCAAGGCGCAGTATGTCTACACAACGGAACCGGGCCAGAGCCTGGTGGCGCTGAGCCGTTTTTGTCCGGTTCCCGATCTCCGCGGCTTTCATATGGAGCGGCGATGCCGGCTCTTGGCGGCGCTATTGGCTGAGCGCCTTCGGGTGCGTCTCCGCATGGAACTCGGCGCCTCCTATGGCTTTGACGCCGATTTCTACACCCTGGATGGCTTCCCCGATTTCAGCTTCTTCTCCGTATCCACGACGGTTTCGCCGGAATATGCCGAAAAGGCCAGCGAGCTCATGGGGACGAGATCGATTCCGTGCGACGAGGTCGGGTTACTGACGATGAATTTGAGCGGGTGAGGCGACCGTTCCTGTCAACGCGCGATCAGGATATTCACGACAACGGCTATTGGGCCTACACCGTACTACGCGACTGCCAGCAGCGACCGGATCGGCTGGCAGCCGCCCGTGACCGGCAGGCCGATTACGCCGCGATAACCCGCGCCGATATCGAAGCGCTGGCGGCTTCCTATTTTGGTCCCAAGCATTGGTTTCAATTCACCGCGTATCCCAAAGTTGTCTCCTTATCTCAATCCAAGGCGGTTCAGCCATTCAAGTAGGAGCTAGCGCTTCCGAATAGCGAAAAATTTTGCACCCCAACCTTGTGGCGCATTGGGGATCCCAAGGGCATTTCACCGCGTCAGTCTCGGCAATCAGTCGGCCTGCTTCAGGCGCACGGCAAAAGCCTTGACAGAAATAACAATAAGGTTATATAACCAAATAATGATAGAAACGAGCGCTCAGATCTTCCCCTAGAGGGAGTCAACCCATGAGACGGCTGACTGTTTTCAACTTGGTGAGCATCGACGGCTACTTCTGCGACAATGCCGGGGACATGAGCTGGGCCCACCGGGCCCAGAATATCCAGGACCCGGAATGGTCCGCATTCGTGGCGGGCAACGCGAAGGGTGGAGGGGAGCTGCTTTTCGGGCGGGTCACCTATGACATGATGCCCGCCTACTGGCCGACACCGATGGCCGCCCAGGCCAATGGGGTGGTCGCCGAGCGCATGAACAACGGGCGCAAGATCGTCTTCTCGCGCAAGATGAAGGAGGCGACCTGGAGCAACACGACCCTGGTGAAGGGTGACATGTGCCGGGAGGTGCGCCGGATGAGAAACGAGGACGGGGTGGGAATGGCCGTGCTGGGGAGTGGCACCCTCGTGGCCCAGCTGGCGCAGGAAGACCTCGTCGACGAGTACCAGCTCGCCGTGATCCCCGTGGTCCTTGGCGCGGGCCGGTCGCTGTTTGAGGGCGTCACGAACGCCCCGAAACTGGTCCTCGCGGCCTCCAGGGCGTTCAAGAACGGGAACGTCCTTCTCACCTACGGGCCGGCATGACGGAGGCGCCCACCGTCTTTGCCGCCATTGCGGATCCCACGCGGCGCGGGATCCTGGAGCGCCTGCGCGGCCGCGAGCTGGCGGCGGGCGAGGTTGGCAGGGCATTCCCGGCGATCAGCCAGCCGGGCATGTCGCGGCACCTGCGCGTCCTGCGCGAGTCGGGCCTGGTCGACGCCAGGCGCGACGAGCAGCGGTGGGTCTATTCCCTCAGGCCCAAGGGCTTCTCCGAGCTCGACGCCTGGATCTCCCATTACCGGGCGTTCTGGCCCGAGCAGCTCGACGCCCTGGCCCGCCACCTCGACGGCGGGCAACCCGCCCGGAAGAAATCCTCAACAAGGCCATCACCATGAACTCCCCCTCCTCACTGCACCCTCCACTCAACGGCGAGGTCACCTACGATGGCGACTTCGCCCGCGTTTTCTTCCAGCGCCGCCTCGCGCACCCGCCGGAGAAGGTGTGGGCCGCGCTCACGGAGCCGGAGCAGCTGAAAAAATGGCTGATGGCGAGCAGCGTGATGCTCGATGGCCGCAAGGGAGGCTCGCTCGACACGGTGGCGGGCCCGGCGCAGATCCACGCGCACGGGCGCATCCTGGCGTGGGACCCGCCGCGGGTCTACGAGCACGAGTGGATCACGGGGCCCCGCGAGGAGATCCCCAACGGGGAAAATTCCTTCGTCCGGTGGGAGCTTGTCCCCCTTGACGGCGGCACCGTCCTCACCCTTGAGCACCGTCGGCTCACGCGGCCCACGGCGACCGGATTTGCCCCAGGATGGCACGCCTTCCTCGACCGCATGGCGGCCCAACTTTCCGGCGACCCTCTGCCGGATTGGATGAAGCGCTTTGGCGAGGCCAGCGGCGCCTACCCGGGATGGGGCGACAAGGCTCAGGCCCCTTGACTCGCCGCAAAGGCTGGGCTGACTGGTTTCGCCATGCGCGCCAGCGCCCTGATCTTCCTTGCCGCGACGGTCGCCCTCGATGCCGCATCGGCCCAGGACGCGGGAATGCCGGCGTCCCAGCCGGACCCGGAGATCCAGGAGCTCATGCGCAGCGTCTCGCCCGAGCGCATCCAGAGATCGATCTACGTCCTCGCGAGCTTCAAGACGCGGCTGACCCTCTCCGATCCGCTGCCCAGCGGCGATGGCATCGGCGGAGCGGCCGCGTGGATCCGCGCCGAGTTTGAGCGCGCCTCGAAGGACGGGGGCGACCGGCTCAGGGTCGACCTTGACACGTTCGACCAGCCCCCGGCCCCGCCCCGGATCCCCACGGCCATCCAGATCACCAACATCGTCGCCACGCTTCCCGGCACGGATGCCGACTCGGACCGCACGCTCGTCATCAGCGGTCACTATGACTCGCGCGCCTCGAATACCCTCGACCCAACCGCCGCGGCACCGGGCGCCGACGATGACGCCTCGGGCGTGGCCGCCGTCCTCGAGCTCGCGCGGGTGATGGCGCACTACAAGTTCCGAGCGACGATCATCTTCTTGGCCGTTGCCGGCGAGGAGCAGGGCCTGAACGGCTCGACACACTGGGCGAAGGAGGCGAAGGAGCGGGGCGCCAACATCGAGGCAATGCTCGACAACGACATCATCGGCAGCAGCCGCTCGGAGAACGGGGTGGTCGACCGCTCCACGGTCCGCCTGTTCGCGCAGGGCGTGCCGCCCACCGCGACGCCCGACGACGCGCAGCTGGCCCTCCTGAGGAACGGAGGCGAGAACGACACGCCTCCGCGCGAGCTCGCGCGCGCCGTCCGCGACGCGGCGGAGCTCTACGTGCCGTCGCTCAAGGTCCGTGTCATCTACCGCGCCGACCGGTACCTGCGCGGCGGCGACCACCTTCCCTTCCTCGAGCGCGGGTACCCCGCGGTGAGGTTCACGGAGCCGGCCGAGGATTTCCGCAGGCAGCACCAGGACGTGCGCGTGGAGAAGGGCGTCCAGTACGGCGACACGCCGGACCACGTCGACTTCGCCTACACGGCCGATGTCGCGCGGGTGAACGGGGCGGCCCTCGCCGTCATCGCCCGGGCACCCGCCGAACCGTCGGACGTCCAGATCGAGGCCGCGCGCCTTGAGAACGACACGACCCTGCGCTGGTCCCCGGACAAGGAGGACGACCTCGCGGGCTACAGGATCGTGTGGCGCGAGACCACGTCGCCGTTCTGGGAGCACGCCGTGATGGTCGCGAAGGGCGTCGACCGCTACACCGTCGCCGGCGTCTCTAAGGACAACGTCGTCTTCGGCGTCGAGGCCGTCGACACCGGCGGCCACGCGAGCCCGGCCGTTTTCCCCGTTGCGCGCAGGACGCTCTGACCCCGAGTGAGCGACGAACAGCAGGACTGGTTTGGTCACTTTGCCCCGTCTCCCGGGGTGCACCGCTCGCCGCCTCCGCCTGCGGGTGGCCCGCGGGACGCCATCGTCTACCGGCGCAGCGTGAATGCGCGCAACTACCGCATCTCGCTCGGCCGCGACGGCGTCGCCGTGGCGATCATACCGGCCCGCGGCTCGCTGCGCGAGGCGGAGCGGTTCGTCGAGCGCAACCGCGACTGGCTGGAACGGGCGCGCGAGCGACAGCGCAAACGGCCGCGCGCCGCCGACACCTGGATGATCGGCACGGAGGTGCTGTGGCGCGGGGGCTTCGTGGAGATCAGGCCGGCCTCGGTTGGCGAGAAGCCGTCCGTGTGCCTTGGGGCGGATGTCTTCAGGGTTCCGACCCTTGAGGGCGACCTCAGGACGGTCCTCGAGGCGCGCTTTGTCCGGGCGGCCAAGGTTGAGTTGCCGGCGCGGACCTGGGAGCTCTCGGCGCACACGAGAATGAACGTCACGCGGGTCTCCGTGCGCGACCAGCGGTCGCGATGGGGATCCTGTACGGCCGCCGGGGTCATCTCGTTGAACTGGAGGCTGATCCTCACGCCGGAGTCGGTCCGGGACTACATCATCTGCCACGAGCTCATGCACCTCAAGGAGATGAACCATTCCGCGCGCTTTTGGGATCGGGTGGAGGAGGTCTTCCCCGCGTGGAGGGACGCCGAGGCGTGGATCAAGCGCAACGGCGGTTATGCCGGACTCTAGCGGAACGAAATGCGGGGGGACCTGTCCGACTGCCCTTCACCCTGCCGGTCATGAAGAAGAAGGAATCAGCAAAGCCTCCGTGCTCCCACCCTGAGAATCCGCGCCCGCACCGCGCGGCCCGGGCCGGCCGGATCGTGCGCACGATAACCCAGGGAACAATCCTCGCCGCGGGCCTGGCCGCGGCCCAGCTGGGCAGCACGGACGACGACCCCAAGTACCCGGTGTTCAGCAAGACCCTCGTCGACAAGCTCCAGGCGCCGATCTCGCGCTACCACGAGTAGCGCTCAGCGGAAATCGATGAGCTCGACGTCGAATACGAGCGTCGCGCGCGGCGGTATCAGCGGCGGGCTCCCGGTCTCGCCGTACCCGAGCCAGTAGGGGATGATGAGGGTGCGCCTGCCGCCCCTTTTCATGGCCAGGAAGGCCTCGTCCCAGCCCTTGATCACCTGGCCCGTGCCCACTTGGAACTTGAACGGGCCGCCATGGTTCGCGGAGCTGTCGAAGGGCGTCCCGTCCAGGAGGCGCCCCGAGTAGGCCGCGGTCACGGTGTCGCCGATCCGCGGCGATGGGCCCGCGCCCGAGCCCCGGTTGACGTACATGAGGCCGGACGCCTGCGAATACGCCGTGGGGAAGAGCTGCCGGATCCTGTTCGCGTCCTCCGTGGTCATCTGCGGCGACGTCTCGGCCATCGCGGCGCGCATGGCCGCGGTGATGGGCTCACCGGGGTGCTTGCTCAGGAGCATCCCCGAGCGCACGACGATCGCGATCGTCAGGAGTACGACCCCGAGAAAGGCCAGGTAGAAGAAGCTGCGCATGGGTCCGCATCGACCAAAGGCGCGTCGCACCCTGTGGGCAACAAGGCTTTTGACAAAAGACATATTGCCAAGGCGCTGTCGGTGCTTTTCACAAGCCGGATGCCCCCGACCCCGGCACCCCAGGCTGAGAGCGGCCCCGCCGTCGACGTGGAGGTCCTCGTGAAGCACTACGGCAAGGTCGAGGCCCTCCGGGGTGTCAGCCTGACGGTCGGGCGCGGCGAGATGTTTGCCCTTCTTGGCCCCAACGGGGCCGGCAAGACCACGCTGTTCTCCATACTGGCGACGCTCCGGGCGCCGACATCGGGCTCGGCGAGGGTCCTCGGGAGGGACGTGGTCGCGGACCGCGACGCCATCCGCCGCGAGATGGGCATCGTCTTCCAGGAGCCCGCGATCGAGCAGCGCCTGAGCGGCACTGACAACCTGATGCTGATGGGCCTGCTCTACGGCCTTCCCCTGGGCTTGGCGCGCAAGCGCGCCACGGAAATCCTCGCGCAGCTCGGGCTCGGGGAGGCCGCGGGCAGGATGGCGAGGACGCTGTCGGGCGGGCAGCGCCGCAAGCTTGAGCTCGCCCGGGCCCTCGTCACCGACCCGCGCATCCTCTTCCTCGACGAGGCGACGCTTGGCCTCGATGTCGATGCCCGGCGGACGTTCTGGGGGCAGGTGCGCGGGCTCGCCCAGGCGGGGCGGACCGTTTTCTTCACGACGCACTACATGGAGGAGGCGGAGGTGGCCGACCGGATCGCGCTCATCGATTCGGGGCGCATCGTCGCCCTCGGCACGCCCCGGGAGCTCAAGGCCCGCGTCGGGGGCGGCATCGTCAGCATGAAGACCGAGGACGACGCCCGCGCCCGTGCCTGGCTCGGGGAGAAGGGACTCGTCCCCGAACCCGGCGGCGCCTCGATTGTCCTGGTGCACGCGGACCCGGCCGCGATCCTGCCCGAGATCCTGCGCAACCTGCCGGTCCGCGTCGACCGCGTGGAGGTACACGCCCCGAGCCTCGAGGACGTTTTCCTCAAGCTCACGGGGCGGGGCCTCGAAGGAGGGAATAGATCATGATGCGCGGCATCTTCGCCATCGTCGTCCTGGACCTGAAGCGGTTCTGGCTCGACCGCGCCCGGCTCGTCACGGGCCTTGTCCAGCCGCTGCTCTACCTCTTCGTCCTCGGCGCCGGCATCGGGGCGAGCTCGAGGATGGGCGGCGGGGACTACCGCCGCTTCATCTACCCGGGGACGATGGGCCTGTCCCTGCTCTTTTCCGCGACGTTCGCGGCCATCACGATCGTCTTCGACCGCCAGATCGGGTTCTTCAAGGCCGTGCTCGTCGCCCCGGTGCCGCGGCCCGCGATCGCCTTCGGCAAGATCCTCGCGGGCGCCCTCCAGTCCCTGGCCCAGGGGGTGGTCCTGCTTCCCTTTGCCCCCTTGGCGGGCGCATCCCTCGATTTCACGCAGACGGTCGAGATGCTGGGCGCCATGGTCCTCGCATCCCTGACGTTCTCGTCAATCGGCGTCGCCTTTGCGTGCCGCTTCAACTCGACGACGGTCTTCCCGATCGTGAGCAACGCCGTGCTCCTGCCCATGTTCTTCCTGTCGGGTGGCCTGTACCCGCTCCGGTTCGCGCCGGCGTGGATGCAGATGGCGGCGCACTTCGACCCGGTGGCCTACGCCGTCGATCTCATGCGCGGGTCGGTGATGGGCACCTTCTTCTTCCCGGTGCCGCTGTCCCTTGGCGCGCTCGCCCTGACCATCGTCCTCCTCACGTGGGCCGCGGTGCGCGTGTTCAACCGAGGCGAGGACGACTCCAGCCTTGGGGCGACAAGATTCAACTTCCGGCGCTGAATCCCGGCTGCGCTACATGTGGTAGGTGATCGTGCGGGTGCCCGCGACGCCGTTCACCGTTATCGTGACGGCCTCTGTGAAATCGGAGGGATAGACTTCGCTGGCGACCGTGTTGAGCGCCTTGATATACTGGGTTGTGCCGACCAGGTCGGTGACGGCCGCCGTCGACACGCCTGACTCGAGGAAATACTGGTCGGCTGCGGAGGAGAGCTGCCGTGCGTTGTTGAGGACCGCCTTGTCCTGAGACGCGATCGTCACCCGTTGGAATGCCGGGATCGCCATCGTGGCCAGGAGGCCGATGATGACCACGACGATCATTATCTCTACGAGGGTGAAGCCCCGGTAAGCGTTTGGGGAGTTATGATGCATTAATGTACGGCCGCGCTTGTCAGCTTTCCAAATGTGCCAAGGAAGCTGCCGAAACGCACGCAGGTACCGCCACGTGGTGCAAAACGATGGCAAAAAATTGTAAAAAATTGGGGAAACTGTCCGAACTTGGAGGGGTAGTTATTACAAAAGGTTAAGAAAACATTGAGCGGGCAAATCGCCGCAGGCGGGTAGCGGTTAGTTAACTCATTTTTCCAGAGATATTTCAGCCACTAACTCGTCCAAAACGGAATCGAGTGTGAGTTTAATATGGCGGATCGGCGTTGGTAAAAATTTTGCTAAAGCCTTTATGGCGTCGGCTGAGTATTGGGCCTCCCGAACGGATGCGGATGCAAAAAATCTGCGCTCGCCGGCGTATAGGGCCGCGCCTGATGCCCCGTCCGTCCCCGTTGGCGCGAGTGATTCGAATTTTTTGGCCTCCGACGGGCCCACCCACAGCGACCAGGTGCCGATGTCGGCAAAGTAGACGGCGAGAACCCCCTTGTCGCCGAGGTTCAGGGATTGCGCGAGCCTCCGGGTGAAGGCGTCGGGAGTGTCGGCCGCTTCAAAAGGAGAGAACGTGGCAAAGGCGCGCGCGTAGACTTTCTGGCCTGTCATCCGTTCCACGTTCGCCAGCTTGAAGTCGATGTACTGCGCGCGCGGGTAATCCGTGGGGAGGAGCTTGTCCGGATCGTCAAAATGGGCCGTCGGACCGGGATCCCTCTCCGCGGTGTACTTGGCGGACTTCGCGAGCAGTGCGGCAAAGGCCGCGTCGTCCGCCTTGAAGGCCTGGGCCGCGGCGCCGATGCGCAGGATCTTCACGGTCATGACGTCGCCCTGCGTGACCAGGGCGGGAACGCCCGCCCCATCAACGACATGCCCGAAGACAGAATAGAGGAAATTGAGGCGAGGCTCCGGCGCCAGCGTGATGAAAAACTGCGACCCGTTCGTGTCCGGCCCGTCGTTGGCCATCGAGAGGACGCCGGCCGCATCATGGCGCAGCTCGCCTGAGAGCTCGTCGGGAAACGAGTAACCCGGCCCGCCCTCGCCGGTGCCAAGGGGGTCGCCGCCCTGGATCACGAAGCCGGGAACGACGCGGTGGAACTTCAGCCCGTCGAAGAAAGGCTTCCTCGGTGCGGGGCCGAGCGTTCCCTCGGCAAGGCCGACGAAGCTCGCGACCGTGAGGGGAGCCCTCTCGAACTCGAGCTCGCAGGTGATGACACCCCTCGGTGTCGTGATCCTGGCGTAGAGGCCGTCCGGCAGCGAGTTTCCCCCCGCGGACGCGGATAGGGGTATCAGCAGCAGGGCGGCTGCGAAGGGTCTCAGGTCAGGAATGAGCAGATGTATTGGCAAAGGCCGCTTTCAACCTCGATGCGGAAGCCACTTTTTCCCGGAACGTCAAAATGCGTCCCCGCCGCGTGCCCGACGACCTCGTTGGACCCATCCAGCTGGACGCGGCATGAGCCGTCGACGATCTCCATGCGCTCAGGCGCGTCGGTATTGAAATGGAACGAGCCCGTGCGGATCATCCCCAGCGTCTTCTTGTCGCCCTCGGGCAGCAGCACCGTGTAGCTCACGACGTTTCCGTCAAAATAGACATTGGCCTTGGCCAGGATGGTAACGCCGTTGAATTGCGTGGCGACGGGGGGCATTCGTCAGAAAACTTTCCCTTGTTATGAGCTGCCGCGATGCGCGGCAACCCTAATTAGGATCCGCGGATAATCCCCGCGGGCCGGGCTCAGGGAATCGTGAGCGTGCTGCCCACCACCAGGCTCTTCTCGTCCTTCAGCACGGCGTGGTTCGCCTTGAGGATGTCCTCCCACCGGCTTGACGTGCCGTAGAACTTCCGGGAAATCCTGGTCAGCGTGTCGCCGTCGACGACCACATAGGTCCTCGCCTCGGGTGCCGCGGGCGCGGGTGCGGGCGCGGCAACGGGCTCGGAGGCGAGCGCCGCGGCGGGCGTTCCCGGGCGCAGGGGCACGGGCTTGCCGCCGCTCGGGCCGGCGGCCTGGAGCGAGAGCCGCGTCTTCAGCTCGGAATTCTCGGAGGCAAGGAGGCTCGCCTCGTCCTGGGACTGGCGGAGCTCGGTGCGCAGCGGGTCGATCTGCGACGTGGCCGCCGCCTGCACCTGCAGGGAGGCGATCGAGGACTTGGCGGAATCCAGCTGGGAGCTCAGGGAGGCGTTGTCGGACGTGAGCTTGTCAACCGAGGCCTGGAGGGTGGCGTTCTCATCCTGGAGGACGGTGAAGCTCCTCAGGGACGTCGCCAGCTTGTCCTGGAGGTCGGAAACGGAGGTCGAGTCCGGCGTCACCGGCATCGGCGCGGGCTGGGCCTTGGCGGCATCCAGCTGCGTCTTCAAGTCCGCGGCGTCCGAGGCGCTCTTGGCCGAGGCGGCCTGCGCCGCGGCGAGGTCGGCCTTCAGCTTGTCCGTCTCTTTCCATGATGCTGCCAGCTCGTCGGTGAGCTGCTTGTTGTCGGCGCGGAGGGCGGCGGTGTCGTCGGCCGGCGGCGTGTCCGCGGGCTTGTCGTCCGCCCGGAGGGCGCCCGCCAGCGCTAGGGCAACCGGCAGCAGGCCGAAACGAAGGTATCGGTTCATATTCACGTGGGCTGATTCGATAAAAACGTCTTTCAAAGCGGATACAACCCGCAATTCCGCACGCGAGGCTGAGGTTGCGGTTGCTCGCCCAAACGTCCACTAAGGGTCCAGTCCCCTTCGCACCATGGCATCACCCCACCCCCAGGTCCTGTGGCGCCGCGCGCTCGCCATCGGCCTTCTCGCCGCCTCGGCCATCGCGCCCGCGGCCGCCCACAGCTTCTCGATCGGGCCGTCCGATTTCCTCCTCGACGGGGAGCGCATGCAGATCCGCTGCGGCGAGATCCACGCCGCCCGCGTGCCCAAGGAATACTGGCGCCACAGGCTCAAAATGGCAAAGGCGATGGGTCTCAATACCGTCTGTGCGTACCTCTTCTGGAACCAGGTCGAGCCCGAGCCGGGCCACTTCGACTGGTCGGGCCAGGCGGATTCCGCCGAGTTCTGCAGGATCGCGCAGGAGGAGGGCCTGTGGGTCATCCTGCGGCCGGGTCCCTATTCCTGCGCGGAATGGGAGATGGGCGGCACGCCGTGGTGGCTCCTGAACACCCGGGACATCAAGCTTCGCAGCCGGGACCCGGCTTACCTGGACGCTGCGAAAAAATACATCGGCGAGGTCGGCACCCAGCTGGCGCCGCTCCAGGTGACCCACGGCGGCCCGATCATCATGGTCCAGGTCGAGAATGAATACGGGTTCTATGGCAGCGACACCGGCTACATCGGCGCCCTGCGCCAGGCGCTGATCGACGCGGGCTTCGATGTCCCGCTCTTCTCTTGCAATCCGCCGGACGTGATGAAGAACGGCCTGCGCGCGGACTTGTTCCAGGCCGCCAACTTCGGGAACAGCCCCGCCGAGAACTTCAGGAAGGAGAGGGCGCTGGTGCCCCAGGGCCCCCTTTTTTGCAGCGAGTTCTACCCGGGGTGGTTCGACACGTGGGGCGAGGCGCACCACCTGGGCAACAATCCCCGGTTCATGGGCGACCTCACGACCATGCTCGATATGGGGGCCTCGTTCAGCATCTACATGGTCCATGGCGGGACGACATTCGGCCTCTGGTCGGGATGCGACCGCCCCTTCAAGCCCGACGCGTCGAGCTACGACTACGACGCGCCGATCAGCGAGGCCGGGTGGACAACCGACAAGTTCTTCCAGGTGCGGGCGCTGTTCTCAAGGCACCTGATGAAGGGGGAGACGCTGCCCGAGCCGCCGCCGAGGAATCCCGTGATCTCCTTTGCGCCCGTCGCGGCGACGACGGCGGCCCGCCTCTTTGACAACCTTCCCGCCGGCGTGGGCGACGACGAGCCCCGGCCGATGGAGGACTACGGCCAGGGCTACGGCTGCATCCTCTACCGGTGCGCAGTCCCCGCGGGTCCGGCAGCCGCGATCGAGGCCGCGGCCATCCACGACTTCGGCTATGTCTATCTCGACGGCGTGCGCCTCGGCGTCCTCGACCGGCGCCAGCAGGCCTGCCGCATCCAGGTTCCCGCCCGCGCGGCGGAATCGAGGCTCGATGTCCTCGTCGAGCCCATGGGCCGGATCAACTTCGGGCCCGAGATGGCCGACCACAAGGGCCTCATCGCGCCGGTCACCCTCGACGGCATACCGCTCAGGGGATGGAAGGTCTTCGCGCTGCCCCTCGATGCGAGGATGCTCGGCGGCCTCTCCTACGGTGGGGCATCCGCTGGCACGGGGCCCGCGTTCTGGAAGGCGACGGTGAACCTCGCCGCGCCCGGCGACACCTTCCTCGACATGCGGGGATGGGGCAAGGGCGACGCGTGGGTCAACGGCCGCTGCATCGGGCGCTTCTGGAACATCGGGCCCACGCAGACGATGTACGCCCCGGGCTGCTGGCTGCACCCGGGGGCCAACGAGATCGTGATCCTGGACCTGGAGGGCCCCTCGCACCCCGTGGTCGCGGGCCTCGCGACGCCGATCCTCGACGAGCTGCGGCCGTCGCTGGACTTCGTGGCGGCCAAGTAGGCGGCCTTCAGCGGCTGGCCCAGTGCCGGGCCGTCCCGACGGCGCGCGCCCACTGCGCGCGCATGGCGTTGAGGCGCGCCGGGGCCAGCCTGGGCCGGAAGGTCCTGTCGCGCCCGGCCAGGTTACCGACCTCCGCCTTGTCCTTCCAGAAACCCACCGCGAGGCCGGCGAGCGCCGCGGCCCCGAGCGCCGTGGTCTCGGTCACGCGGGGCCTGACGACCGAGGCCCGGATGAGCTCGCCCTGGAACTGCATCAGGGCGTCGTTCACGCTCGCGCCGCCGTCGACGCGCAGCTCGCGGATGCGCCTGCCCGAGTCGGCCTCCATGGCGCCGATCAGGTCCGCAGTCTGGAAGGCGATGCTTTCCAGGGCGGCGCGCGCGAGGTGGGACGCCGTCGTCCCCCGCGTGACGCCGACGATGGCGCCGCGCGCGCCCGGGTCCCAGTAGGGCGCGCCGAGCCCGGCGAACGCAGGAACGATCGTCACGCCGCCATTGTCCGGGACCGCGGCCGCAAGCGCCTCGACGTCGGACGAGCGCTTGATGAGGCCGAGGCCGTCGCGCAGCCACTGCACGACGGCGCCGCCGACAAAGACGCTTCCCTCGAGGGCGTATTCCGTGCGGTCGCCGATGCGCCACGCGATGGTAGAGAGGAGCCGGTTGCGCGAGGCCACTGGCGCCGTCCCCGTGTTCATGAGCATGAAGCACCCGGTCCCGTAGGTGTTCTTCGCCATGCCCGGCAGGAAGCACCCCTGCCCGAAGAGCGCGGCCTGCTGGTCGCCCGCGATCCCGGCGACGGGCACGCCGCGCAGGGCCGGGATCGAACTGACCTCGCCGAAGACGCCGCTGCTCGGCAGCACGGACGGAAGCACCTCGGCGGGGACGCGCAGGAGGCGCAGGAGCTCGGGGTCCCAGTCCCCCGTGCGCAGCCCGACGAGGAGGGTGCGCGAGGCGTTGGACACGTCGGTGGCGTGGACCCGGCCGCCCGTCAGCTTCCAGAGGAGCCACGTGTCGACCGTGCCGAAGGCGAGTTCGCCGCGCGCGGCGCGTCGTCGCGCCCCGGGAACGTGGTCGAGCAGCCACTCGATCTTCGTGCCCGAGAAGTACGGGTCGATGATGAGTCCCGTCCGCTTGGAGAAGAGCGGGCCGAGCCCCTTGCCCGAGAGCGCGGCGCAGGCGTCCGCAGTGCGCCGGTCCTGCCACACGATCGCCCGGTGCAGCGCCCTGCCCGTCCTGCGGTCCCAGAGGATCGTCGTCTCGCGCTGGTTGGCGATGCCCACCGCAGCCACGTCTCCCCGCGCCACGCCCGCCTTGCGCAGGACCGACAGTGCCGCGCGCCGCGTCGTCTCCCAGAGATCCTCGGGGTCGTGCTCGACCCAGCCCGGCCTCGGAAAATGCTGGCTGAACTCCTCCTGGGCCGACGCGAGGCTGCGCCCGCGCCTGTCGAACAGGATGGCTCGGGACGAGGTCGTGCCCTGGTCGAGGGCTAGGACGCAGCGTGTCATGGCAGGGGAGGCCGGGGCCGAAGCTCGCAGGTCGCCCCCGGCGGCGCAAGCCGGGGACGGCGCCACAAACGATTGACGTACCGGCCCCAAGAATGGCTGAACATCGGTGTGCGGGCGCAGTCTCAGGATTGACCCCCGCACGCCATGACCCGCACCACGCCGCTCCTCGCGCTTGCCGCCCTCGCTCTCCTGGCGGGGTGCGGCACGGCGCCCATTGCGGGAGGGCCCCAGGACACGACGAAGTTCACCGTCGAGAACACCGACCGCTTCATCGCGCTCGACTCCGCGACCGAGGCCGCGGTCAGCTGCACCGGGCTCCAGGAGCGCTCGCTCCCCGACCGCCGCCTCGAGGTGGTCGCCAACCTGCGCAACAGCGGCGAGGGGGCGGCCCGCATCCAGGTGCAGTGCATGTTCCTGGACGAGCAGGGGCTCCCGACGGGCGCGTCCGCCCCGTGGAAGGCCGTGACCATCGCGAGCGGGGCGACCGAGGTGATGCGCTTCACGGCGCCGAGCACGGACGCGACCAAGTACTCGATCCGGGTGCGCGCGGGCGGCTGAGCCGCTATTTCTTGGCCTGCGCGGTTGCGGGGAACGTGACGGTGCTCGCGGCCGCGTCCATGGCCTTCACCGCGGCGTCCATCGCGGCCTTGTCGGCCGGGGTGTCCTTGACGACAGCCGTGCCGTTCGAGAAGTCGATGGTCTTGCCGTCCTGGATGGCGACCTGCGGCCTGGGCGCCGTCGTGGGCTCCCGGCGCATGCGGAAGCCGTAGGCCCAGAGGGCCGCGGCGGTGACCGCGGCGCTGATGAGGAGCGTGACTGCGCGGCGCTTGTTCAACCAAGGTAGCATTGGACATCGCGCGGCCCGCCGCAATAAAACTTGTCAATGAATGCCGTCCTGAGGGAAGCCCGCGCCACGCTGGTGCTGGCCGTGCCCATCATCATCGGCCAGCTGAGCCAGGTGCTCATGAGCGTCACGGACAGCGTCATGATCGGACGGACCGGGACGGTGCCGCTCGCGGCATCGTCGTTCGGGCTGAGCATCTTCAACCTGATGTTCATCATTGGCGTCGGGCTCCTTGTGCCCGTGTCCGTGTTTGCCTCCCGTTCAAGGGGTGCCGGGCGGCATGACGAGGCGGGCGAATACATGAGGCACGGCCTCTTCATCGCGCTCGTGGCGTCGGCCCTGGAAATCGCGCTGATCCTCCTGCTGTCCCGGCACATGGCGGTGTTCCGCCAGCCCCCCGAGGTGCTCGCCGTGGTGAACCCCTTCCTGACCCTCATCGGCATCTCGCTGGTGCCGGCGCTCGCCTACCTCGCGCTCCGGCAGTTTGCCGAGTCGATGGGGAGGCCATGGGTTTCCACGGTCATCGTCCTGTGCAGCGCGCTGCTCAACGTGCTGCTGAACTGGATCTTCATCTACGGGCACCTCGGCGTTCCCTCCCTCGGCATCACGGGCTCGGGCATCTCGACGCTTCTCTCGCGCACGCTCGGGTCGCTCGTGATCTACCTGTGGCTGAGGCGGGACCCGGTGATGCGCGCGGCGTGGCCGCCGCACTGGTTCGCCCCGCTCTCCTGGGAGCGGATGGGGCGCATGCTCGACGTGGGCCTGCCGGCGGCGGGGGGCCTCCTCTTCGAGTCTGGGACGTTCGCGGCGATCACGGTGATGATGGGCTGGCTCGGGGCCGTCGCCCTCGCCGCCCAGCAGATCGCGCTGTCATGCGCCGCTCTGACCTTCATGGTGGCCCTCGGCATCGCGATGTCGGTGGGCATGCGCACGAGCGAGGCGGTCGGCGCGGGCGAGTTCGCCCGGGTAAGGACAATCTGGCTCGGCGGGGCGGGGATGGGCGCATCCGTTGCGGTCGTGCTCACGGTGGTCTTCCTGACCTTCGGCCGCGCGATCGCGGCGTGGTTCGTCGACGATCCGCTGGTGATTTCAACGGCGGCGCTCCTGCTCGTCGTCGCGGGCATTTTCCAGATCTTCGACGGCAACCAGGTGATCAACTCGTCGGCCCTGCGCGGCATCACGGACGTCAAGGTGCCGGCGCTCATCACCCTGTTCGCCTACTGGGGGGCCGCGGTGCCGCTCGCCTACATGGTCGGCATCCGGTGGGGCTTCGGGCCGGCGGGGATATGGTCGGGCCTGGCCGTCGGCCTCGCCGTCGCCTCCATCTGCCTCGGTATCAGGCTCCTCAGGCTGACGCGCGCGCAGGCCCGGCCGTCCTAGCCGAGTGCCTCGCCCAGCGCCGCGATGATGTCATCGACGGGCTCGGTCCCCACGCACAGGCGAAGGAGATCGGGGTCCAGCCCGTTTGCCGCGAGCTCGGCCCTGCCCGAGGGCGTGGTCACCAGGTCGTAGTGCGCGAGGTACATGAACGGGCAGATGAGCGTGGTCCTCATGCCGAAGCTGGGCCCCTTCGGGAGGCGAAGCCGGTCATAGAAGGCCTCGAGGCTTCCCCTGAGGGAGAATGAGATCATCCCCCCTGTCGCATGGCGCGCCCGCGCGATCCTGCCGTAGTTTTCCCGCGCGCGCGGGCTGTGCGCCCAGTAGGTCGCGCTCACGGCGGGATGCGAGGCGAGGAAGGCGGCCACCTTCGGGGTGCTTTCATGGATGCGGCTGAGGACGGCCTCGGTGTTGCCGATCTGCGCGGCGAGGCGCGAGAGGTCGCGCCGGTACGGGCTCTCGACGACCGAAGCGGCGGTCTCCCGGAGGTGGCCGGCGTCGGGCCCCCCGGGGTTCACCGCGACGAGGCCGGCGATGACGTCGCCCTCGTTGCCGGTGTATTTCGTGAGGCTGCTCACGACGAGGTCCGCGTGCGGCAGGCAGTCGACGCTATAGGCTGAGGCGACGGAGGGATCGAGGATGAGCTTGATCTCGTGCCTGCGGCAGAGGGCCGCGAGCTCGGCCACATCCGGCGTCTCGATGAGGGGATTGGTCGGGACCTCGGCGATGACGCCCGCGATCCTGTCCCCGCGCTCCTCGAAGAGCCTGCCGACCGAGGCCATGTCCAGCACGTCGCGGACGTGGATGTAGTCCGAGGGAGACGGGGTGAACTTCTTCAGGATCGCTATCGTGTCCAGGTAGAGCCAGCCAAGCTGCACCCAGGCCGTGCGGCCCTTCGGGGCCTGGAGGCTGTTGACGGCGCAGAACGCCGCGTGGACGGCGTTCATCCCGCTGTTCGCAAGCAGGAGGTCCGCGGTGCGCGTCCCGGCGAAGAGGGGCTTCAGGCTGCGGACCACCTCGGCCTCGGCATTTCCCGGGAAGTACTCCTCCCTGCCGGGCTGCGGGCCGGCCCCCGTCGCCGCCAGGATGTCCTCGGCCTCGCGCGAGGAGATGAACCCGCCGATGTTCTGGAGGTAGAGCTTGGACCTGAGCGACAGCTCCGGGGACTCGGGGTGGGAGACCCCGTGCGCCCCATCCTTGGCGAACAGCGCGGCGTCCCTGCCGGCCGGTCCCGCGGCCTTGAGGTGGGCGAGGAGCGCGGCGGCCATGCGGCGCGACGACGCCAGCCACAGGGTCCTTTTCCCGAGGCCGTGCCGGCGCGCAAGCTCGGCGCCGAGGCGGCGGGCGAAGGGATGGACGACGAACCGCGGATACCCGCTGAGGAGCCTGGACGTGACCGCCGGGTCCCTTTCCTCGTACCCGCGCACGGACGCCATCGTCGGCAGGCTGCACGACACGGCGTGCGGGCTGTCGGGTATGGGCGTGCCTAGGGGGATGGGGACAAACTCCTGCATCGCGAGGGCGATTGTTGCCCGGCGGCCGGTGATGGCAACCGCTAGGTGGCGCCAAGCGTGTCATGGGCCGCCGGGATTCAGCTTCTATTTGGAAAGGGCGCCGGTAAAGTGCCCGGCGTCGGAAGCCAAGGTCCCCCTCAACACCCATGTCACCATGACGCATTCCATCGAAAGCCTGAGCCTCTTGAGGCTCCTCGTCGTCTCGCTCGTCGGTTTCCTGCTCGGGGGACTCTGGTATTCACCGGTCCTCTTCGTGAAGGCGTGGCTCAAGGAGATGAAGATCACGCCCGAGATGATGGAGGCCTACCGCAAGGGAGGCATGGCCAAGCTCAGCCTCCCCGCCTGCTACGCCCTGACGATCGTGTCGACCTTCACCCTCGCCGCGATCGAGGCGTCCGACGGCACCAAGGGCTTCCTCAAGGGCACCGAGATGGGCCTCTTTGTCGGCCTTGGCCTCATCGCCTCCCGGTCCGCGGTGAACGGGATGTTCGAGCACAGGACCATGCGCCACATGCTGATCACGACGGGCCACGACGTCGTCCTGTGCGCCCTCGTGGGCGGCATCCTCGGGGTGTGGCGCTGAACCCGTGACAATCGTCTCATGGAACGTCAACGGCGTCAGGGCCGCGCTCAAGAAGGGCCTCCTTGACTACATCGAGGGGAGCGGCGCCGACGTCGTGTGCCTCCAGGAGATCAAGGCCCACCCAGGCGACATCCAGCACGTGACGTGGCCCCGTGGATACGAGGTCCTGCTGAACAACGCGGAGAAGAAGGGCTACAGCGGGACGGCCGTCCTGACGCGCGTGAAGCCGAGGAACGTATCGCGCGGGATCGGCAGCCGCGCCCACGACACCGAGGGCCGCGTCCTTGCGGTCGAGTTTGACGACTTCTGGCTGGCGAACGTCTACCAGCCGAACTCCCAGAGGGGCCTCACCCGCCTGGATTACCGCGTCACCAAGTGGGACCCCGCATTCCGCCGTTACCTGAAGAAGCTCCAGTCCAAGGGCAAGCCCGCGCTGTTCTGCGGCGACCTCAACGTGGCGCACACCGAGATCGACCTCACCAACCCCAGGACAAACCGCAGGAACGCGGGCTTCACTGAAGAGGAAAGGAAGAGCTTCGGCCGGCTCCTCGACGACGGCGGCTTCGTCGACACGTTCAGGGAATTCGAGAAGGGGCCCGGGCACTACTCCTGGTGGAGCCAGATGGGCGACTGCCGGAAGCGGAACGTCGGGTGGCGCGTCGATTACGTCGTGGCCGCCGAGAAGCTCCAGCCGGCCCTCAGGCGCGCGTGGATCAGCCCCGAGGTGATGGGGAGCGACCACTGCCCCGTGGGCCTCGAGATAGACTGAGGGGGCCTTTAACGATTGGCCATGGGGCGCGCTCCCGGTATAATCGGGCCGCTATGAAAATCATCGTCAAAATCTTCGGGGTCCTCGTGGGCCTCTGGCTTGTGCTGATGGTTGTCGGATTTTTCCTCCCGGGGCATTACCGGGTCGAGCGGACGACGGTCATCGCCGCCAAGCCCGAGGCGATCTTCCCCTACGTCGCGGACCTGAAGGCATGGAGGCAATGGGGCGTCTGGTTTGCCCGGGATCCCGCGATGGAGGTCTCCTACTCGCCCGCGACGACGGAGGTCGGTGCCTGGAGCCAGTGGAAGAGCAAGAGCCAGGGCGACGGGAAGATGACGATCTCCTCGGTGCATCCCTACGACGACTTCGTGTACAAGATGGAGTTCATCGACGTGGGCATGGTGGCGCAGGGCGGCATGAGGCTCACGCCCGCCGCCGGCGGCTCGACCAGGGTCTCGATGACGATGGAGGGCGACCTCGGCCACAACCCGATGTACCGGTGGTTCGGCCTCTTCATGGGCACCATGGTGGCGCCGGACTTCGACGCCGGCCTTGCCAACCTGAAGAAGCTCAGCGAGCAGACGGTGCATTGAGCGCCCGCGGATGAGCGACCTGAAGACCCTCATGACCCGCGGCCCGCGCCTGACGCTGGCCGTCGCCGAGAGCCTCACCTGCGGCCGGCTCCAGGCGAGGATCGGCATGATCTCGGGAGCCTCGGAGTTTTTCCTCGGCGGGGTGACCGCCTACTCGCTGGAGCAGAAGGTGGCGCTCCTGGGGGTCGACCGCGCCGCGGCCAAGGCGGTGAACTGCGTCTCCGCCGCGGTCGCCGAGCAGATGGCGCGCGGCGCCTGCACCCTTTTCGGGTCCGACCTCGGCGCGGCGACCACCGGCTACGCGGAGCCGGCCTCCGACGGGAGCGTGGCCGTTCCGTTCGCCTGGTGGGCCGTGGCCCGCAGGGCCGAGGACGGCGCGTTTTCCGTCACAAGCTCAACGGCCCTTTTCCCGGGCCTGTCCCGCACCGAGGTACAGGAACGCGTGGCGCTGCTGGCCTACGAGGCGCTTCTTGGGCTCCTCAGGGCGACAGCTGCTGGATGTACGACATGAGCGGCTGCACCTCGGGCGGCGGGGTCACCCAGTCGCTGTAGAGGAGCTCCGGCATCGTGTAGGACGTGTTGTAGAGCGTGAAGTTGGCGATGTCGTTGCGCTGGACGCGCCCGGCCTTGACGGTCGCGCCGGCGTACAGGCCCACCGACTTGGTGTACACGAGGACGGGGGCGACGAACGTCTTCGTCGCGTCATTCTCGTACTCGGCCGAGTTTGGGCCGGCGACCGCCTTCGCGTCGACGCCGATGTTGACCCGGTTCGTGAAGAGGAGCCTCGGCGTCGCGTCGTCGGTCAGGATGCAGATCGTGTCGACCGACTTCGCCCCGACCTGGAGCCCCAGGCTTGCCTCGCTCGCGTCGATGAGGACGGGCAGGCTCCAGTGGCCGCCCGGCTTCTTGACCATGATGACACCGTAGCCTCCCTTGACGCCGAAGATGAAGCCGGCCTTGAACTGGCTGAGGATCATCACGCCGCGCGCACTCTGCCACACCCCCGCCGGGATGGCGGTGTTGGGGTCGGCCATGAACTGACGGACGATCGCCTCGCAGGCGTTCACGCGGGCGACCAGGTCGGGTCGCTCCGTGTGCGCGTCATCGGCGCGCAGGGACGTCGCGCCCAAGAGCGCGACCAGGGACAAAGTGAGCAATTTCTTCATGGCGGGATCGTTATATATTAGTGGCGCGGGCCCGAGGGGCCAGCGCTTTGGTTAAAACAGGGCTGCGACGTATTGGAAAGCGCCGATTGGTGCATGTTCCCGGCGCCCGCCTCATCTCGCCTCCGTGGAGAGGTCGAATTTCTCGAAACGGTCGCCGAGGAACCAGAGTCCCACGGCCGCCTCGCCCCCCAGTATGGGCACGACTGAAAGGGTGGAGAGGACGACCGCCGGGCTGATCCCCAGAAGCCACTTGGATGAGAAAAAGACCAGGGCCGCGAGGCCCGCGGCCGGGACAAAGACCACCAGGCCGAAGAGCAGCTGCACGACGCCGAAGATGAGCCTCTGGCCGAACATCTCGACACCCTGGCCGCGCGCGCGCGCCGTCTGGTGCCAGCCCGGCAGGAGCACCATGATCGAGTTGGGGACGAGGAGCTGGATGAGGCAAAGGAGCGGCGCGGCGAAGGCGAGGCAGGCGATGACGGTCACGCGGACGCCGGGCGTCAGCCACTCGATGTCGCCGGCCGGGTCGACCGCCATCGCCGCGGCGACGATGGCCACCCACAGGATGACCGACAGGATGAGGGTGGGCGCGAGGAGCTCGCCCAGGGCGAGCCTCCAGCCTTCCATGGGGTAGGTCTTGAGCATGTCGATGCTGGGCATGTCGCTGCGCAGGTCCTGCCGCGCGATCTGCGGGCCCAGGAATATCGTGTAGCCCGCGATGATCGCGCTGAAGATGACGACGAACTGCCGCATCACGCCGCTCTGGACGGAGATCGAGTGGCCCGACATGTGCGGCCCGAGCGACACCGAAAGGCCGGCCATGATGCCGAAGATGATGAAGAGCGCCCGGCGGCTGAAGAGGGAGCTGCGCATGGAAAGCAGGTTCTTCCAGAGGAAGGCGACCTCCGGCACGCCCACGGGCGCGAGCGGGAAGGGGCCCGACCTCGCCTTGGGCTTGTTCCTGCCGAGCGCGGGCATCTCGCCGCGCTGCGCCGCCGCCCGGACGGCGGCGCGCTTTTCAGCAAGGGCGATCGAGCCCTCCTCAAAATGGGCCTCGGTGTTGAGCACCCACCCATAGTTGAGGGCGAGGACGGCGAGCGCCGGCACGAGGGCCCTGGCAAACTCGGCCGGGCCCCCCGCGGCATAGGGCCCGAACACGATGCGGTAGGGCAGCGTCAGCCAGTGGAACACGGGCGCCTGCATGAGCGAGGCCGCGGCGGCGCTCAATCCCGCCGAGGAATAGTCACCCGTCGAGGCGAAGTTCCCTGCCATACCGTAGGCGGACCAGAAAATCGCGGCCCCGTAGAACACGATGAACGAGACAACCGCGATCCTCCAGAGGAGGAAATGCGCGCTGCGCTCGCGCAGGCGCGCGAGCATGAGGTTCGTGCCGTTCACATGCAGGTCGAACGTCGCGAGGATCACCCACCAGCCGACGGCGCGCAGCACGCGGTGCGCGCCGAGGTAGCCCGCCCTGCTGAAGACGAACGCGATGAGCAGCGACGTGAGGAGGATGCCGAGCTGCGCGCTGAGGAGCCGGTAATGGATCAGCATCTTCCTCGTCAGGGGCGCCGGGAAGAGGAACGAGATCTCGGCCTCGCTGAAGCGCAGGCCCGGGTTCTCCGGGGGCGAGAACCAGGCGTACGCGATGCGGAGCGTCCCGAGTAAAACCAGCACGACGCACACGGGGACGAACGAGAATGCGGTCATGGACCCAAGCGGGTTCCCGCCGGGGACCGACCCCGCGGCCCAGGCCGTCCGGATGTTCCGGCCGACGAAATAATAGAAGTAGGCGACGGCGACGGCGGTCCCGAGCAGGTACTTCGGCTCGCGCAGCCGCCGGATGCGGTAGACGACGAGGTTCCTCAGCGAGGTCAGCCTCAGGAAAAGCAGGGCGCCGATCATGGCCGATGTGCCCGGCGTCAGGTCTCCGAGCCGCCGGTGGCGCGGATGAAGACCTCCTCGAGGCTCACGTTGGCCTCACCGTTGCTGAACTGGGCCGCGACATCGCGGAGCGTGCCGTCGGCGACCTTGTCGCCCTTCTTCAGGATGAGGACGTGGGTGCAGACCTCCTCGAGCAGGTGCAGCAGGTGGGAGCTCAGGACGACCGACGCCCCGTCCCTCGCGCGGCGGATGATGGAGTCCTTCATCCGCCGGATGCCGAGCGGGTCGAGGCCGGTCAGGGGCTCGTCGAAGAACATCACCTGCGGCGCGTGCAGCAGGCCGCAGGCGATGACGAGCTTCTGCTTCATGCCGCGCGAAAGCTCGCCGGGCAGGACATCGGCCTTATCGGAGAGCTCGAGCTCCTCGAGGAGCGGGGCCGCGAGCGCCTTGTAGTCGGCGACGCCGTAGACCCGGGCCACGAACTCGAGGTGCTGGCGCACGGAGAGGTACTCGAAGAGCCGGGGCTCGTCCGGGAAGAAGGCGAGCGCACGCTTCGCCCCGACCGGGTCCTCGGCGAGCGACTTCCCCGCGATGCGGACGGTGCCCCCGGTGACCGGGATGATACCCGCAAGGCACCGCAGGGTTGAGGTCTTGCCGGCCCCGTTGGGGCCGACGAGGCCCAAAACCTCGCCCGGCTTCACGGAAAACGAGAGATTCCGAACGGCGGTGAAGTCGCCGTAGCGTTTGGTAAGCGCCTCCACCTCAATCATTGACACCGACCGTGCCCGGAATTGGCATCGGGGGCAAGACCATCGGAGCCCCAGAAGTAACGATTGGCCGTTTTGCGCGTCTTTACCTGCATGAGTTCAAAATCCCTCCTCACGCTTTCCCTGCTTTCACTCGGCCTCGTCATCGCCCAGGCGCCCCTGCGGGCCCAGGACGCGAGTCCCGCGCAGCCCCCGGCCCCGCCCTCGGACGCCCCCGAGGTCCCGGCCACGCCTCCCACGACCGACGGCCAGACGCCCCCGCCCCCTGCGCATCACCGCCGCGAGGGACTGACGCTCGCCTTCCTTACCGAGAAGCTCGGGCTGACGCCCGAGGAGCAGAAGGTCATCGGGCCCATCATCCAGAGCGGCCGCCAGCAGGCGAAGGAGCTCCGTGAGGACGATTCCCTTTCCCAGGACGACAAGCGCGCGAAGATGAAGGAGATCGCCGAGGCGACCCGCTCGCAGATCCGCGCCGCCCTGACGCCGGCGCAGCAGACTGTCTTCGACGCGCTGCCGCAGCATGGCGGCGGCAAGCCGCCGGCCCCGCCGTCGGCGACCGAGCCGACGCCGACCCCGCCCCCGACGACCTGACCGGTCGCGGATCCCGCTTAGGCCTGGGCCGGGTCCTTCGGTCCCTTGAAGCAAAGGGCTGCGGCCGCGCCAAGGGCCAGAAAGAAGAAGAGCACCGTGCCCTCGGCGGCCTTGAAGGGGGGCTCCGCGCCTGTCGGGGCGATCGCCTTCAGGGCGGGCACCTTCTGGAAGAGCTGCGCGACCAGGACGAAAACGTTCAAATAGAGGGCCAGAACCGCGGCGATGGCGTACACCCTGCGCCATTTCCCGCGCATGCCGAACCGATAGCGGGCAGCCAAGGCGACCGCCAGCACCGCGAGCGAGACCAGGCCGACCGCGTGGGAAGGCATGAAATGGCGCACTGGGAAGAGAAAGCCCGTCACGCTCGTCAGGACCGTGGTCGCCAGGAACAGGGCGGTCCACCCGGGAAGCGCCTTGTTGGAGACGAGGCCGAGCGCGACCACGAATCCGGAGGCGATCCCGACAAGGCTGATTGCGACGTGGACAAGGGTGAATAGGGCCATGGCTGCGGGCGGGGATGCGCCGAGGGAGCATGACGCTCGTCCCGGGTGCCGGGCAAGTTCCCTATGAAGACGGGCGCGCGCGCCCCGGTTTTTTTCGCGTGCGTTATGGGGCAAAAGCGTCATCGCTCGCTCGCGAACGATGACCATCGGGAGCCTCTTCATCCTCATCCTTCCGGTCTTTGCCCTGATCGCGGTCGGCGTGGTACTGAGGCGCGTGCATTTCTTCGAGGGGGCCGCGGAGGCCAGCCTGATCCGCCTTGTCGTCTACATCTGCATGCCCTGCCTCGTGTTCGACACGATCGTGGGCAACGCGTCGCTGCGCAGCGCCGACAACCTCCTGCTGCCGCCGATAGCGGCCTTCGTCACGATATCGGCGGGGTTTGCCGTCGCCTATGCCGTCGCGCGCGTCGCCGGGCTCGTCAAGGGAGAGGGCCTGCGCACCTTCGCCTTCTCCGCCGGCATCACCAACTACAGCTACCTTCCGTTCCCGGTCATCGGGGGGATCTGGGGCGCCCGCACCCAGGGCGTCCTGCTCGTCCACAACCTGGGCGTCGAGCTCGCGATATGGTCGGTGGGGATCCTTGTCCTGACGGGCGGCTCCCTGCGCGAGGGCTGGCGGCGCGTCGTCACGCCGATGCTCGTCGTTCTCCTTGTCTCCATCGCCGTCAACGGGGTCGGGCTCTCGGACTACGTCCCGTCCTTCCTGCGCAGCATCGTCCACTCGCTCGGGGTGTGCGCCGTGCCGCTGGGCATCGTGATGACCGGCATCAACCTGGCCAACTACCTGGACGAGCCGTCGAAGCTGCTGCACCGCAACGTGGCCGTCGCCGCATGCATCGCCCGCCTCGGCATCCTGCCGATCCTCATGCTGTGCCTCGCCCGCTGGCTGCCCTGCACGGTCGACTTGAAGCGCGTGATCGTGGTCCAGGCCGCGATGCCCGCGGGCGTCATCCCGATCATCATCGCCCGCGCCTACGGCGGCCAGCCGCTGACGGCCGTCCAGATCGTGCTCTCGACGACGGCGGTCGGCCTCATCACCTGCCCCCTCTGGATCCGGGCCGGCCTCGTCTTCGCCGGGATCTCCTAGGCTTCGCATTCGCGCCGAAACTGTGCCATGCTGGCGGCGATGATCCGCAGATTCCTCCTCCTTTCCCTGGCCGTGCTCTGCGGCTCGGCGCGCGCTGCCGAGACCGAGGCGTCCCTCCAGCAAAAGCTCTCCGACGCGGTGGCGTCGCCGAAGGTGACGGTGGTCCATTTCTGGGCGCCGTGGTGCCCGAACTGCCGGTCCGAGCTCGCCAACGGGGGCTGGAGCTCGTTCATCGCCGCCCACCCGGACGTCGACTTCGTGTTCGTCACCATCTGGAACCCCCTCGACGGCCACGAGGTCCTCGAGAAGAACGGCGTCGGCGCCGAGCCCAACTTCCAGCTTTACCTGCACCCCAACGGATCCCGCAAGCGGGGTGAGATGGTCTCGGGTCTCCTCGGCCTGCCCATCTCGTGGATCCCGACGACCTGGGTCTACCGCAACGGAAAGCTCCGCTACGCCCTCAACTACGGCGAGCTTCACTTCACGGTCTTGAACCAGCTGATCGTCGACTCGACGGACAGCTGGGACCGCTGACCGCGCATGACGGGCAAGCCGGACATCGCCTTCATCGGGACGGGAGTCATGGGCCGGAGCATGGCCGGCCACCTGATGGCCGCGGGCCACGCGGTGCACGTGTACAACCGTACCCGTGACAAGGCCCAGGCGCTCCTGGACAAGGGCGCGCGCTGGCACGCCTCGGCCGGCGAGGCCGCCGCCGCGGCCGACATCGCCGTGACGATGCTCGGTTTCCCGAAGGACGTGGAGCAGACCTACCTCGGGCCGGGCGGCATCGTGGAGAAGGCCCGCCCCGGCGCGCTCCTCATCGACATGACGACCTCGAGCCCACTCCTGGCGCGCAGGATCGCGGCAGCGTCCGCCGGGCGCGGCCTTGCGGCGCTCGACGCGCCGGTCTCCGGCGGCGACATCGGCGCCAGGGAGGCCCGCCTCGTTATCATGGCCGGCGGCGAGCCGTCCGCGTTCGAGCGGGCAACGCCCGTGTTCTCGCTCATGGGAAAGAATATCGCGCTCCTCGGGCCGGCCGGTTCGGGGCAGCACTGCAAGATGGCGAACCAGATCGCTGGCGCCATCGGCATTGTCGCCGTTTTCGAGGCCCTCGCCTACGCGAAGGCGGCGGGCCTGGACCCCTCGAAGGTCCACGCGAGCATCAGCGGCGGCGCCGCGGGGAGCTGGGCGATGACGAACTTGGGCCCCAGGGCGCTGTCGGGGGACTTTGCGCCGGGCTTCTACGTGAAGCACCTGCGCAAAGACATCGCGATTGCCGTCGCTGCGGCGACGGAGATGGGGCTCGAGCTCCCGGGCCTGGACTGCGCCCGCAGGCTCTACGACCGCGTGGCGGAGAAGGGCTGGGACGAGCTCGGGACGCAGGTCATCTACCGGCTCTACACGACGCTTTAGGCGCCCGACTCGTCAGCGGGCGGCGTGAAGCCGCGACGCATCACGTTCTCGGCGATGGCGCGCGGGAAGAGAAAATTCTCGAGGTAGCCCCGGCCGCCCGCCTTGGTGCCGCCGCCCGACATCCGGAAGCCGCCGAAGGGATGGCGCTCCACGATCGCGCCGGTGATGCCGCGGTTGAGGTACAGGTTGCCCACGAGGAACTCCCGCTGCGCCCGGTCGAGCGCCGAGGGGCTCCGCGAGAAGATCCCGCCGGTCAGCGCATAGTCGACGTCCATCGCCATGGCGAACGCCTCGTCCAGGTCCTTGGCACGCAGGATCGCGAGCACGGGGCCGAAGATCTCGTCGCGTGCGATCGACGCCGAGGCGGGGACCTCGGTGAAGACGGTCGGCGGCACGTAATGGGCGTCCTTCGGGAGCGAGGCCGGGACGGGCGCCTGGAAGGCGAGCTTCGCCTCCTTCCTGCCTTTCTCGATCATCCCGAGGATCCGCTGCTGCGACTCGGCGTCGATGACCGGGCCCACTACCGTACCCGGCTTCGCGGGGTCGCCCACCGGGATCGAGGCGCAGGCCGAGAGGAACCGCTCGACAAAGTGGTCGTGGACGTCGTCGAGGACGATGAGCCGCGACAACGCCGAGCATTTCTGGCCGGAGAAGCCGAAGGCGCTGTACAGCGCCGCGGGGATCGCCTCGTCGAGGTCGGCGTCATTGTCGATGATGAGCGCATTCTTGCCGCCCATCTCGCACACCACCTTCTTCAGGTTGGCCTGCCCGGCCTGCGTCCTTCCCGCAGTCTCCCAGATCCTGCAGCCGACGGCGCGCGATCCGGTGAACGCGATGAAGTCGGTCCCGGGATGCCCCACGAGCCGCGCGCCCACGTCCTCACCCATCCCGGGCACGAAATTGAGGACGCCCGCGGGCACGCCGGCCTCCACAAGGATGTCCATGAGCGCCGCCGCGATGACCGTCGTCTGCTCGGCCGGCTTCATGATGACGCAGTTTCCCGCGACGAGCGGAGCCACGGTCAGGCCGCACAGGATCGCGAGCGGGAAGTTCCAGGGGGCGATCGCGACGCCGACCCCGCGCGGCGTCCAGAGCTGGAGGTCGCGTTCGCCGGGGACGGCCTGCGTGACGCGGGGCCTGCCGAGGAGCCGCATCTCGGCCGCATAGTAGCGGCAGAAATCCACCGCCTCGGAGATGTCGGCGTCGGCCTCGATCCAGGGCTTGGCGGCCTCGAAGACCTCGAGGGCGTTGAGCTCGAAGCGGCGCTTCTCCATGATCTCGGCCGCGCGGTCGAGGATGGATGCGCGCTCGTCCGCGGATTTCGCGGCCCACGCCGGCCACGCCTTGCGCGCGGCCTGCACCGCCGCGTCGGCATCGGCGACGGTCGCCCGGGCCCACCGGCCGACCACCTGCGAGGGCCGCGCGGGATTCGTCGAGGCAATCATCTCGCGGTCGGAGATCTTCCTGCCGCCGATCACGATCGGGTGCTGCCTGCCGAGGCCCTTCTCGACTGACGTGAGGGCGGCGCGCATCCGGGCCCGGTTGGCCTCGAGGGTGAAGTCCGTGTTGGGCGCGTTGGCGAAGCCTGGGGAGGGCGGGGCGGGGCGGGCGGCGCGCCCGCCCGAAAGCAGCGCGACGGGATTCTTGAGGAGCGCGTCGCGCGTGGCGCCGCCTGCGTCCTTCGCCCTCAGGAATCCCTCGTTCGAGGTGTTCTCGAGGAGGCGACGCACGAGGTAGGCCATGCCGGGAAGCAGGTCGCCCACCGGGCAGTACTCGCGCACGCGGTGCCCGCTTGAAACCAGGGCGGCCTTGAGCTCGTCGGCCATGCCGTAGAGCGCCTGGAACTCATACTCCCTCGGGTCGACGCCGAGCCTCTCGGCCTGGGCAATCGCGTGGGCGCAGGAACGCACGTTGTGCGAGGCGAACGCGGGGGCGGCGATGTCGGCGTTCTCGAGGAGGAGCAGGGAGAGCTTCTCGTAGTTCGCGTCGCTCTCGGGCTTCTCGGACCAGACGGGGACGGGCCAGCCGCGCTGGCCTGCGAGCGTGGTCTCGTAATCCCAGTAGGCGCCCTTGACGAGCCGCACCACGATGGGACGCCCGGCGGCGCGCGCCCAGGCGATCAGCTCGCGCAGGTCCTTCTCGCAGTCGCGCAGGTAGGCCTGCATGGCGATCCCCGCCGCGGGCTGCCGGCGGAACTCCTCCTCGCTGAGGATCGAGCGGAACAGGGACAGCGTCAGGTCCTTCAGGCCGTAGCTCTCCATGTCGAAGTTGATGAAGGCGCCGGCCTCCTTTGCGCGGCGCAGGATAGGCCGTAGCCGCTCCTTCAGGGCCGAGATGGAGCTTTCGGGGTCCGCCTGGTGGACCTCGGGGGTGAGCGCCGAGACCTTGACCGAGAGGTTGAGACGGGGGAGCGGGCCCCTGGGCCCGATGTCGCTGAAGCAGGGCTTTTCGTCCCTGCGAATCGCCTTGGCGACCGTGTCCAGGACGTCGATGTTGCGTGCGAGGAACGCGTCCGCCTCCGCCTGGCTCACCACGGTCTCGCCCAGCAGGTCGATTGTCGTGGCAATCCCCGCCTCGGCGTTGCTGTGGAAACGCTTCACGAGGTCGGCGGGCGTCGCCCCCGCAACAAACTGGGACGCCATCGAGGACACGTTAGCCTTCACGGCCCCCGCGACGATGCCGGGCGCGAAGGACGCGGCCGCGAGACCCGTTTTCATGGCCGGGCTCAGCTCGACAGCCTTGTCGCCCAGGTACTCGCGCAGGTGGCGGACGACCTCCGACGAGGAACCCAGGGAGGGGAGCACGTCGACGAACCTGAACAGCTGCGCCTTGAAGGCGGGGTCCTTCATCGACCATTCCATGATCCGCGCGTATGCGCCCTTCTTCGAGAGGATGCCGGGGACCGGATGGGCCTCCATCTGACTGAGGAGGCGCTCGCCGACGGCCCGCGCGGAGGCCTCGATCGCAGGTTCCGGCTGGAGGAAGGGGGAGTCGGTGCTCATGGTCCGTCGGCGGCTGGGCCGGAGGGCGGACTTTCCGCCGGGCGAGGGGAGTTTGCAAGGTCACGGGCTCCGGCCCGAGGGGTTGAATCGGCGCTTATCCGGCGCGTAAGCCGGCCCGCCGCGTAGGCCGGGAGGGGAGGATCAGGGGGTCACGGCGCCGACACGCCCGGCGGTCCGCTCCATCCGTGGGCATGACGATTGGGTTGCCGCCGCAAACCACGCCCTGTGAGCGGTATAGGCTAAGCTGCGCCCCGGGTGCCCCGGTCGGCGTCCCGCGCCCCAAAGTGCGGGCTTCTTCCCTACCCGGAATTATGCGACTTTAGCGGGCCCCCGGGTGTTTTGCACATGAACGATGAAACCAAAGTGCAAAACGAACCTTCCGGGCTAGGCCCGACGGATGATTTTACGACGTTCATGCGTAAATATCAGGACATGGTCTTTACCACTTCCGCGCGCCTCGTGAGAAACGACGCGCAAGCCGAGGACATCTCCCAAGAGGTGTTCATCAAGGCCCACGAGCACTTTGAGATGCTGTCCAAGAGCCCGTCCGCGGGCGGATGGCTCAAGACCGTGGCCACCAACCTCTCGCTCAACCACCTGCAGCGGTACCGCAAGCGCTGGAAGTTCTTCTCGGAGTTCGGCTCGGACACGGACGGGGAGGAATCGCCGGCGGTCGAGTTCGCGGCCCCGGACACTTTCTTTGCGGACGTTGACTCGGACGAGCGGCGCGCCTGGGTCGAGGAGGCGCTCTCGAAGCTGCCGGACCACCAGCGCGTGCCCCTCGTCCTCTACCATTTTGACGACATCCCCTACGACGAGATCGCCCGCCGCCTGGGCGTGTCCCTCGCCAAGGTGAAGACCGACATTCTCCGCGCCAGGGCCGCCCTCGCGAAGATCCTTTCCCGCGGCGGCGCGTCCCTCGAGGCGCTGACAGGCTGACTTTAAAATGAATACCAACGACAAAAATGAACTGGAGGCCCGCGTGCACCGTACGCTGCGCTCCCTCCCCAACCGGAGGGCCCCCTCGGGCCTTGAGGCGCGCGTGCTTGCCGAGCTGACGCGCCGCGCGGCGCTCCCGTGGTGGAGGAAGTCCTTCGCCCACTGGCCGTCCGCGTTCCGGTTCACGTTCCTCGCCCTCTCGGTGGCCGCCGCTGCGCTCCTTGTCTACGGTGCGATCACCGTCGGCAACAGCCAGGGCGCGCACGCGCTTTCCGGCGGCCTCTCGAGCGGCTTTGGCTGGTTCACCCTCGCCCGCGACATCGTCCTCGCGGCCAGGGACAGGGTGGCCTCGCTCGTGGCCTCCGTCCCGCGCGTCTGGCTCTACGGCGGCGCCGCGGTGATCGCGGTCAGCTATGCCGCCATCGGCGCCCTCGGCGCCGCCACTTACCGCGCCCTCTCCGTCGAGCGCAGCCCCTCCTGACCCCAACCCCTAAATGAATACCCTCACGCACGCGCTTCGCCCGGTTCGCCTGGCTCTCGCGCTCCTTCCCCTGGCGTCCGCCCTGGTCTTTGCCGACCCGACGCCGACGCCCACCACGCCGCTCCATGAGATCGGCGCCGCACCGGCAGTTGCTGCCCTCGCACCCGCGCCCGCGGTGGCCGTGGTCCCAACGCCGACGCCCTCGGTTTCCGAAGACATCCACGTCTCCACAAGCGTCCACCAGTTCGACGACGGTGACCACAACCGCGTCTCCATCGGCCAGTCCACCACGGTGGAGGCCAACGAGACGATCGACGGCAACGCCGTCGCCGTCATGGGGCCGCTCAAGGTCCTGGGGACGGTCAACGGCAACGCGGTCGCGGTTGTCGGGTCCGCCCGCATCGACGGCACCGTCCACGGCAATGCGGTCGTGGTCGTCGGCACCCTCAAGCTCGGCTCGCACGCGCATGTCGACGGCAATGTCGTGGCGGCCGCCGGCTCCGTCACGAAGGAGCCAGGCGCCTACATAGGTGGCCAGGTCGTCAACACGGCCGTGGGCCCCGACCTGTCGGAGAATTCCGACGCCACCGGCATCTGGAACCGCGGCGTGCGCATGGGGCGGCCGCTGGCCTTTGGGCATCACTTCCGCGGGGTCTGGATCCTGAGCGTGATCATGCTGGGCCTCTATGTGCTCCTCGCCCTCGTCTTCCCGAATGCAACGAGGAAGTGCGGCGACACGCTCGTCGCCCGGCCCGGCGCCACGTTCGGCATGGGCATCCTTGGCGTGATCTCCGTCGCGGTGCTGTTTGTCCTGCTGCTCATCACGATCCTGGGCATCCCCGTTGCGGTGCTTGTGCTTCCCATGGCCGTCCTGGGGTGCGTGATCTTCGGCAAGGCGGCCATCTGCGCCCTGATCGGAAGATCAATTCTGGGCAGGGATCAGCCCCCGGCCCTCGCTGCCCTCATAGGCGGCCTGCTCCTCTTGTTCCTCAACGTTATCCCGGTGCTCGGGATCATGGTCCTGGTGACGGCCTATTTCCTGGGATTCGCCTGCGTCCTGGCAACCCTGATGGCACCCTCGAAGGCGGCAGCTGCCCCTGTTGCTCCTCCCCCGGTGATCCCGCCCGTCGTGGTTCCCCCCGTGGCTGCCGCTGTGGTTAACGCGCCCCCGGTCATGGCCGCGGCGGCGGCCGAGGCCGTGCCCGTGATCGCCGCTCCGCCCCCGCCAGTCCAGCCGGTTCCTCCTCCGGTACCCGTGTCCCTGCCTCATGCCCCAGAGGCGGCGTTGCCGCGGGCGACCTTCTGGGTCCGCATGGTGGCGCTTGCCATCGACGGCATCCTCATCGGCGTCCTGACGCAGATGAGCGACTTCTTGCTGCCAGCGCTCGCGATCTATGGAGCCATCCTCTGGAAGCTCCGGGGCGCCACGATCGGGGGGATCATCTTCGGCATAAAGGTCGTGCGGCTGGACGGCCGGCCCGTGGACTGGGTCACCAGCATGGTCCGGGCCCTGGCATGCTTCATCTCCCTCATCGCCTTGGGGCTCGGGTTCTTCTGGATCGCCTTCGACGCCGAGAAGCAGGGCTGGCACGACAAGATCGCCGGCACCGTCGTCGTCCGCCTTCCCAAGGGCCAGTCGCTCGTCTGAGAGAAGGCGGTTGAACTCCTGCCCGCGGGCGTTGCAAGGTAGGCCATCCCCCCGATGGCTTCAAAACGCTCCGCGGCCAAGAAACCCCCTTCCAGACGCGCTCCCCTTGTGGGCGTGATCATGGGCAGCACCTCGGACTGGGATACGATGCGCCATGCGGTCGAGACCCTCGAGGAGCTTGGGGTTCCCCTCGAGAAGCGCGTTGTCAGCGCGCACCGGACCCCGAGGCTCCTCTACGAGTACGCGAGCTCCGCGGCATCGAGGGGCCTCAGGGTGATCATCGCGGGCGCCGGGGGCGCCGCGCACCTGCCTGGCATGGCGGCGTCGCTGACCCCGGTTCCCGTCCTGGGCGTCCCCGTCGAGACCGCGGCGCTCAAGGGGATGGATTCACTCTGCTCGATCGTCCAGATGCCCGGCGGCATCCCCGTGGCGACCTTCGCCATCGGCAGGGCCGGCGCGGTGAACGCGGGCCTCTTTGCCGCCTCGATCCTCGCCGACGGTGATCCCGCGATCGCGCGCGCCCTTGCGAAGCGCCGCGCCGCGCAGACCCGCAAGGTGCTCAAGGCGCGCCTGCCGTGATCGGTCCCGGGCGAGCGATCGGCGTCCTCGGCGGGGGTCAGCTCGGGCGGATGTTCGCCCAGGCCGCCCAGAGCCTGGGCTACCGCGTCCACATCTACGAGCCCTCGGGCCCGAGCCCGGCCGGCGCCGTGGCGGATTCCGAGACGTGCGCCCCCTACGAGGACCTGGGAGCGCTGGAGGCGTTTGCGCGCTCGGTCGACGTCGTCACCTATGAGTTTGAGAACGTGCCGGTCGATCCCCTGAGGCTCATCGAGAACTTCGTCTCGCTGCATCCGTCCTCGGCTGTCCTGCGCACCTGCCAGAACCGCTGGCGGGAGAAGGCGTGGCTAAGCGACAACGGGTTTCCGCACGCACAGTATGCCTCGGCCCTCGACGGCGACGTGGCGAAGGCCGTTGCCGAGGTCGGCATGCCCTGCGTCGTGAAGACCGCCGACTTCGGGTACGACGGCAAGGGCCAGATGAAGATCTCCGACGAGGGGGACCTGTCGAAGGCCGTGGCGATATTCAGGGGGAGGCGCTGCGTCGTGGAGCAGTGGGTCGAGTTTGAGCGGGAGATCTCGGTCATCTGCGCGAGGACGCTCTCGGGCGAGACCCGGATCTACCCCGCATCGGAGAACATCCACGCAAACCACATCCTGGACATCTCGATCGTTCCCGCCCGGATAGGCCGGGCCGTGGAGGCGCAGGCCCAGGCCCTCGCGACGGCGATCGCCGACAGGCTGGGCGTGGTCGGCCTCATCGCCGTCGAGATGTTCGAGGTGCGGGGCGGCGGCCTCGTCGTCAACGAGCTCGCGCCTAGGCCCCACAACTCGGGGCACTGGACGCTCGACGGCGCCGAGACGAGCCAGTTTGAGCAGCATGTTCGCGCCGTGTGCGGCCTGCCGCTCGGTCCCTCGGGGGCGCACGGACCGACCGTGATGGTCAACATCCTCGGCGACGCGTGGAAATGGAACGCCGGCAAGGTCGAGGGCGAGCCCAACTGGTCGGTGATCCTCGCCGAGCCCTCGGCCAAGCTGCACCTTTACGGCAAGCCCGAGCCGAGGCCCGGGCGCAAGATGGGCCACTTCACCGTTCAGGGCGCGGACGCTGCGGCCGCGCTCGCGCTGGCCCTCTCGCTCAAGGCGAGGCTGTAGAGACGCAGGCGGCTTTGTTGCATAATCCAGGCTGATATCCAATGCGGTTATGCCGCCTTGGGGAAGACCTGGGGAATATGAGTCGCTG
>Ga0302324_100000564_pt1 | contig 96395 bp, 79 predicted proteins | sample Palsa_T0_1_FD_201949 | JGI IMG/M metagenome (GOLD analysis project Ga0302324, IMG submission 201949) | Peat permafrost microbial communities from Stordalen Mire near Abisko, Sweden - Palsa_T0_1 | ecosystem: Environmental > Terrestrial > Soil > Palsa > Peat permafrost | place: Sweden: Abisko... | reverse complement strand
TCCCCAAGTTTCGTCTTTGGCGTCGACCGGCGCTCGCCGTTCCAACAGCAGCTTGACCGTATCCACATGCGCATTACTCGCGGCCCAGTGCAGACCGGTTTGTCCGTGATGCGGGACTCTTGCGTCTATCTGCATGCCTCTTTGCAGCAAGAAATCGACTACGGCGGTTCTGCCATACTCACAGGCCCACGCTAAGCCGTTATTCATCTGTGCGCGTATCGCGCTTGTTTTCGGAGTGCCGTCGTCGTTGAAAAAGCTCCTGACCAGGTCAAGCCGTCCCACGCCGGCCGCCCCCTCGAGGTCGAGCCGCGCGCCGTGCCCTGCCATGAGTGCGGCGCCCCTCGGACGCCCGTTGGCCAGGCAGGCATTCACAATGGAGCGTCCTGCAGGACCGTCGACGGCTGCGCCGTGTTCCAGCAGAAGTGCGATCAGCGGTTCGAGCACTCCCGCCGTAAATGGATGGATGCTTGTCGCCACCAGTCCCAGAGTTGTGGATCCGCCGCCGTACATATCGGCCGCCGCGTCCACTTGGGCGCCGGCTTTGAGCAATATCTCCGCGACCCTCAATACGTTATTCGGAGTTTTTTGTCGAAAATCCTCGACACCATTGGACCCTACGTAGTGCAAGAGGGTGGCATGGTGAGCGCGCCTCGAACGCGCTCGAATCAGTTCCGGATTCTCGCGAAGCAACCGCTCGAGTGTGGCGACATCGCCAGTGACAACGGCATCGACCGCCGCCTCGAACTGCGCGACGGGCGAATTCCTGCGCCGCAGCGCTTCCCTATATTCCGCGAAGCCGGCCCAGCTCTCGAAATGATGGTTGCGCAGGATGACCGATCGAGCGTCGCCACCGGAATAATCGGGAGCCAGACCGCCGGAGCCGTAAGACGGCGGCCGCTGCTCGCGAAACAGTTGCTCGTTCTCGCGCAGCAACCGATCGAGCGTAGACACGTCGCCAGCGATCAGGACGTTTTTCGCCGATTCCCACAGTGAGTGAGTGGAACTCTCGCGAGTCAATGCTTCGATGTGTTTCGTGAACTTCGGCCAGTTCTCAAAACCATGCTCGCGAGCGATGAGAAACTGGGCGTTGGACAGGGTAAACTTGACGCCTAAGGCACGCTTGCTCTTAACCAGGTCCTTGGCCTGCTTCTTATACTGTTCCAGACTGGGACGAGGCGGTAGTTCCTTGACATCCATACGAAACTCCTTTCTGTGTTTGCCTGGAGTCCGCTCGAATCAGGCTGAAAGAAGGTTCGTAGCTTTCGATTTGTTCAAGGTGGGCACGGCCCTTTCCGCGGACTGGATGCGCCCTTCGCGCTAGTGGCAAATCTACCGCGGTTCCACGGCGAAGTCAATGCCGGAAGTGCCGCACTCCAGTGAATACCATGGCGAGACCCAGCCGGTCGGCGGCTGCGATCACGTCCCCGTCGCGAATCGATCCGCCGGGCTGAATCACCGCCGTGGCGCCGTGGCGGGCGGCTTCCTCGACGCCGTCGGGAAACGGGAAATAAGCGTCCGAGCCCACCACCGTGCCTGTCAGCGGCAGCACGGCTTTCATCGCCGCAATCCGGACAGAGTCCACGCGGCTCATCTGGCCCGCGCCGACGCCCACGGTTTGTCCGGCGCGCGCAAACACGATGGCGTTCGATTTCACGTGCTTGGCCACTTTCCAGGCGAACTCGAGCGCGGCCCACTCCGCATCGCCGGGAGCGCGGACGGTCTTAACCAGGGTTGAGGCGCGATCGAATAGCGCCGTGTCCGGTGTCTGCGCCAGGAATCCGCCCGAGATCGTTTTCACCAACAGCCAATCGCCGCCCGCCGCCACTTTCATAACGCGCAGGTTCTTCTTCACCCCTAGCGCGGCGAGGGCTTCGGGCGAGTAATCCGGCGCGGCGATGGCTTCGAGAAAGGTCTTGGCGCATTCCCGCGCGGTCTCTTCATCCACCGCGCGGTTGAAGCCCACCACTCCGCCGAACGCCGACACGGGATCGCATTCGAGCGCCTTACGGTAGCTCGCGGCCAGCGTGCTTTGCGCGGCGCACCCGCACGGATTGGTGTGCTTGATGATGGCGGCAGCCGGCGAATTGAATTCCTTCACCAGTTGCCAGGCAGCGTCGAGATCCACCAGATTGTTGTAGGAAAGCTCTTTCCCCTGAAGCTGCGCGGCTCCCGCGACACCGGCGCCGGGCGTGCCGTAGAGCGCCGCGGACTGGTGCGGATTTTCGCCGTAGCGCAGGTCCATGATCTTGGTGGCCCGCAAATCGAGCGCGCCTGGCAAACCTCCGGCGTCGTCTTGCACAGGGGCGTCGTGGCCGAGGCGAGCGCTGATGGCGCGATCGTAGTCGGCGGTGGTGTGAAAAGCCTTGCGCGCCAGCCGCCACCTGGTTTCTATGGAGAGGCCGCCCTCGGCCTCGATCTCCGCGAGGACACTGGCGTAATCTTCCGGAGACACGACCACCGCCACATCCTGGTAGTTCTTGGCTGCCGAGCGGATCATAGTGGGTCCGCCGATATCGATATTCTCGATCAACTCGGCGAGGCCGGCGTCCGCTCTGGCGGCCACTTCTTCGAATGCATACAGGTTCACCACGACCATGTCGATGGGCTGGATGCCATGCGCTGCCAGCGCTTGCATGTGCGCGGGCTTATCGCGCATGGCGAGGATCGCGCCGGTAATATTGGGGTGCATGGTTTTCACGCGCCCGTCCAGCATTTCGGGAAAGCCGGTGACTTCGGAAACGTCAGTCACCGCAATACCGGACTCGCGCAGCAGCCGGGCGGTTCCGCCTGTCGAGATCAGCTCCGCGCCGAGCTCGCGCAGACGGCGGGCGAAGTCCGCGATGCCGGTCTTATCGGTTACGCTGATCAGGACCCTATCGATTTTGGCCATCCACCGCAAGGTAGCATAATGGGCATGGTTTCTTTTCGCGAAGAGCAGCGGTTTGAATGGTTCTGGACGGTGGTGTGGCTGATTCCGGTGATCATCGTCGGTTACGGGCTGTACCGGCAAGCGGTATCGGCTATCCTGCTATGGCCGGCTCTGGTGGTAACCACGGTCGTGGCCGTCTGGTTGAACCAGTCGAAGCTGATCACCGAAGTGCGCACCGAGGGTCTGTGGATTCACTTTGTCCTGCTGTGGCCGGAGCGCACCATCGCGTGGAGCGAGATCCGCGGCGTGGAAGCGCTTACATACCGGCCCATCAAGGATTTCGGGGGGTGGGGTGTGCGTTGGGCGACGGCGCGCGGTATCGTCTACAACGCGCGCGGGAAGCGTGGCGTTCGGATGGTGCTGGCAAGCGGCGAGCGTGTGCTGGTAGGTTCGCAGCGCGCCGACGAGCTGGCTCGCGCGATTGGGGAGCGCACCGCCGGTTGACTCCAGCTCTTATCTTTTTATCAAGTATCAAGCGCCGCGGTGTTGAGGATTGTCTGAACCACCGCCTCGTCCCCAATCGTGGAGTTGATCATGAGATGGAAGAAATGACGGGCCGGCCACTCTATGTCGAAGTACTGTTTGATGAAGGCCGCGCGGTCGCGGTCCACGGTCTCCGCTAGCTGCATGGCTTCCTCCTCGCTCTTGCCCAAGGCCCGCAACCGGGTTACCTTTTCTTCGAAGCGAGCATAGACAAATACGTGAAAGGCGTCGGGACGGTCGCGGAGGTAATATGCCGACCCGCGTCCCACGATCACGGAGTTACCCTCCTTTGCGGCCGCCGTGACCACTCGCTCGGTGACCTCCCGGATACACTCGGCGTCCACGATCTTCATCCGCGGTGCGTTCAGACTCCCTTCGAAGCTGCCTCGCATGAAAGCCTTGAACAGCCGGTAGTGCAGCGAGTCCCGGCGCTCCTCATGCTCCTCCACGGTCCGGCTTGGGCAATCCATCTGGCGGGCGATTTCGTTGGTCAGCAACTGGTCCCACAGCTTCCAGCCCAGCCGCTCGGACAGTTTCCTGGCAATATCTGCGCCGCCGCTTCCGTATTCGCGCTCAATGGTAACCACTCTGATCATGGATCATGCCTCCTATGGCCTCGCTAGCCCACGGCAACCTCTCCTCCGCCCGCGTGCGGGTCGTTCTTGCGAACGATGAACGCAAGCAGGAACATGATGCTCGCGCCAACGGCCAGCACCTTATAGGTATCGATATAGGCAAGCGTCTGCGCCTGCGCCTGCATGGATTGGTAAATGAGTCCATAGGCGTGCGTCTTCGCATCGGCCGCGCTGACTCCGGAGTGGAAGAGTTGCTGGCCAAGGCCGCTCACCTGATTCCGAAAAACCGGATCGAAGTTATTAGTGTGATACGACAAAACCGATTGGTGGAATTGCGCCCGGCGCGCGAGCATGGTAGTCACCATGGACGTTCCCACGCTGCTGCCCATATTGCGCATGAAATTCACCAGGCCCGAAACGCTATTGCTTTTTTCCGGAGGAATCCCGATGTAGCCGGCCAGAGTGATCGGCACAAACAGAAAGCCAATGCCGAACGACTGTGCCACGCGCAGCCACGCTGCCGCCTTAAAGCTGATCAACAGATCCACTCGCACGGTGGAATAATACATGGCACAGGCGAGCGCCAGCCAGCCAAACGCAATGATGTATTTTGCCGGAAATTTCGTGGTGAGCTGGCCCACGACGGGCATCATCAGCAACACCACGAAGCCGCTGGCCGAGAGGACCATTCCGGCCGATTGCGCGGTATATCCCATGAGCGTCTGCAGGAACTGAGGCATCATCACCAGGCTGCTGAAGAGAATGATGCCCAGGGTGAACATCATCAGGTTTGCCGTGGCGAAGTTGAAGCTCTTGAACAGGCGGACATCGATTACGGGTTGGTCGCGACGCCATTCCCAGAAGACCAGCGCAATAAGGCAGGTAGCCGAGACCAGCGCCAGTGTAGTGATGAAGTGGGAACCGAACCAATCGTCTTCCTGGCCTTTGTCGAGCAGGATCTGGAGAGCGCCGACACCCAATGCCAGCAGCGCAATGCCAATGTAATCCACGCGCAATCCGGCGCCCTTCAGGCGAGCCAGATACGGCGGATCCTCTACCATGCGGAGCACCAGGAACAGAGTCAGGATTCCGATGGGGAGATTGATGTAGAAGATCCAGCGCCAGGAATAGTTGTCCGTGATCCAGCCACCGAGCGTAGGGCCGATGGTGGGCGCCATGATGGTAGTGACTCCATAGAGCGCAAAGGCCATGCCGCGCTGCTGTGGCGGGAACGTGTCGGCGAGAATGGCTTGGGCCGTGGGCTGCAGCCCGCCGCCGCCTACGCCTTGGATAACACGGAAAACGATCAGCAAACCCAGCGTTGGCGCGGCGCCACAAGCCAGCGAGCTGAGGGTGAACAGTAAAATGCACACCAGAAAAAAACGCTTGCGCCCGAACAGGCCCGCAAGCCATCCGCTGATGGGAAGAACAATGGCATTGGATACCAGGTACGAAGTGAGTACCCACGTGCTCTCGTCGTTACTGGCGCCCAGGTTCCCCGCTATATGCGGCAGCGCAACGTTGGCGATGCTCGTGTCGAGGACTTCCATGAACGCGGCCAGGGCCACCACAACGGCGATTAGCCAGGGATTGAATTTCGGTTTCCACGGACCCTCTGCCTTGGCGGGGACGGGCGGCGCGCTCTCGGTTGTTTCGGCCATATACGCCTTGAGCGGTTACTCCACGTAGACTTTGGGATCCACCGACATGCCTGGCCGCAGACGGTGATCGTCGTTCTGGCCGGGGTCGAGATCGATGCGCACCGGAATGCGCTGCACGACCTTGACGTAGTTTCCGGTCGCGTTCTCGGGTGGCAACAGGCTGAACCTGGAACCGCTGGCGCCTCCGACGCCTTCCACTTTTCCACTGTATTCGCGGCTGTAGGCGTCCACGCTGAACTTGACCACCTGGCCCGGCTTCATGCGGCGAAGCTGGGTCTCTTTGAAGTTGGCCGTTACCCAGATGTCTTCCAGCGGAACTATGGCCATCAACTGCTCACCAGGCGAAATATTCTGCCCCACCTCCACGGTTTTCTTGCCGACCACCCCGCTCACTGGAGCGACGATGACACAATAGCCGAGATTGAGCTTGGCCTGATCGAGCAGCGCCCGCCTCTGGGCCACCTGAGCTTGCGCGGATTTGGCGCGAGTCTCGCTGACCCTGACCTGCTGCGGCGCGGTCATGGCAGCCTGAATGGATGCATCCGCCTGAGGAATTCTTGTGTGCGCCTGCTCCGCCGCGCTTTCGGCGGCGCGGATGTTCTGTTCGGCCTCGGCGACCGCCGCGGTACGCGCGTCGAGCGTCGCTTTGGCGGCGTCGGCCGTCGAAACGGCAGTGTCGTACTGTTGCTGGGAAATCTCGTCTTTGGCGACTAACAGCTTGTAGCGCGTCACGTCGTCGCCGGCCTTCTTGTAGTTCGCGGCGGCCTCGCGTACCTGGGCTTGGGCCGTCTCGCGGCGTGCCTGGGCCGCATCTAATTGACGCTGAGCGCCGAGCAAACCCGCGTCCGCGTCCGCGCGAGCCGAATGGGCTGTCGTCAATTGGCTGGCCGTGTTGGTGGAAGTGATCGGTATATCGACGCGGGAGCCTTGCAGTGCCGCTTCGGCGTCGGCCAGATCGGCTTCCGCCTTGGCTATCGCAACCTGGTAGTCCTGGGGATCGATGCGGACTAACACGTCGCCAGCCTTCACGTGCTTCTCGTCATCCGTCAGCACCTGAATCACGTTGCCGCTGATACGTGCACTAATGGCATTAATGTGACCGTCGATCTCAGCGTCGTCGGTCGACTCATAGGCGTCGAAGTGCTTCCACAAGAAGTAGCCGCCCCCCAGGAGAACCACGATCACGATGGGCACGATGATACGAGCAGCGCTGCGCCGGCTCTTGCGCGGCAGCGGACGCGTTGACGACACGGATGTTGTCTTATTGCCTTCAGCCGCGATGTCCGGCATCTCTACTTCACCTCCATGAACTTCTGTATCCCCTGTTCGGCCGAGCCCAGCGCCCGCGCCAAAGCTACCTTCGCCAGGTTGTGGGAATAGAGCGCGTAGATCAGATTGTCATTCGCGCTGGCGACCGACTGCTGAGCCTGCACCACCTCGATGTTATCTGTCACTCCCGCGGTGAACCTGTCTCGTGCCTGTTCGAGGGTCTGGTTGGCGAGCTCGATATTGCTCTTCGCCACGGCCACTTGATCGGCCGCCGACTGTATGTCGAGAAAGGCGGCACGGACCTGGTAATCGATCTGTCCGCCAAGATCGGCCAGCTCGTCCTGGCGCTGTTTCAAAGTAGCCTTCGCTTGAATTTCATCCGAGCCGATGCGGCCGCCGTCGAAGATATTGAATTTCAGCGAAGCCATGAAAGTGAAGGTGCCGTGTGAGTTGCCAATGGTCGGCCCGATATCCCCATAGTTGCCGGTGGCTTCGACGGTTGGATAACGCTCCGCGCGAGTTGCTCGCACCGCCTCCTCAGCCGCGCGCACCTGGGCTTTGGCGCTCTGGTAATCCGGGCGCTGCTCAAGAGCCGTGCGCAGGGCCTGCTCCTGCGTGATTGAGGCAAGCGGCGAGTAGGGCGTCGCTTCGGCGATATTGAAATCCTGACCGATCGGCAACCCGATCACGTTGCCTAGCAAAAGCTTGTCTTTGGCCAGTTGGTTTTCCTGGGCAAGCAGGCGCTGTTGCTGCGTCTTCAACTCGACTTGCGAACGAAGCACATCGATGCCCGGGGAGGTTCCGGCTTTCTTCTGATCCGCGGTTCGATCATAAAGCGCCTGGTCAGTCGCGACCTGTGCGCGAATGGCCTCCGCGCGGGAAGCATCGGCGGTCACTTGAAGATAGGCATTCGCCACGGCCAGGACGACCAGGTCACGGGCGTCTTGATAGGAGAGTTGAGCGGCACGCTGACTCTCCTGCGACGACCGATAATTCTTCCATTTGTTGTAATCGAAGATGGTGACGGAGGCTGAGGCGCGGAGATCGGTGTACTGAAACGGACCGACAATGGTGGGAACGCCGGGAATGCTGAAGACGAAGCCGATGGTCTTCAGATTGAGTTGCTCAACGGTCTCACTCACCTGCCCGCCCACCTGTGGCATGAGAGCGCTCAAGGCGCGCAGCCGCTGACCGCGGGCGATCTCGCTGGCGGAGCCGCTGACCAGCAGCCCGAGGTTGGTCTTCAGGCCGCGATTGATCGCATCGCGGAGGGTTAAGTCCAGCGGTGTGGACGAGGCGGTTCCGGTGGGAACGCTGCCCTGGAACTGGCTCTGCTGGCCGGCCAGCGCGGATGCGAACAGAAGGCCGAGGCCAAGGGCGACCCGATAACGCCGATTCAGGAGATTTGCATGAATTCGTGTCAATAGAATTCCCTTTCGATACAGTCTAGCTCCGTCGGCGGCCAATCGGATTATATTAGGATGCCAGTGGTCCGGCGTGAGATGCACACGAAATCTAGCCGGAGCGCTACGGCGTCATCGAGCCATCGAGTGTCGCAGACTGCACTTTTTTCTGCAAGACCCGCAGCGTTACGTCGTCCGGGAACAGATCCAGACCCTTGCGGATCACATCCGAAGCGTCCCGGTATTGCCCGAGGGCCATGTATTCGACCGCGAGCGATTCGGAGAACTCACGCACATACGGGTTGGCCCGCATGCCTTTCTGGAGAACGGCGATGGCCTCGGTATTTTGTTTCTTCTTGCCATACAACCCCGCGAGCAGCAGGTAATCTTCCGCCGCGGCTCCCGCCTGAGTCGCGCTGGTGAAGTCTCGAATGGCCTCTTCCAACGCTTCCGGCGTCCCTGTCCCCATAGCCCTGCGCGCGAGTGCCGAGAGAACCACTGGATTGCCGGAAGACTCGCGCGCAACTCGGTCGAGCATTTCGTTCGCCTTCGTTTTGAATTCGCTATGGCCATCGTGAACCAGGCCCGCGTAAGCCTGGAACAGCGTAATCGCCGGGGTATTGCCGGTATGGCTTTGAGGGCCGGCTGTCAGATGCAAGAGTCCCGGCGCCGAGCTCGCCCCTGGCTCGAAAGCTTCCGGCGGATATGGCTCATCGGGCCGGGCGACGATGCGATGCTCCGTAAGCGCCGCGTGCGTGATGGTGGTGACGGTTCGCTTCGGCATGTGACACGAAGCACAGTCATCGGCAGGGTTGGTCTTTTGGCGAGCGTCAATCGGCAATTTGCAACTGGCCGGCTGATGGCACGAGACACACCTGGCGCGGTAGAATGCGCCGGCTTCGGCGCGCGGCGGCTGAGTGTGCGGGTCATGGCACGAAGTACATCTCAAGGCCCCGGCGCTCGCGCGGTAACATCTACTGAGAGTCATACTGAAGTAGTGCTCCAAAAGCACGGATTGCGAATAAGCTGCGGGGCTCAACGGCGCTTTGAAGATAGCCACCACATCGTCCAGGCGCATGCCCGGCCGGAAATCCTGCCCGTGCTTGCCAGGCTGCTCCACGCGCACGTCGCCTCCCTGGTGGCACTTCATACAGATGTTGTCGGAAAGCCAACCAGAGAGATGAGTGGGGTTCACAATGCTGGTATCTGTCTTCCCGACTAATGCACGGCCGGCGCGCCGCTCCGCGACGTGTAGCTCGCCCGGACCGTGACAGTTCTCGCAACCGACCGCCAGCTCCGCGAATGGCGGCTCCCTGTAAAGCGCGGTCCTGCCATAAACAGGTTGCGGGCGGCCGCTGTGACAGCCCACGCACTCCGCGATTACGGGCCGCGTGAAGGCGAGATTGCGCAGTTGGTAGCCGGGAGAAAAGTTCCAGGCATGCGACTTAGTGTAGTAAGTGAGCGGCGCCTCAAACAGGTATCCATCGCGCTCAAGCAGGAAACCGAATCCGTTCTCGCCAGAGCCCACGACGAAAGACAGCTTCCAGGTCTGCCGGAAAATCTCCTTGCCGTCGCGATCGACAGCATACTGGCTCTGATAGATGGCTCCGTCCTTTCGTAAGACCTCAAAGTATTCTCCGGCATCGCTATCGAACACAGTGAAAGGAACCGGCAAACGATCGAGAAGAGACGGGTCGTCTCCGCGCACAATGGAACGACCCATGGCGGTGTTCGAATATTTCGCGAAGATCTCCGCGTGGCAGGTCGCGCACGCCTGCGTGCCCACGTAATGCGCGCTCTGGGCACTGCTGAGTGGGGACCATGCAACGATCGACAGAGCGAGCAGCAAGCTACTGAATCTGATCGTCAACAATAGCCTCTTTGCCGGCGTGCTTCGGGTCCAGCCTCTGCTGCTGCTTTTTCTGCTCCAGCGCGGCAATCGTAGTCTTCTCTTTCCGGCCGTCGGACTTCCGGCCCATGCGGAAATATATCCGCGCCAAAGCTACGTGAGCTGGTACCAGTCCCGGCTGCTTCTCGACCGCGCTTTCGAGGAACGCGGCCGCATCCTTCAATTCGCCTTTTGATTCATAGCAGAGACCCAGCTCCAGGGCCACGCGCGCGTCTGAGGGCGCGAACTCCGAAGCTCGCCCGAGCTGCAGGATCGCATCGTCCAAACGCTCGGGACCTTCCTTGCGAAGCAGCGTGGCGAGGTTCTCATAGTAATCCGGCTCCTTGGGATTCAACTCAATCGCTTTGCGAAAAGCAGCCTCCGATCGATCGAACTTACCCATGGTGAAATAGGAGTTACCCAGAATGTAATAGACCTGATCCTTTCGGCGCGGATTTGTCCGAAGAAGGTTCTCCAGAGTATCCACCGCGTTCGAGAATTCCTGAACGCCGTAGTAAGCCAGCGCCAATTTATATTGAAACTCCGGTAAAGCCTGAAACCTCGGCTCGACGCTTTTCAAGAACACGAGCAGAGTGGTTGGCCGGTTCCAGAGTAGCAGGCTTTCCGAGAACGCCATGGCGAACTCCGCGGAATCCGGCTGCAGGCGGACCGCTGTTTCGAGCGACCTCGCCGCTTCCTCATAGCTCTTTCTGTTCATTAAGATGACGCCCAACGCGGCGTGCGCCTTAGCCTGATCGGGATCCAGCTTCAAGCTGTTCCGCAGCACCTTTTCGGCGACCTCAGGATCATTCTCCTGAATCAGAATTGCAGCAATCGCGGTTTGGTCCTTCGGAGGAGCAAGACCCGATTGAAGCAGCTCATCGGTTTCGCGCTCGACTCCCTGCCGGTCTTTCGTTTTCAAATAACACTCGATCAGCGAGACCCGTGATGCCAGTGATAACTCGGGAATGTTCTTGAGAGTGAGCAGCGGCTCGATGGCCTTCTCGCTCTCTCCTGTCTTCATCAGTAACACGGAGTAGTTTTGTAGCGCGCCGGTCTGTTTGGGATCGAGAGCCAGCCCCGCGCGATAGGCTTCTTTGGCCTTGCCAACATCGCCTCGCTTCCAGTACAGTAACCCCAAATTGAAGTCCGGTTCGGCCTTATCCGGAGCGAGTCTGCGCGCCTTTTCGAGCGCGTCGATGGCCTCATCCACCTGATTCAGTTCGCTGTAACTGACGCCCAAATGGAACCACAGAGCTGGATCCTTTGGGCTGATCTGCACCGCCTGAGTAAGAAGCCGTCGCGCTTCGGCGAACTGTCCGCGATCGAGAGCAGCCTTGGCTTCCTCCCAGAGAGTTGCCGTGCTGGACTGTTGAGCGGCGGCGAAGAGAACCAACAACTGTACCGCAACCATACCAGACTCCAGCTACTTCGGCCCCGGATTCTGTCCTTCCCCGACTGTCAGGTATTGATCCATCCGGGGAGCGGAAATGCGATCGACACAGTTACTGGGCGCCGGCCATTTCACTTCCACCCAATCGATCTGTTGCTTCCCCGATCCAATCAGCTCACGTGGATCGCGAGAGGAGAGGAAGCTTCCTCCGGCGCTCTTCACGCGAGAGAACACTCTGCCTGCGATACTCCACTGGATCACGGCCCCTATCGCTGCCGGATTGGCGGTCTTCGCCTGCAGCTTCAAACCCAGCCAATGATTTTTGGCCGTGGCGTTGTTCATCAACAGATGCGGCGGGCCGCCATTCTCCGTAAAAACGACGTCCGGATAGCCATCGTTATTCAGATCGCCAATTGCCAGACCGCGCGCGGCATACATCTTCCCGAAGGCCGGCCCGGCAGCCTCGCCAATGCTCTCCAGCTTGCGGCCATCCACATTTCGCATCAGCAAGATCGGCTCACGATAAGTGACTCCCCGATGGCGTTCATCCACCATATCATCCGGATACCCGTGAGACAGGATCAGGTCCAGCCGGCCATCATTGTCGTAGTCGAAGAAGCCCAGACCCCAGCCGCTGAGCAGGCGTGTCGCGAGAGCCAGACCTGTTTTCGCATTCAGATCCTCAAACATCTCCTCGCCGGCGTTACGATACAGAGAAGTTGTCTGCTGGTCCATGTTGTCGACCATGAGATCTACGCGTCCGTCGCCATCGAAGTCGCCGGCGTCCACTCCCATACCCGAGCGGGGCGTTCCGTCCGCGCTATATCCGACACCCGATTCCAGGCCGACCTCCTCGAATTTCTCCCCATGCCGGTTCATCCATAAGAAATTGGCCATCGTATCGTTGGAGACGAACAGATCCGTGTAGCCGTCGCCGTCGATATCCGCGGCTACGACACCCCAGGCTTTGCCGGGCTTCGAGAGGATACCCGTCCGCTCACTCACGTCCTCAAAGCGCCCGTTTCCGAGATTGCGGTAGAGACGGCTGGGCAGCGCTCCAAAGTATTGAGGGTTGCAATAGTAGGCCTGCGCCTTGGGAACGTCCGCGCCGCCGCCCCCGTAGGAATCAGCTATCTGGCAGATTCTCTTCTCCGAATAGTCGGCGAACTGTCCCACGAATAAATCCAGCTTGCCATCATTGTCATAGTCAAACCACACGGCGCTGGTGCCCCACTGTGGCTGCGCGATGCCACTCTGCGCGGTGACATCGGAGAACGTGCCGTTGCCGTTGTTGTGATACAGCACTGCCTTCCCATAGCCAGTCAGGAAAATGTCCTGCCACCCGTCTCCATCGTAATCGCCGATGGCCGCGCCCATGCCAAACAGGTCCGTGGTAATGCCGGCCTGCTGAGTCACGTCGGTGAAGGTGCCGTCGCCGTTGTTCCGGTACAGAGCGTGATGGAGTTTGGTTTTCGGAGTGTAGAAACTGGATGGTCCCGAGTTTACCAACAGGATATCCATCCTGCCGTCATTGTTGTAATCGAAAATAGCCACGCCAGGGCCGGCAGTCTCCGGCAGATAACGGTTCGCGGAGCGGGCGTTTTCGTGTACCCAGGTAATGCCGCTTTCGCCGGGAGGAACTTCGCGAAATAGAAACGCCGTACCGAGACTTCCGCTGGCGAAAAGAAACGAAAACGCGAACGAGGGAAGAAGCTTCATTTCGGTTTCAGGAAGCGAGCTTCCTCAGAAGCATTCTACTTCGAGGAACGATATTTCACAACCAACGAAGGCGGCCTCGACAAAGGCAGGCGTTCAGAAATACAGTTTCAGGGCGGCTTGCATGAGCCGCGGAGAATTGTTGTCGCTGGTAATCTGTCCGAACGCCGCGTCACCGACGTTGCTATCCGGCGTGCTGAACCAGGTCCGGTTCAGGGCGTTGAACATCTCCCAGCGGAACTGCAGCCGATAGCGCTCCCGGAATGGGAAATTCTTTGAGAAGCCCAGATCCAGATTATTGAATCCAGGTCCTGTAAGCAGGTTCCTCGCTGAGTCGCCGAACGTTCCTGGCGCGTTCGCCGTGAAAGCCGCGGTATTGAAGTATTCGTTCAGCCATTGGTTCTTGGATCCCTGGTGCTGATCGAGCGGCGCTCCGGCAACGATATCGGCCCGGTCGTCGCCGATATCAGAATCGGAATTGTTGGCGCCGTTCGGTCCGAAAACGCTAAATGGCAAGCCGGAATGCATCACCCAGATCGCGGAAACCTGCCAGTTCCCCAGCAAAAAGCTGCCTACGCTGCCGAGGCCCTTTAACGCCGGACTCTGGTAGATCAGCGTATTGTTCCAGATCAGAGGCACGCTCAAATCCGAAACTCCCCGGTTCCACGCCAGGCTGTATGGGTTTCCAACAGGACCCACATTTGCCGCCGTTGCCACGGAACTGGAATCCAGATTCTTCGACCAGGAGAAATTGGATATGAACTGGAACCCGCGGCTGAAATGCTTCTCCGCCGAGATCTGCAGGGCATTGTAGGACTGCGTGTTCCACGAAACGTAACCTTGGACGTTACTGAAGTTCGGCAGGAGAGTTGTGGCGCCTTGGGTAGCGAATAGCCCCGGGCTGAGCTGCTCTTGAACCGGCAGGTGGTACATTTCATACCCGATGTAGGCAATGCGGAAAAGATAATCGTTGATGCTGTGCTCGATGCTCAAGTTCCAGGTCTGGTCGCGGGGCATCTTAAACCCCGGCGTGAACGCCGCGCCGATGCTGACCGGGATCACGAATGAAACGTTCGAGGCCGGAGTGAAACTTGGTCCCGAGAACGGCGGGAACGGTGGGACGAATCCGGTGGGCGCGTAGCAGGCATATGGGTTGGCAATGTTGAGTACGCAACTGCCCACCTGGTTGTAATTGATGCTGAATTGCGGACTGAACGGCGCCGTCGTTCCCATATGGTTGTACATGGAGAAATCGTACGGCAGGCTCATGATGCCAAATGCAGCGCGGATACTGGTGTTTGGCAGACCGGGCGGCTGCCAGGCGACGCTCACGCGCGGCTCGATTGCTTTCCAATCGGTATTCCATCCGCCTTCGGGCACGCCGGCGTCTCCGGCATATACCAGGTCCTCGGGTGCGTTCGGGAAACGCGTGCTTTGTTGACCGGGGGAGAAGAAGGGCAGCTTGTTGCCAGCATACTTCGGGGCGTCCTGAGGCTCCCAACGTACGCCCAGATTCACAGTCAGGTTGGGTTTCAACTTAATACTGTCCTGAACGAACCCGGCGAATTCGATACCGTGCAACCGGTTATATTCACCGCCCGATTGCGTGAAGTTGTTCATATCGCCCAATAGAAAGTCGGCAAACGCGTTGCCAGTCACGTCACCTGAAAAAAACATTTGCGGATCGGCGCCCCAACTGGCGTCCTCAAGCGAGTATTGAGTGGTAACGTTGACTCCCGCTACGATCGAGTTACGGCCCTTGGTCATCGACAGAGTATCACTGATAATCCAGTTGTGCCGTTGCTGCACGACCGGAGTCTGACTGATCCAGGTTCCGCCAATGGCGAGCAGACTGATGGTCTGATCGGGCTGCGGGATATCGGCGCCCAGAGCTTCGGGGCTCAGGGGTTTGCCATCCGACTGAACCAGTCCAGGCGTGGTGGTGCTGTTGATGCGGTTGTAACCAAGGCGAAAGTCATTGACCAGGTTCGGCCGGATGGTCCACGTGTAGTCGAAGCTAGCGTTGTTCGAGCGAGCCAGTGCGGAACGGTCTGAATTCAAATAGTCACCGTCCCCGCTGAACGCCGGACGGTCGAAGTTATCCCAATAATATCGGAAGCTGATGCGCTGCTTCTCCGTGATGTAGTAATCGGGCCGAATGGTAAACTCCTGCCCGTCGTTGACCTGCAGGCGTCCGGTCAGAACGACGTTGCCGGTAGGATCATCTGTCTTGGGCAGTCCTGCCTCGAGCTTGAGGCTGATGGGGCTGAACGTGGACACCGGAATCTGGTTGTTCGGATACGGCACGCCCTGGGGATTGTGCAACTGCACGGGAATCTGACTGAAGTCTCCGTTCAGCATGTTGTTATTGGGCACGAAGTCCGAGCTCGAAGCGATGGCTATGTGCTCGATGGTCTGTTGAAAATTTCCGAAGATGAACAGCTTGTCGTGCTTGATCGGTCCGCCAATGGAACCGCCGAACTGATTTCGTTTGAGCGGGTCGGCAATGTGAGTGAAAAAATCGGTGGCGTTCAGATCGCTGTTGCGCAAGAACTCAAAACCCACGCCATGCCATTGATTCGTTCCCGACCTGGTGGCAATGCTGACCACCGCTCCGGATGTGTAGCCGTACTGCGCATCGAAGTTGTTGGTAATGACGCGAAATTCCTGAGTGGCATCGGGATTCGGAAACGGGTTGGCGTTCTGGAAATAGTTGTCCATGTGCGTAACGCCATCCAGCATGTAGTAAACGCCGCCCATGCGGCTGCCGTTAACCGAAGCCGCAGTCTCCTGGCCTTGATTCGGGAATCCGCTGCCCGATCCAGGCAGCCCGATGGCGTTGGTAGAAGTGGCTCCGTTCACAGCCCCGGGCGCTATGTAAACTAACTCGGCTGGATTCCTGCCGTCCAGAGGCAACTCAATGATGCTCTTCTGGTCGACCACCTGACTGATCGCGCCGCTGGTGGTCTCAAGCTCGACGGCCTCCGCTTTCACTTCCACCGATGTCGATACCTGACCGGTCTTGAGCTCGAAGTTCACCGATGCGGCCTGATCCGCCGAGAGCGTGATGCCGGTCTGAGTTTCCGTGGCGAAACCCGGATGCGAGGCTGTTATCTCGTAGCGCCCGATCGCCACAAACGGCAATGAATAGGTGCCCTCCGAGCCGGTGTTCACGTTGGTAACCTGGCCGGTTTCAATGTTCTTGGCCGATATTTGCGCGCCCGAGATCACGGCCCCCGTGGGATCGGTTACGGTCCCGTTGATAGTAGCGCGCCCACCTTGCGCATAGGCCGATACACTTGCCAAGACCAATAGACCTATACCGCGGAGAATCCTAAAATTCCTCATGGTCATTTCCTTTGACTCAACAGTGAGTTGAAAAGGTAGCATGAATCAACTAGCAGGTCAATGAAAATTTTGGAACAACGTTCTGCAATATGGAACGATCTGCCCGGTCAATCGACCCGGTCAATGGGAATGTCTGGGAACAACCTTCCGCAAATCGCCATACGGTATAGCAAACTCCAGGCAAGCTCCCGATTCGAGCTGGCCCACGTGCTGTCTGTACAACTCCTGCCAGGGAGAATCGTGGCTGAGGGGCATGGGTTCCAGAGCCTCGCGGCGCGTCTCGATTTCCTGGTCGCGCAAGAGCACATCCACGCGCCGATTCCCAAGATCCACCCTGACCCGGTCGCCGGTCCGCAGGATCGCCAGGTTTCCCCCCACCGCGGCCTCCGGCGAGGCGTGCAGAATCGAAGGGCTATCGGACGTGCCGCTTTGGCGTCCGTCGCCCATGCACGGCAGCATCCTGACGTTGCGACTCACTAAATGGCCTGGCGGCGTCATGTTCACGACCTCGGCGGAGCCCGGGTAGGCCACGGGGCCGGTTCCCCTCACTACCAGCATGCAGGTCTCGTCGATTTCCAGGGCGGGATCTTCGATACGTCGGCGGTAGTCTTCCGGCCCCTCGAAGACAACTACACGCGAGACAAAACAATCCTCCGAGCCGGGCGTTGAAAGAAAGCGCCGCTTGAAGTCCTCGCTGATGACGGAAGTCTTCACTAGCGCGGATTCGAATAAATTGCCGGATACCACCAGAAAGCCGGCCTTCTCCTTGAGCGGCGCATCGTAGGGCCGAATCACGCGGGCATCCTGAATACGCGCCCCGCCATAGTTCTCCAGGATGCTTTTCCCGTTGACGGTGAACGCGTCCGCGGCAATCCGGCCGGCCCGTATCAGCTCCCCGAGAATAGCGGGCACGCCGCCGGCGCGATGAAAGTCTTCACCGAGAAACTCGCCGGCGGGCTGAATATTGGCGAGCAGCGGGACATCGTGGCCGATGGTCTCCCAGTCATTCACATCCAATCGAACTCCCATGTGGCGCGCGATGGCGATGATGTGCGGTGGACAGTTCGTGGAGGCGCCTAGGGCGGACGCTACTACAATGGCATTCTCGAAGGCGGCGCGCGTCAGGAGCCGGCTGGGAGTAAGGTCCTCGATCACCATCCCGACGATGCGCCGTCCCGTTTCATAGGCCATTTTCGCTCGCTCCGCGTAGGGAGCCGGAATGGCCGCGCAACCCGGCAGCGACATCCCCATGGCTTCAGCTAGGCAATTCATGGAGAGCGCGGTGCCCATCGAATTGCAATGGCCGGCGCTCGACGCCGCGACTGACACACGTTCAAGCAATTCCTCTGCAGTGATGAAACCCGCGGCCAAAAGTCTGCGCGCCTCCCAAAGCGCCACGCCGGAGCCGGCCAGCTTCCCGTCGACATAGCTGTCGATCATCGGGCCGCCGGACAGAACTATGGCGGGCAGGTTGACTGTCGCGGCCGCCATCAGGCACGCCGGCGTGGTCTTGTCGCATCCGGTCATCAGCACCACACCGTCGAATGGGTAGCCGCAAAGTATTTCGACCAGGCCCAGATAGGCGAGATTGCGATCGAGTGCCGCGGTTGGGCGGCGGCAGCTCTCCTGGATCGGATGCGTCGGGAATTCGAGCGGAATTCCGCCTGCGTCGCGAATGCCGTCCTTGACGCGAGCAGCGAGCTCCACGTGGATGCGATTGCAGGGCGTGAGATCGCTGCCCGACTGAGCGATGCCGATTACCGGCCGGCCGGATTGGAGTTCCTTTCGCGTGATGCCGTAGTTGCCGTAGCGTTCGATATAAACGGCGGTCTCTCCGGGTTCCGCCCTATCGTTAAACCACCTCTCGCTTCGGAGCCGTCCGCTGTTTTCGTCAGCCATCGGCTTCCAGTCTATCGAATCCTCCGGCGCCTGTTGACGCCATGGATCGATCTCAGCTTGCGGAATGCATCGTAGCTTCCTGGGGGACGCGCGGCGATGGGCCGGGCTGGTAACCAAGCTCCGCGGAAAGCCTGCGGGCAGCTTCCAGAAGATGCTCCTTGAACGTCATCAGTTTTTCTCCGCGGAGCCGCTGCGTGGGCGTCGAGATACTCATCGCCGCGATGGGCTTTCCGGTGTAGTTCCGGACCACCGTGCCCAAACATACGCCGCCGATTACGTTCTCCTCGAAATCGTAGGCGACGCCATCCTGGCGCACCTTTCGCAGGTGTTCCCAAAGGCGGTGTTTGTCCGTAATGGAGTTCGGCGTCGCGGGCTTCAACGTATCCACACTCCGATAGAGCTCGTGGAACTCTTCCTCCGACAGCGTGGCGAGCCAGGCTTTGCCCAGCGCGGTACAGTGCGCGGGAACGCGGTTGCCGACGGCCTCGTTCATGCGCAGCCGCTCCATGGTCTCGTGCTGCGCAACATAGATCACTTCCGTTCCTTCCAGCACGGCTACGTAGGCAGTTTCGTGGCAAACCTGCACCAGGTCGCGGAGTATGGGCAGGGCGTGCCGGATCAGCAGGTTCTGCCGGACGAGCAGATCGCTCCAACGTAAGACCCGGGCGCCCAGCGCATAATTGGACGTGCTCGCGTCAAACCAGACCAGATCGAATTCGCGGAGCGTGGCCAGCAGGCGATGCACCGTGCTCTTCCCCATCTTCAGCTCCTTGCTCAGAACGGCAATACTCGTGCCATTTTCGTAGTTTCCAAGCGTGTCGAGTAGTCGCAATGCCTTGGCCAGAGATTTGACGGGATACTTGGCCTTGGTCACCAGTTCGTCACTCCTCGAAGAGCAGGGGTTTTCATGTGGTCAAGCGTCTAGCTTTTTCAAATATGTGATGCTGATCTGAGCGCACTCGAGCGGCGGCCGGTCCCACATGTCCTGTTCCACGTAGAGATGCTTCAGCCCACCCTCGCGGGCCGCCGCGAAGATACGCTTCCAATCGATGGTGCCGTTGCCGACTTCGGCGAATGGGTTGCCCTCAAAGCTACCCGTGGTGGGCTTGTAGCCGGGCTTGAGATCCTTGATATGCAGCAGCTCGAATCTCCCCGGATACCGGTGAAAGTACTCGACCGGATCTTTGCCGCCGAAGGTCGTCCAGAAGCAGTCCATCTCCATCTTCACCAGGTCCTTGTCGGCCGAACGCAGCAGCTCATCGTAAGCCACTACGCCGTCATAAACCCGGAACTCGAAATTGTGATTGTGATACGCGAACTGGAATCCGGCATCGCGGCATTGTTTTCCCAATCCGTTGAAGAACTCCGCCGTGCGCTTCCATCCATCGAGCGACTTAGTCCACTCGGAATGCGACGTAGTCAGCATATATTGGAGGCCCAGCGTGTGAGCTCCCTCCATAGTTCTGGCCCACTCATCATTGTCCTTGGGAGAGGCGTAGTGGGCGCTCGGCGCGCGCAAGCCGGCGTCCTCCAGCATCTTCCGCAGCTCCGCCGGAGGCCGGCCATAGTAGTCGCCGTTCACCTCCATTTCGCGATAGCCCATCGCGCCGACCTTGCGCAGCGTGCCCGCGAAATCCTCCTTCAGATCGTTTCGCACGCTGTAGGTTTGGATTCCAATAGGCAATCCGAGAGGGTTGGCCAGCGCCCGTCCCTCCGGATTGAGCATGATGCCGGCCAATCCCGCCGCGGCGGTTTTCAGAAATTCAGTACGGCTGACACGTCTCATGGAGCAATACTGTATCACACAACTTCGTTCTGTATTGAGGAATCACCTGCGCAATCAATCAGAACCCGAGCTTCTTGTTCACCACGTTCAAGAGCTCCTGCCCGCTCGCGTAGCGCCGCAAGTTCTCGCAAAACAACTCGATCAGCCGTACCTGCCGGTCCGGTCCCCAGCCGGAGGTGTGCATGGACATCACCACGTTCGGACAATCGAAAATGGGGTGATCCGGCGGCGGAGGCTCCTGCGGAAATACGTCCAGACCGGCGCCTGCGATCCAATTCTCCCGAAGCGCCTTTACCAGGGCGAGATCGTCGAAGAGCGGTCCGCGCGAGACAGCCAGAAAATAAGCGGTGCGCTTCATCCGCCGGAACACGTTCTCATTGAACAACCCTCTGGTCTCCGGCGTGAGCGGCGCAGCCGCCACCAGAACGTCAGCCTGAGGGACCATGTCTTCAAACCAGGAGGGCGGGTGCAGCTCGGCGATATAGTCCGGACAATCGCCCGTCCGCACATCCGTCGCGATCACTCGCATGCCGAATCCGTTGTGAGCGGTTCGCGCGATGGCCCTTCCGATTCCTCCCATGCCCACGATGCCCATGGTGCGGCCCGCGATTTCGACGTGATCGGTGGACTTCGCCGTGCCCACCGGTTTCCATTCGTGCCGAAGGAACTGTGGCACGTAATACCGGCTGAGGCCGCGGGTCAAACAGAGCAGCAGGCCAAAGCTGGTTTCCGCAATGCCGGGGGCGAATGCGCCGGCGTAGTTGGTAAGCAAGATCGGGCTCTCGCGCAGCTCGGGATCGAGAGTATCCACGCCGGCAATAGACAACTGGATCCACTTCAGACCCGGGGCGAGAGCAAGGTCGCTTCCGCGGCACACTCCGAATATGACTTCGGCAGTGCCCAGGCGCTCGCGGAACTCTTCCTCGGTGCGGCAAAGGGCCACCTCGACGGTTCGCCCTGCCACGGCTGATTCCAAGTGACCGATTTCATCGGGTTCAAACGCAAACTTAGTGACGACTCGAATAGGATTGGAGGGCATTGGCAAATCCCAAGTATACTAAGCCAGCAAATCCCGCACCACATTCCCATTAACGTCCGTAAGGCGGAAAGCCCTGCCCTGGAATTTGTAAGTGAGTTTGGTATGATCGATGCCCAGACAGTGCAGGATGGTGGCGTGCAGGTCATGAACGTGTACCGGGTCTTTTACAATGTTATAGCAATAATCGTCGGTCTCACCATAAGTGAGTCCCGATTTGACGCCGCCGCCGGCCAGCCACATCGTAAAACACCGGGGATGGTGATCGCGGCCATAGTTATCGGCGGTCAGCTTGCCCTGGCAATAAACCGTTCGCCCGAACTCACCTCCCCAGACTACCATTGTGTCGTTGAGCAAGCCCCGCTCTTTCAGATCCTGTATGAGCCCGGCGCAGGCCTGATCGGTGTCCTTCGCTTGCCCGGCTATCTGCTTGGGTAGATTAGTGTGCTGATCCCAGCCTCTGTGAAAAAGCTGGACGAAGCGAACCCCGCGCTCGGCAAGCCGCCGCGCCAGCAGACAATTTGCGGCAAAAGTGCCGGGCTTACGCGCGTCCGGGCCGTAGAGCTCAAACGTCCGCGGCGGCTCGCCGGACAGGTCAGTCAACTCCGGAACCGATGTTTGCATCTTATAAGCCATCTCATACTGCGCGATCCTTGTCGCTATCTCCGGGTCGCCGAACTCGTCCAGCTCGAGCTGATTCATCTTCGAGAGGTCGTCGATGAACCGACGCCTTTGAGCGCGATCGAAGCCCGCGGGATCGGAGAGGTAAAGCACCGGATCGCCCAAAGAGCGGAACTTCACACCCTGATACTTCGTCGGCAGAAAACCGCTGCCCCACTGCCGGTCGGCCAGCGGTTGATCGTTAGGATTGCCGCTCCCCTGCGAAATCATCACCACAAAAGCCGGCAGTTCCTGGTTCTCGCTACCCAGTCCATAACTGAGCCATGCGCCAATGGAGGGTCGACCGGCGAGCTGAAATCCGGTCTGAAAAAATGTGACTGCCGGATCGTGATTGATAGCTTCCGTGTACATGGACTTGACGAAGCAAAGCTCGTCGGCGACGTTAGCCAGATTGGGCATCAGCTCACTGACCCATGTGCCGGATCTCCCGTACTGCTTGAATTGAAAAAGCGAAGGCGCGACCGGAAAGCTGGTCTGCGTCGATGTCATTCCAGTCAGCCGCTGGCCCATGCGTACAGAGTCCGGAAGCTCCGTCTTTTCGAGGTCTTTGAGCTTGGGCTTGTAATCGAACAGTTCCATCTGCGAAGGCCCGCCCGATTGAAACAGATAGATGATGCGTTTGGCCCTTGGCGCAAAGTGAGGCAATCCCGGCAGGGCGGATTCGGCATGCAGGTCCTGCTTCAACAAGCCAGCCAGTGCAGCTATACCCAGCCCGGCGCTGGCCTTGCCAAAGAAGTACCGCCGGGTAAGTAAGAGCTGTTCATCGGTTCGCTGCATCCTCACTCCTTTGTGACAGTGACGTCCAGGTTCAGGATCAAGCTGGCCACGGTCGTGTAAGCGGCTAACTCCGGATCGGTCTGCGACGTATCCCGGTAATAGTGAAGGCTCGACAGCAGGATGTTACTCTCTCGCGATTTTGGCGGGCGCGCGGTGGCCAGTGAAAAACCATAAGCGATTCGCTCCGCCTCGGTCGTCCCACCCTCCCGAATCATCCGCACCGCCAGAGCGCGCGCCGCTTCGAGGAATGTCACATCGTTCATCAGGTCGAGAGCTTGCAGCGGCGTATTCGTTCGCAACTCCCGGACCACGCAGGTTTCGCGTCCAGCTGCATCGAAGTTCATCATCATCGGCGGCGGCGCGGTTCTTTTCCAAAAAGTGTACAAGCTGCGGCGATGCAGTCCTTCGCCCTGGTCCGGAATGTAATCCTCGCCCCCTGTCAATTCTTTCCAGAGGCCCGGGGGCTGATAAGGCTTTACCGAGGGACCGCCGATTTTCTCCACAAGCAGTCCGGAAACCGCCAGCGCCTGATCGCGCAACTCCCCCGCCGAGAGCCGAAATCGCGGGCCCCGAGCCAGCAGCCGGTTCTCGGGATCCCTCTGCAGTAACTCGGGAGTGACTTTCGACGATTGCCGGTAAGTGGCGCTCATGACCATCGTTTTCTGCATCGCCTTTACGTTCCACCCAGTGCGAATAAACTCGGTAGCCAGCCAGTCGAGTAAGTCGGGATTGGCCGGCCACTCGCCTTGTGAGCCAAAATCCTCAACGGTCTTGACCAGCCCGGTTCCGAAGTACATCTGCCAGAAGCGATTCATAGTGACACGCGCGGGCAGCGGATTGGCCGGGTCCACCAGCCATTTCGCGAATCCCAGCCTGTTATTCGGCGCTCCCTCCGGTAGCGGCGGCAGGATGGCCGGTACAGATGGCAAGACCGTGTCACCCGGACGATCGTAAGCGCCGCGAAGCAGGACGTGCGTTTCCCGCGCGATGGGATTCTCCTGCATCACCATGACGGTGGGGAAGCTCTCCACCAGTCCGACGCGATCGCCGCGCAGATCGAGCAGTTGTTGCCAGCCGTCGCGCAGGGCCGCCGGCGCGTACCGGTCCAGGAAGCACCACCGCAGCTTAGCGGCTTGCGGCGGCGTTCGCTTCGCAGGCGCGAGCCGTGCAAGCTGATTCACCGAAGCGGGAACGGCCAGCACCGCGCTCTCCTCCGGCGTCAGCGCCATGCGGTAAATCCGCACCTCATCGATCCAACCATGGAAGCGGTTCCGAGGGCCCAGACCCGCGCCAATCCGCAAGGGTTGTTTCGCATCAAATGACTGGTTCAGGTCGTCCAGGTGGGTATCCAGCTCCAGCGGATCGCCGTTGAGATAGATCCGTATGCCGCTCGCCACGCGAGATCCGTCGTAGGTCACGGTCACGTGCGACCAGCGATTCAGCTCGATCGTACCTTTGCTCTCGACGCGCGCGCCATCATCTAACCAGCGCTGCACCAGGTTCGCCTGCAGATGCCCGTCTTTGAGGTAAAGCCCAAAGCCCTGACCTTCGTTTTCATCTTCCGCGCGACTTACAATAGCGCCGGTGGGAAGCGTCGGATAGATCCATGCAGCCAGCGTGAACGAGTCATAGAAGCCGAAATTCGCTACATTGCCCACGTCCACGAACCGCTTCCCATCGAATGCGCCCGCCTGACCGATGTGACCTTCGCCGTATTGCCCGGCGCCATCTTTCCAGAGAGGCTCGAACACTTCGGGCGGTGGCTTCTGGACAACTACCGGCCCGTTCTCCATCAAGTAAGTGTACTTATCCGAGCGCGGCGGATCGCGATGAATCTCGCCGCGAAGATCGCCATTGAGCGGCAGGTAAACGGCGATCGCCCGCGCGCTTGCCCAATCATTAGCCAAAGCCGGGGTCAAAGCCGGATCAGGTGTCTTGACGAGTGACTTCTCCCAGGCCCGCTGAGCCTTTGCGATTCCAGGCTCGATCTCAGCCATATGCCGCTCGCCGGCCGCCAGCTTCAGATCCAGTTCCTTCAAACGGTTTTCCTGCCCGGCCGTAGGCGCATGAATCAGCGGCGGCGAATTGCCGTACTTGAACGCCTTACCACGCTCCGGAATGTTGTTGAAGTACGCAAAAACCTGATAGAACTCCTTCTGTTTGAAGGGATCGTATTTGTGATCGTGACAGCGGGCACAGCCCAGCGTCACACCGAGCCACACGGCGGACGTTGTTTCCACCCGATCGACCACATACTCGACCGCGTACTCCGCGGGAATAATTCCGCCTTCGCCATTGCCACGGTGATTTCGGTTGAACCCGGTCGCCAGGACTTGCTGGAGTGTGGCGCCCGGCAGCATGTCTCCCGCGATCTGTTCCACGGTGAAATGATCAAACGGCATGTTATGGTTGAAGGCATCGATGACCCAGTCGCGCCAGCGCCACATGGACCGCTCTCCGTCGGTTTGATAGCCGTTGGTATCGGCGTAGCGGGCCGCATCGAGCCACCGCATGGCCATGCGCTCTCCATAGCGCGGCGATGCGAGTAACCGGTCTACTACTTTTTCATAAGCGTCGGCCGACGAGTCATCGACGAATGCCCGAACCTCCGCGGGCGTCGGCGGCAAACCAGTGAGATCGAGCGTGACTCGCCGGATCAGCGTAAACCGGTCCGCCTCGGGCAACGGCTTAAGCCCCTCGCGGTCGAGGCGCGCCAACACGAAGGAATCGATCGCATTCTTTGCCCAATGCGAGTCGCTGACTTGGGGAAGCGTGGGCCGGACCGGAGGTATGAACGACCAGTGCTTCTGCCAAACCGCGCCTAGAGCGATCCAGCGCGTCAGCAGGTCGATTTGCCGGTCGCTCAGCCGGGCCGCTCCGGCCCAAGCCGGGGGCATGCGCCGGGTTTCGTCGGCGGTAATGCGCTTGACTACTTCGCTCTTGGACGGGTCTCCAGGAACTATGCCGAAGTGTCCGCCAAGATCGGCCTTGGCGCCTGCCTCGATGTCCAGGCGCAACTTACTTTTCCGGCTGGCCTGATCGGGGCCGTGGCAAGCGTAGCACCGGTCCGAAAGAATCGGCCGGATATCGCGATTGAACTCGACTGTCGCGGGTGGTGTAGCCGCGAGAGCAATCGAGGCTAACGCACCGAGACACGCAAGACACCTTCGCATCCAATTGCTCCAAGCCTTTAAGGCGATTCTACACCATGCGGACGCGGGAGCCGTACCAGCGAAGTAAATACAGCGCTCGTGCAATAGGACGCAGCCAGCACCAGCAGAGCCGTACCGTAGCGCGCACCGCGGCTCAACAAATATCCCGCTATCCATGGACCCGCAAATCCGCCCAGATTGCCGATCGAGTTGATCAGGCCGATGGACGCCGCCGCCGCGGATTCGTCCAACATCAAGCCAGGAAGCACCCAGAACGGCGGAAGCCAGGAGTAAACAGCGGCTCCCGTCAGCGTTATCCAAACGAGCGACAGAGCCACCGGCTGCCCCGGCACGGACCCCAGCGCCAGGAAGAGACCCGCCGCCAGGAACGCGGCGCAAGCATGCCATTTGCGCTCGCCCGATCGATCCGACGACCGTCCCACCATCAAACTTGCGGCGATCGCGGCAATGAATGGCAACGCGGACAGCGCGGTCGAAAGCATCAGTGACAGGCCCATGCCGCGGTTCAGAGTGTTCGGGAGCCAGAGGATAAAGCCATAGCCGCCGAGATTGGCGCAGAACGCCGCGCCGGTAAGCAGCAGGACATTGCGGTGTACTAGCGCTTGCCACCAATTCCGGCCGTGTTCGGCGCGCTTGACCTCCCGTTCGCGGCGCAGTTCGCCCTCGATCCAGCCGCGCTCGTCATCAGCCAGCCATTTCGCGTCGCGCGGGCGATCGGTGAGATAGAACAAAGTGACTACGCCGAAAACCATGGCGGGGAGCCCTTGCAGAATGAAGATCCAGCGCCAGCCGGGCAGGCCGAACCAGTTCAATTTCAGGATCACGGACGAGAGCGGAGCGCCAATGACCAGGGCTACAGGCGCGGCGAGGGCGAAGCGGGCGGTCGCACGGGCCCGGTCACCCGATCGAAACCAGTGCGTCAGATACACCAGGACACCGGGGAAAAAGCCTGCCTCAGCTGCGCCCAAAAGAAACCGGCTTAGGTAGAACTGGCCTGGTGTACGGACGAATCCGATCAGCATGGTCAACATGCCCCAAGTGATCAGAATGGCGGCGATCAGGCGCCGTGCGCTCCATCGCTCAACGATGAGCGCGCCGGGAATTTGTAGCAGGAAGTATCCGAGAAAGAACACGCCGGCGCCGAAGCCGAAGACCGCGTCGGAAAAACCCAGGTCGGCACTCATGGGCCGGTTGGCGAACGCAACATTGGCCCGATCGATGTAAGCCAGGATATAGAGAAAGAAGATGAAAGGTAGTATCCTGCGAAAGATTCTGCCGCGCGTCCGGACCGCCAGTGAGGCATTAATCATTTGGTTTGCGACATCGCACGTGCAGAAAATAGGCCACCACTCGCGTGTCCTCGACGGCGGGAACCCGGCGCGCGGTATCCTCATCCGCGCTCGGCTCCGCAATTTGTTCCAATACGAATCCGGCCTGCATCACTCCGTTGAGCCACTCAGCCAGTGTTCGATGGAAGACCGGCACCTCGAAAGGCTTCAGACCTGCTTTGGCCTCATGCGGGGCAGCCGAAAATAACCAGCGGTCGATCTTGCCGTCGACTCGTTCAAAATACCGGCCCACCTCCACTGCATAAGCCTCTCCTTGTGCTGTGCGCAGAAGCCGGCGGTAAGGCGGATTGAAGCACGGGTGGGATATCGAAAACTGCAGGAAGCCTCCGGCGCGAAGCACGCGATGAATCTCTTTCAAGGCCCGGCCATGATCCGGGAGGTCCATGAGACTCATCACGGCGGTAGCAAAGTCGAACTGCCGTGGCGCAAATGGCAACTCCAAAGCGCTCGCGGCCGCATATCGGATGGCTTGGTTGTCTCGCCGTTCCATTTCGGCCGCGAGGCGGACGAACGTCGGGGCGACATCGATTGCGAACATTTGCGCGCCCCGTTGAGCAAACAGACGCGTGTTATGACCCTCTCCACAACCTACATCAAGGCCCTTCTTTCCGGTCACGTCCGGAAGCATATCGAGGAAGGCCGGCGTATTGACCGCGTCGCGATAGACATCCCAGCCCTGGCGTGAAAGGATGGTCCACGCGAGCGCATTGCTTTCCCAGTAGCGTCCGGCCAGCCGATGGTCCATGATTCAATTTCGCGTTCGCAGAATGCTTTCATGATAGCGTGGGGGTGATGGGCGATCTAACGGTACCCACAGCTCTGGACGGTCTGCTCGAACCATTAAGCCGCTGCCTTGACGCGGAGTCAGCCAAGCGTGTGGTTGAATTCCGTATCGATCCCGCGGTGCAGGCCCGGCTCGGCGTCCTTGCCGAAAAGGCCAACGACGGAACGCTCAGCGACGATGAGCGGACAGAGTATGAGGCCTTCATCAACGCGGCCGACTTCATATCCATATTCAAGCTTAAGGTCCGGGGGCAACTGCAGCCGAAGTAACAGCAGTTGCCGATATTGCTTGTTGCGCCAAGGGCACAGTGGATTGGCGCACCACGTCGAGCACATCGTGGCGAAGCAGCATGGCGGGCATGACCACCTGGACAACCTCGCGCTGGCCTGCCACCGCTGCAACCTTCGGAAGGGCACCAACCTCACGGGAATAGATCCCCTGGGCGGTGATATGGTGGGGTTGTTCCACCCGAGGCGTGATCGGTTGGCCGAGCACTTTCAGTGACTAGGCATCAGGATCGAAGGGCTCACACCCGCGGCGGGCGACAGTGTCCAGCCGATCCACCGCTACATAATCGCCGTGGGCGGCGCGGGCTCATCCGGACTGCCTGCATTCCGCAGCGGCACTTGTACCATCACCACCATCAGCAACAACAGCGCAACCATTGCAGCCACGAGCGGCGCCGTCCACTTAAGCAGTGTCACATCATGCCCGGTTCCTACCAGCGCCGCGATCACCAATCCGCACAGCGCCTCCCCGGCGATCAGACCTGAAGCTGTCAGTACGCCGGCGTTTTCCACTCTCGCTTTTTGCGCCTCGTTGAAACCGGCGCGATCGCGCAATTTGTCAGTAACCCAGCGAACCAATCCACCCACGAAGATGGCGAATGTCGTGCCCAGCGGCAAATACATTCCGACGGAGAACAGCATGGGACTCTTCACTTCCACCAGAATGAGCGCGAAGCCCATCAGGATACCAACGACCACCAGCGGCCAGGCCATATCGCCGCCGACAATACCCTTGGCCAGCATGGCCATCAAGCCGGCCTGCGGAGCGGGTAGCGACGAACTGCCAAAATGATAAGCCTTGTCCAGAATGGCCAGCGGAAAGAACAGCACCAGAGACGCGACTATGATGCCGAGCATGTCACCGATCTGCATCTTCACCGGCGTTCCGCCGAGTATATGGCCAACCTTGAGATCCTGCAGCATCTCGCCCGCCACCGCCGATGAGACACAAACCACCGCTGCCACGCCCAAAACGGCGGCCACGCCACCGGTGCCCGAGACCCCCAGTGCCACCATGAGCAGCGCCGCTATAACCAGCGTGCAAAGCGTCAGTCCGGAAACCGGATTGTTAGACGACCCGATCATTCCCACCAAATTGCCTGAGACGGCAGCGAAGAAGAAGCCAAGCACCACCATCACCAGTGCCGCGGCTACCGCGCCGGCGATCACGGTCGAAGTGGAAAGACTTCCCGCGTGGCTGATGAAAAAGTAATATAGACCGATCATGGCCACCAGCACCACGGCAACGCCCGCGAAAACCACTCGGGCACTGAGATCCCGCTCCGTGCGGTTGGTGGCGGCATGAGCCGCGGCGGACTTCTTCAAGTCAGACACCGCGCGAGTCATTCCGGCGCCCAGCTGCTTGCGCATGCGGAACAGAGTGAACGAAGCCCCCACCAGCATCCCACCCACGGCGATAGGCCGCACCACCGAGAAATAAACCGCTTGAGCCAATAGCGTCCACGAGACTGGCTGCCCCGCGGGCAGACCCGCCTGGATGGACGGCCCTAGCACGAACGTCAGCAGCGGCACCAGCAGCCCCCATGCGAGAACGCCGCCGGCAAAGTTCAGGGCAGCCAGTCGTGGACCGATAATGTAGCCGACGCCGAGGTATGCAGGGCTCACGTCCGGCGCGGTGAAGATTGTCGCACCTCCAGTCACGGTGGTCGCCACGCTAGGGTTGGTGCTGGTTCTCAGCAGCAGCCTCTTGCCGACCGCGCTGATGTCGACCAGAAATGTATTGTTCGGATTGAAGATGTTCACCGCGCCCAGCAGGTACAGCAGCCCACCGAAACCCATATTGGCAAACAGGATTTTGGCGGCTCTCGACCCTTGTTGCCCCGCCTTGTGGATCTGCGATGCAGCTACCGACTCGGGGAAGGGGAGATCGTAATCCTCCACCATCACGCGCCGCAGCAGGGTCACAAACAAAATTCCCAGCATGCCGCCGATCATCATCAGCACCACGGAATTCCAGTACTTGTCCGGCGTGAGCCCGCCCGGCCAGAGCCCGGCGATCACGAAGGCGGGGATAGTGAAAACGGCGCCCGCAGCCACCGATTCGCCGATCGACCCGATGGTTCGCGTGATATTCTCCTCAAGCAGCGAGCCGCCCATCAGCTTCAGCAGCGCCATGCCGATGACCGCGGCCGGATAGGTGGCGGCAATGGTCATGCCCGCCTTCAGGCCCAGATACGCATTGGCTGCGCCCAGGATGGCGGTCAACACCAGGCCCAGCAGCACCGCGCGGAAGGTGAACTCGCGCATGTCGGTCTTATCCGGGACGTAGGACCGGAATTTCTTTTCGGTTTGGGGGGGCGTCATTGCAGTCGCGACCTCACTTTTTCGCTCAGAGCTTTTCCATCCACGGTTTTGCCTGCCAGCTTAGCCTGCGTGGCTTTCATCACCATACCCATTTGTTTAACGGAAGTCACGCCGGTCTCAGCCAGGGCGGCTTGGATGGCGGCCTCGATCTCGGCTTCGGAGGCGCCCGCCGGCAGGTAGGATTCTATCAGCTTTCGCTCGGCCTCTTCCTTGGCGGCCAGTTCTTCGCGCCCGGCGCCGCGGAACATATCGGCAGCTTCGGTGCGCTGTTTCACCAGCGACTTCAAGATCTGCATTTCGGCCGCCTGGTCCAGCGGCTTCATGGCGTCCACCTCGTGTTTCTTTAGGGCCGTCTTCATCATGCGAAGCGAGCTGAGGCGGGCTTCGTCGCGGGCCTTCATGGCGTCCACCAGGTCTTTCTGCACTCGATCGAGTAAGGGCATGATGTCTGCTATTCTAAAGTACTAAAGTCCCGCCATGCACATTCGAAAACAAAGATTATTAACACCCGGCCCCACGCCTCTCTATCCGCCGGCATTGCACGCCATGATGGCGTCGGATATGCACCACCGCACGGAGGACTTCCGCAAAGTCTACCGCGCCGTGGTGGCGGACCTCAAAGAGGTGATGGGCACGTCGCACGATGTCCTGATGTTTGCCTCTTCGGGCACGGGGGCCATGGAGGCCGCCGTGACGAACCTGTTCTCGCGCGGCGACAAGGTGATCGTCTGCTCGGCTGGCAAGTTCGGTGAACGCTGGGTGGAGATCGCCAAGGCTTTCGGCCTCGAGGCGACCGTCCTTTCCAAGCCTTACGGGGACGTAGTCACGCCCGCACAGGTGGATGCCGCGCTGGCGGCTGAGCCCGGCACGCGGGGGGTGTTCGTGCAGGCTTCGGAAACGTCTACGGGCGCAGCGCACGACGTTCGCGCCATGGGACGCGCCATTGCGAAGACCGGCGCGATTTTCGTGGTCGATGCAATCACGGGCCTCGGCACGATGCCGCTCGATATCGAGGGCTGGGGCCTGGACGTGCTGATCGGCGGATCGCAGAAAGCTTTCATGATCCCGCCCGGACTGGCGTTCATGTCCGTCAGCCCGAAGGCCTGGACCTTCGCCGACAGCGCTGGGCTGCCCCACTTCTACTTCAACCTGAAGAAGGAGAAGAAGAGCGGCGACGCGGGCGAATCGAGCTGGACGCCGTCCACGGCATTGATTCTGGCGCTGGCCGAAGCACTGAAATACGTGAAGCAGATCGGCATGGCGAAGCTGATCGAGAACGCCGAGATGCTGGCACGGGCGACGCGCGCCGCGGCCGGGAAGCTGGGCCTGGAATTGTTCGCGCCGGATTCTCCAGGATCCTCCGTGACCGCCGTGAAAGCGCCGCGGGGTATCGATTCCAGCGTGATCGTGAAAGAGTTTCGCAGCCGCTTCGGATCGGTGATCGCCAACGGGCAGGGCTCCATGAAGGGACAGATGTTCCGTATCGCGCACCTGGGCTACTTCGATTTCGCGGATCTGTTCGCGGTAGTCGCCGAGCTGGAGATCATCCTACACGCCAACGGCTATCCGGTGGAATTCGGAACTGGGGTCGCCGCCGTGCAAAGTGTCTACGCCGAGGCTGCCGTCGCCACGCAGACGGCCACTGTATGATGGGCATGACCGTTCTGGTCGCGGAGCCATTGGCCGAGGCAGCGGTAGCTCATCTGCAATCTCAGCCCGGTTGGAACATCGTTGTTTCGAACCCCAAGGAATATGCCAAACACTTGGGCGAAGCGGATGCGCTGATCGTGCGCAGCGCCGTGCAGGTGAATCAAGCCGTGCTTGACCGGGCGCCCAAGCTGCGCGTGATCGGCCGCGCCGGCGTGGGCGTCGACAATGTGGACCTGGCGGCGGCGACCGCGGCCGGCGTGCTGGTGATGAACACCCCCGGCGGCAATGCCATTTCGGTGGCCGAGCATGCGCTGGCGCTGATGCTGGCGATGGCGCGACATATTCCGGAAGCCTCGCTTTCGACCACCGGCGGCAAGTGGGAGAAGAAGAAATTCCTGGGCAGCGAGCTGCGCGGCAAGTCGCTGGGCATCGTGGGCCTCGGCAGCATCGGACGCGAAGTGGTGAAGCGCGCGCGCGCCTTCGAGATGCAAGTGGTGGCCCACGATCCTTACGTCACCTCGAACATTGCCAAGGATCTGGGCGTCACGTTGATGGATCTGGCGGCGCTCTATGCGGGCAGCGACTACATCACGCTGCACGTGGCGCTGACACCCGAGACGGAGGGGATGCTCTCGCACGATGCCTTCGCGCAGATGAAGCCGGGCGTGCGCATCGTGAATTGCGCGCGCGGGGAGCTGGTCGATGAAGAAGCGCTACGGCAGGCGCTCGACTCCGGCAAAGTGGCTTCCGCCGCGCTCGACGTGTTTCGGGTGGAACCGCCGCCGGCCGGATATGCGCTGTTCGCGGGGAACAAAGTAATCGCCACGCCGCACATCGGCGGATCGACCGAAGAGGCCCAGGAGATCGTAGGCGTGCGCATCGCCGAGCAGATCGTCGAATACCTGAAGAACGGCATCGCCCTGAACGCGGTGAACATGCCGGCGCTTTCGCCGGAGCAATACCGCGCGCAGGGGCCCTATATCAACATGGCGGAGCGGCTGGGCAATTTTGCCACGCACATCGCCGCCGGGCACCCTCGTACGGTGCGGCTGGGCTACTTTGGGCGAATCGCCGAGAACAATACCAACGTGCTGCGAAACGCGGGTCTGGCCGGACTTTTGAAGCGGTCCGTTTCCGAGCGCGCCAATCTGATCAACGCCATGCAGATCGCGGGACAGCGCGGCTGGAATCTGGTCGAGCGCCATGAGGCGCGCTCCGGTCATACCGATTCCATTCTTCTGGAACTGGAAACTGATTCGGGCGTTACGGTCGTCGAGGGCGCCGTGCTTTTAGGGAAGCCGCGGCTGATCCAGGTGGATGGGATCTACTGCGAAGCGCCGCTCTCCGGCCACCTGATCTTCATGAAGAACCACGATGTGCCGGGCGTCATAGGGCACGTGGGCACGGTGCTCGGCCGCAACCATATTAATATCGCGAACTTTTCGCTGGGGCGCCGCGAGGAGCCGGGCGCGCCCGAGGAGGCGCTGGAAGCTTTGGCGATCGTTTCGACGGATACGCTGGTTCCCGAGCGGGTGCTGATGCAGCTGCGGGAAAACCCGGCTGTCAAAGTGGCGCGCGCGGTCGAGTGCGGGTAGTATGGGAGCGGGACGCGAAGGTGCGAAAGTCGCCAGAACGGAGGAGGCCCTGTTGTTCGGCGGGGGATAGGGGCGAAGTAAACGTAACACCGGATTATGGGAAGCTGGTATCCTCCGGATTAGCCTAACGTTCCAGCCCAAAAACGCGCTGCCAGACGCACGTCTTAAACAAGGGTCGGAAATTGCAAGAGCCTGGTGCTCCCTTCTCGGGACGGCTTGCGCAAATATAATCGCCGCGTCTGATGGGCTGGGTTCGCTTTAGCGTCGGACCAATCCTAAGGTTTGGGAAGGACTGAACGGTCATAAAATAGTGGATTCGTCGAAAACTGACAGGAGGGCCAAGTGGAAGTCCGAGACACTCCACAATCCCTGGAGGAACTGCCTCTTGAGCTTGCAACACTTTGGCGCCGGCACAATAAGGCGCTACTGACTGTGGGGCTGCTCGCCCTGGCCATCACTCCGCCGCTGTGGTACGCAGTCCATTCGGCCAGCGCCGCAGCTGACAGAAGAGTTTTAGAAAGATCCCCGAGAGTTCAAGACGGATCGCCCGGAGGACGATTGGGTAGGGCCGCCGATGCTGCTCAGACCGGTTTTGGTCTCGTGGTTCTCTTGATGCTGGCAATAGGCGCCCCCGTCGCGGGCTTATCAATGGCGGCCGCTGCTGGCGCGAGGCTGCTTGGCATGGGTGCGCCGAAGGCTGGCCGTACGCCCAGGAAAACGTTGCAGAGGTTCTATAACAGCGCTCTTGGCGATGGCGAGGTTGACAGCCTAAGGGCAATCGTTTGCTTAACGGGTCACGCAAGACTCGACTTCGAAAGCGCCGAGGGACCCTTGGCTACGTGCCGTCAGTTGCGCTGCCATTGGGACGCCGCAACTCTTCAAATTTGGAAGGCCGCAAAGGCCAATACGAAAGCGGGTGTCCTGAGGGACAACATCCCATTGGGCAAGGTAGTTGCCTACGTCGACAGGTCTCTGCTGACATACATCGGCGATGCGAAGGCAGACTATGAAGCATTGTTGCACTGTCATGTTAGCGTATGGATAAACGGCGAGTCTAGAGCCACGGGCATGCACTACTATGCTGTCGCTGGGCAGGTGGTTCGTGTGGGTGCCAAGTGGTACCTTACCGACGGTAAATGGTCGGGTGTCGTCGAGGAGAATCCCGGCGATGCGCGGTGGAGGCACGCCAAGAGACACTGGCGCCCATAAAATAGCGGGCTGGCGATTCATCCTCGCTTTACTAGGCGATAAAGTTATGTTGAACTAAACCCGCTTCGCGGGTAGGGGAGCCATGGTACGATTTGGCAGGACAACTGCTATGCCGTCTCTCAGCTTTTGCCCTCTTCGATCACTGTCACCTGTATTGGGACAACGAAGGTGCCGGAAGGCGATTCAAAACCCATAAAGCAATTGTCCTGCCAAATCCTAAATGGGTTCAGTTCAACGGGTTCTATCGGCAGTGCCAGCCTGCCAGGCCCGTGGAGCGCTTCAACGAGTGGGCACTACCGATAGAACACTCTGCATTATCGCATGGCAAAAAGCGAAGCCCACACCCAAAACCGTCGTCTGACTCTTGCGCTACCCGGCGAGCGCCCGATAAAGGACGATGCGGTTACTTGTCTTTAGAGGCGGGCGCAGGCGGGGCGCTAGCCATGCTGAACGATTTTCCTCACGACATTAGTTAGTAATCAGGTCGGAAATGTAAGCGTCGGTCTGGACCTGATCGATCACGACTGCGCTGGGATGGGCGGCAAGCAGGGCGTCCCCCACTTATTCTTCTCGCAGGGCCGAATTCGGATCGACGTTAATCGCGCGGCGGACCGGTCCCCAGGCCGCGGCCAGCCCCGTCAGCAGCATGATGAGTAGCACCACGCCGAAATTCAGCGGATCGGCGGGTTTCAGGCCCGGCGCCAGAAACATGGCCAGCGGCTTGGTCACGAATATCGCGACGAACAATCCAATCAGAGATCCAGCCAATGTTAGCCGCGCCGAATCGCCCAGCACCATGCGGACTATGTTGCCGCGCGTGGCGCCTATGGCGATGCGAACGGCGATCTCGCGCGTGCGCCGCACTACCGAATAAACCATGACTCCGTAAAGCCCGATCATGGCGAGGACCAGGCCGAGGACGCCGATCGAGCCGAGCAGCACGGCGCCCACCTGGCTCGGCAGGAACGCCAGACCGATACTTGAATACATGGTTTCGACCTGCGCTCCGGCCATGGGCTCGAGGCTATGCAGCGTGCGGCGGACCGCGTCCAGTTGCAGCGCCGGCGGAATGGCAGACCGCAACACGAATTGGATGCGCAGGCGGTCGTTCACGATCTGGTCGAGCGGCTCATACAATTGAGCCTGTTGTTCTTCGCCGATGGTGATGGTTTTGGTTCCGTCCACGACGCCAACGATGCGGTATGACAGTTTCTTGTCGTCGGGTCCCCACAGAAATACGGTTCCGATGGGCTGTCTGCCGCCGAGAGAACGCTCCACGAAGGTCCGGTTGACGATGACAACTTTGTCTGCGTGATCGGCAGGCGAGAAGGTTCTACCCTGACGAATCGGGATATCCATAGCCTGGAAGAACTCGGGTGTGACCGCGTTATAGCGGAACTCCACATGCACCTGCTGGTTGTTGTCAGGGAAGGTGAGGCTGCTGCCGAAAGAGTTGTTGTCAGTGAACGGAATGAGGCGAGCGGCGGCGACGGTTTCGATACCTGGAAGGGCGGCGAGTTCGCGCACTACTTGATTAATGTAAGCGGTCTTCTTTTTTACATCCGAATAACTTGCTGGGGGCAGGTTGACGTCCGCCCGCACGGTGTGGCGCACGTCGAAGCCGGGACTGATGGCGCTCGAATCGATGAGGTTTCGCAGGAAAAGAAATCCCGTCGCGAGGACGATGACCGAGGTGGCGATCTGCGCCGCTACGAGAGTGCGGCGAAGGCGCAGCTTTCGCTCGCGATGGAGATCGGGCGCGATGGATTCGGTGACCGATTGCCAGGCCGGTAGCAGTCCGCAGGCGAGCACGGCGAAACTGGTGAGCAGCGCGGCATAGGCGGCCACGCGCCAGTCGGGCTCAATCTGGAGCCTTAAGGGAATTGGCAGGGGAAGCTGTATGCGGGCCAGCAGCGTGGCGGTGATCTGCGAAAGCGCCAGGCCGAAGCCTGCGCCGAGAACGCAGAGCAGAAGGCTGTCGGCGAGGAGCTGTTGGAGCAGGCGTCCGCGGCCTGCGCCTAAGGCGAGCCGTATGGCGATTTCGCGGCGGCGGGCCGAAGCGCGGGCCAGCAGAAGGCTGGCTACATTCACGCAAGCGATCAGCAGCACCAGACCGACGATGGCGAGCAGCAGCGCGAAGAACACGCCGATGGCCTGGAACTCGCCCTCGGAACGAAAGCGCGCATATCCGGCGATGGGCAGCACGCTGAGATTGTCCTCGTATTTCCACGCGATCGGTATGGCGGCGTCCATGCGCTTCGCGACTGTGACAAGACCCGCCCGGGCCGCGGCGATGGACATGCCAGGCTTGAGGCGCGCGTAGATCGCGAGGGTAGTGTCCTCCAGATAGCTCGGCGCGTAAATGTCTGGAGAGTAGCCGAAGCCGATCAACGTGCGGTGATGCTCCGGAAGGATTCCAACGATGGTGCAAATCCGGCCATCGAGGTTGATGGTTCGGCCGATGACCGAAGCATCGCCATTGAAGTATTGGCGCCAGAACCGATAATGGAGGACGGCCACTTCATCGGGATCGGATGGGATGATGCCGCGGCCGTACAGCATGGGGACGCCCAGCGCGGTGAAGTAATTCCTGGTGGTGTAGACCGCGAAGATGCGATGCGTTTCGACGCCGTCGTTGAAATTGGCGAAGGTCTCTTCGTTCTCGCCGGCCACGTCCTGAAACAGGCCGCTCGAGCGGATGAAGTCGATGACCTTCTCAGGGGAATTGCTGTTGCCGCCGACGCGCACCGCGGCGAGCGATCCGGCATCGCGCACGGAAGGCTGGCTGAAAAGAAATTCGACGCCGAGCGAGAACATGGCCGTGTTTACGCCGATACCCAGGCCGAGCGATAGCAGCGCGGTGAGGACCAGCGCGGGGCTGCGGCGGAGACCGCGCGCGGCGTAGACCAGGTCGCGCCAAAGGTTTTCGATGAAGCTGAAGCGCCACAGATCGAAGGCTTGTTCGCGTATGGCGGCGGCATTGCCGAGCGGGATGGGGTTGTGATGGGCGGCGGACATCTCGCGGTGAAAGGCAAGCTCGGTCTGGAGGTCGCGATCGAGTCGGCGGCGGCGAAAAAGCTTTAGAAAAAGACGGCGCATGATTTATACCTGTCTATCTGGCAAGCACGCGCCGGACGGCGCCCGAAAGGCGGGTCCAGGTGGCTTGCTGTTGCGCGACCAGCTTGCGGCCGCGCTTGGTGATTTCGTAATACTTGGCTTTGCGGTTGTTCTCGGACAATCCCCATTTCGCCGAGATGGCGCCATCGAGCTCGAGGCGGTAAAGCGCGGGGTAGAGCGAGCCTTCCTCGACGGTCAGCACATTATCGGAAAGCAGATGGATGGTCTGGGCGATGGCGTAGCCGTGCATGGCGCCGCGCTGAAGGGCGTGCAGAACGAGCAGGTCGAGAGTGCCCTGGAGAAGAGTTGGTTCAGCGGATTTTCCCATGTTCCCTATGACGATCTAGGGATAGTATGGCGGACTTCCCATAGATTGTCAAGGGAAAGATGATCTCGACCACGATGCGCTCGGCGGGTTCCTCGCTCATGTCCCGAGTCCGAACTCGCGCAGGATCTCTTCGTGTGGAATGCCTTCTCCACGCGTGAGCGATGCGCGGGAGCGGTTTAGTGCCTCAGCCGTCTCGGGCGTAATCTCTTCCTCCTCCACGGGAGCTAAGACGAGCGAGCGTGCCAGCGGTTCAACCATCGCTTCGAGCAGACTCCGCACGGCGTTGAGTTGCTCGGCCGGCAACATGTCCAGCAGCTCTTGGACTTGGCGGCGTTCTTGAGCAAGATCGGGTTCATGGTTTGAGGCTGGCCCACTCCTCCCCGTACTCCATCTCAGGACTCGCCAGTTCCCCGGGTTGCAGGTACGTTCGCGCCCCATGGCGGATGTGCAGTATCCAAACCGTTTGCCGCCCTTCATCAATCTCAAAGAGAATGCGGTAGGCGTGCTTTCGTCTTCCGTAAAGAAGGTTGCGAATATCGCGGCCGGCCTTCTGCGCTTCCGGAGCCACTGGACACCTGCGGGGGTTCTCGGCGAGCGAGTAGAGACAATCCAACAGTTTTTCGAACCATTCAGATCCTCGAAGCGGAGCCTGTTCCGTGACCCAGCGATGGATGCTCTGCGTGTCGGCCCAGGCCGAGTCAGCGAGAACGATGCGGTAGGGCTTGCTTCTTCCGGAAGTCTTTTTCGAACTCCTCCAGGGGCGTTACTCTCCCCGCTTCCACGTCAGCCAGCCTACGCTGGACTTCTTCGAGAGCCTCCAGCTGCTCGACGTGGTTGAGCAGATCCTGGTATGACACGGCGTCCTGGACCACGATTTCCGCTTTGCCGTTGATCGTGAGAACCACCGGATGGCCACTGTCGCGCATCTGCTTGAGGAATTCTGCGCTGTTCCGTTTGAAGTCGCTCAGGGAGTGGATGTCCTTACTGATGCCGAGGTCCGAAATTGAAATCTGTAACCCATAGCACAGCATATAGATAAAATACTTGACGAAGCACTATATGTTGGGGCAAGATTACGAAGGTGCGACAATAAAGGGAGGGACCCCCTATGGGACAGCTTACCGTTGATCTGAGTGCAAAAATGGAATTGTTGAAAACAAAAGAGCAAAGAGCCAGCTTAACGGGGGTTGCCTTCCCCCGCTACTTCACGGCCCGCCTGGAGCCGGGGAAAAGCCCTTACGACGAGGTGCAGTGGGAAACCCGAACCGCCTCGATCGGCAACGATAAGGGCTCCGTGATTTTCGAGCAGCGGGACATCGAGGTGCCGGTAGACTGGTCCCAGACGGCCACCAACATCGTGGCCAGCAAGTACTTTCATGGCAAGCTGGGGTCGCCGGACCGCGAAACCAGCGTGGCCCAACTGGTGCAGCGCGTGGTCGACACCATCGCTGGATGGGGGCACAAGCGCGGCTACTTCGCCTCGCCGCAGGATGGCGAGAACTTCCGTGACGAACTGGCGCACCTGATGCTCCACCAGAAGGCCTGTTTCAACTCGCCGGTGTGGTTCAACGTGGGGGTGAAAGAAGCGCGCGGCTATGGCTGGATCTACGACGAGGCCAGGGGCGCCGTAGCGAAACTCGAATCGGGCGCGCCGCGGCCGCAGTGCTCGGCATGCTTCATCGTGTCGGTGAAGGATTCGCTCGAATCCATTCTGGACCTGGCCAAAACCGAGGGCATGCTGTTCAAGTGGGGCTCGGGGACGGGAACGAATCTGTCGTCGCTGCGCGAAGAGAACGCTATACTCTCGGGCGGCGGACGCGCTTCGGGGCCGCTGTCGTTCATGAAGGGCTTCGACGCGTTTGCGGGCGTGATCAAGTCCGGCGGCAAGACCCGGCGCGCCGCCAAGATGGTGATCCTGAACAGCGATCACCCCGACATAGAGAGCTTCATCTGGTGCAAAGCCAAGGAGGAGAAGAAGGCGCACACGCTGGTGGAGGCGGGCTACGACTCGTCGCTCGACGGCGAGGCTTACAGCTCCATCTTTTTCCAGAACGCCAACAACTCCGTGCGGGTGACCGAGGAGTTCATGGAGGCGGTGACGGAAGACCACGACTGGTGGACGAAAGCCGTGGCTACCGGCCAACCGGTGAAGCGCTATAAGGCGCGTGACCTGATGCGCAACATCGCCGAAGCGACGCACCAGTGCGGCGACCCCGGCATGCAGTTCGATACCACGGTCAACCGCTGGCATCCGTGCAAGAATACGGCGCGCATCAACGCTTCGAATCCGTGCTCGGAATACATGTTCCTGGACGATTCGGCGTGCAACCTGTCGTCGCTGAACCTGATGAAGTTCGTCGGGCCAGGCGGGCAGTTCGACGTAGAGGCGTTCCGGCACGCGGTGGACACGCTGATCATGGCGCAGGAAATCATCGTCGATAGCGCCAGCTATCCCACCGAGAAGATCGCCGAGAATTCGCACAACTACCGTCCGCTGGGGCTGGGGTTCGCCAACCTGGGCGCGCTGCTGATGTCGTTCGGCATTCCATACGACAGCGAACAGGGGCGCGACTACGCCGGCGCGATTACGGCGGTGATGTGCGGGCAGGCGTACCTGACCAGCGCGCGGATCGCGGAGAGCGCCGGCCCATTCCCGGGCTATGCGAAGAACGAGGAACCGTTCCTGGAAGTGATCCGGATGCATCGCGAGGCAACGCGCCGTCTGAACCATCGGCATATCCCGGTGGACCTTTTCGAGGCTGCGGGAGCCTGCTGGGATCAAGCGCTGGAGATGGGGCGGCGCACTGGGTATCGCAACGCGCAGGTGACGGTCATCGCGCCGACGGGCACTATCGGCTTTATGATGGACTGCGATACCACCGGTATCGAGCCCGACCTGGCGCTGGTGAAATACAAGAAGCTGGTGGGCGGCGGGGTGATCAAGATCGTCAACAATACGGTGCCGCAGGCGCTGATCAAGCTGGGCTACACGCCGGCGCAGGTGGAGCAGATTGTGAGCCACATCGATGCGACGGGCACCATCGAGGCGGCGCCGCACCTGAAGCCCGAGCACCTGGCCGTTTTCGATTGCAGCTTCCGGCCGGCCAACGGGGCGCGCTCGATCCACTACATGGGGCATTTGAAGATGATGGCGGCGGTGCAGCCGTTCATTTCCGGGGCGATTTCGAAGACCATCAACATGCCGGAAGAATCCACCGTGGACGAGGTGATGAACGCGTACATCGAAAGCTGGAAGCTGGGCCTGAAGTCGGTGGCGATCTACAGGGACAATTCCAAGCGGGTGCAGCCGTTGAGCTCGGGGACGGGCGCGGGCAAATCGGAGAAGGCAGCGGCGGTGGTGGCCGCGCCGCAGACGGTGGAGAAGGTGGTTTACCGGCCGGTGCGGCGCAAGCTGCCGGACGAGCGGCGCGCCGTCACGCACAAATTCTCGATTGGCGGGCATGAAGGCTATATCACAGCGGGCATGTATGACGACGGAACGCCGGGTGAGATCTTCATCACCATGGCGAAGGAAGGCTCGACGATTTCAGGCCTGATGGATTCGTTTGCTACGGCGATCAGCTTTAATCTGCAATATGGCGTGCCGCTGAAGTTCCTGGTGGACAAATTCGCGCACGTGCGTTTCGAGCCCAGCGGGTGGACGGGAAATCAGCAGATTCCGTATGCCAAGTCGATCATGGATTACATTTTCCGCTGGCTGGGGGCGAGGTTCCTGGGGCCGGAGTATGCGGTGACGGAGGCTGGGGAAACGTCGACGCTGCGGCCCACGGAGGCGAGCCCGCAGCAGGAACTGCCGTTTGCGCCAATGACCGCGGATGCGCCGCTGTGCGCGGAGTGTGGATCGATCATGACGCGGAATGGGAGCTGCTATAAGTGCGGGAACTGCGGGGGGACCAGCGGGTGCAGTTAGGTGCGTAAAATATCGATGAGCGGGATGTTTCTTTCAGGCTAGCTGCATGCCCCTTCAGTACCGCGGTCAGGATGGCATCTGGAAGCACATGGCGAAGACCTGCGCGGTGCGCCTGATGAGTTCGGAGGAGTACGGCCAAATGAGAGCGCTGTGCGCTTCTCTCATTGACGACGTGAATAACGGGTCATATTCACCTCGCAGTATTCAGGCTTCATGAGCTTGGTCTAAACGTCAACGTTGGCATGTCAAGCATCTTCGAAATTGACCCCTGCCAGGAATGCCTGAAGGACCTGAGCAGGCTCGACGGGTGCCCTTGCAGGATCCTGTGGCGTAAATACATAATGTAAATATGGCGCCGTGACCTACATTTGGGACCCGACGAAAAATCGGCGCAACATCACGCTTCATGGCGTTGCGTTCGAGGACGCCGTCAGGATCTTCGAAGGCCCCACACTTGAGCGGGTCGACGATCGAATACGAATATGGCGAGGTTCGCGTGTATGCCATTGGCATTGTGAATGGCGTTGAGATCACGGTGATCTACACCGAAGTGTCTCGGGCTGAGCGTCGAATTATTTCGGCCTGGAAGGCGGAGCGACATGAAAGAGAAGCGTACTGGGATAGCCTCGCATAAGGAGCTGAGCGATTGGAAACGGCTCCGCTCTCTGAGCGATCGCCAAATTCGACGAGCCGTCGAGAGCGATCCGGATGCTCGACCGACTGACGCGGAGTTCTGGAAAAAGGCGCACGTGGTCATTCCGACCGCAAAGCAAACCATCACCATCCGCCTGGATGCAGATGTGCTCGAATGGCTACGAACACAAAAGGGGTACCAAACACGAATCAACGCCGTGCTGCGGACTTATATGGAAGCAAACCTGCCGCCCGAGGTTAAGTTAAAAGGATAATGACCATAGATGAACACCGACGAACACGGATCGGACCAGCAGCAGGAAGCAGTGCATGAGATGCTCAGGTTCGTGGAGACTAATCGTGCGACTCTTGGTAACGTCTCGGTGAAGGAACTCATCCATGAAGGTCACCGCATATGGGTGGATCTTAACGCTCCCTGATGGTCGCGGCTCGGTAAGGATGGCACCTTAACGTTCACGCCAGGGCCAGATTGGCGCGGGCAGCCAGCGTGAGATCGTCGAAGTCGCGGCGCGCCAGGCGCGGAAACGCAGCCGCGGCGATCATGGCGGCGTTGTCGGTCGCCAGCCCCGGCGAGGGGAACAGGACAGGATAAGGCAGTCGGGCGTCGCGTGCCGCCGCGCGCAGGCCGGCATTGCACGCCACGCCTCCCGAGACAATCATGGTTTTCGCTTCGATGCTTTCCGCCGAAGCTGCCGCGCGCCGCAGGAGTTCCTCGATCACGGTTCGCTGGAAAGAGGCTAACAAGTCGAGCGTCTGGGGCGGCGTAACGGCTCGCCATTGGTCGATCGCCGGGTGAGGCGTGGCGCGCTGCAGGTCGCGACGCGCCTGGATCTCCGCCGTCAGATCGTGGCCTTCCACCCAACGCAGCACCGCCGTCTTCAGGCCGCTGAAGCTGAAATCGAGCGCGTTGCCCTTCATGCGGGCCAGCGTGAAGCGCACTGCGCGCGGATTGCCGTGGGGCGCCAGCGCGTCGATCACCGGTCCGCCCGGGTAGCCGAAGCCGAGCAGCTTGGCCACCTTGTCGAAAGCCTCTCCGGCGGCATCGTCGCGCGTTTTTCCGAGCAGGCGATAGGAGAATCCCTCGAGCACTTCGAACAGGTGTGTGTGGCCGCCGCTGACGACCAGCGCCAGGGCGGGAAACTCGACGGGATGTCCATCGCGCGCCGATTCGAGCACCACCGCGTGAATGTGACCCTCGATATGGTTGACGCCGATGAGCGGAAGGCCGCTGGCGAACGAGAGAGCCTTGGCGTACGTGATGCCGACCAGCAGCGACCCGACCAGGCCAGGTCCGGCGGTTACCGCGATGGCGGAGAGGTCCGCCAGCGAGGTTTGGGAGCGCGCCAAGGCCTCTCGCGTGACGGGCACGATGGCGCGCAGATGCTCGCGCGAGGCAAGCTCCGGAACTACGCCGCCATAGCGCCCGTGCGTATCCAGTTGCGAAGCGACCACCGACGAAAGGATGGCGCCTTCAGCCACCACCGCGGCGGCGGTTTCATCGCAAGATGTCTCGATTCCCAGGATACGCATCGGCGGCGGCGTACTTAGTGTAGCGTAGCGTAGTGCATCGAATCGCGTGCGCGCAGGGTTAGCAGCATCAGGCAGCGGGTGATCTCGGCGCAGCGGACCACGGAGCCTTGCAGCTCCACCAGATCGAAAGTGGCCGGATGATCCGCGCCAATCAGATCCAGGGAAATAGCCGCGCGATTCAGAATGAGGGTGAGCTCATCGTTGAAGTCCTTGCTGGCGGCCATGGCGAGGCAGCTGAGCCGGTCCAGTTCGGCGTAGAGCACTGGGCGATCGGAAGCAGGTTCTTGTTTCATAAGAGGGGTTCCGGGGCTTTATCGACGGCCAGGCCGAGATTGAAGATAGCCGCTTCGACCGGGGTTTTCGGCCCGGTGGATTTCTGCGCATTTCTGCGATTTGCATCGATTTGTAATTGCGTTGCCATTACGTTTCTCCGATTTGATGGTGAACGGGGGGCGCGCATGGATTTGGAGATAACTGCTGGAAGTGGTTGAAAAGAAGGAGGCGGATTTATTTTGCCGGCGCGGACTGGAGATGGGACCGGCTTTCGGCCGATCGCGCGATGACTATTCCGGGTTTCAATAAAAGCCGGTGACTCGAAAGCATAAGTGTTAGAATCAGATCGCAAGGAGACTGATCAAAACACAGTCCCTGTTCAGTGTTCGAGGGAGAGAACCAAAAATGCCAAGACAGACACGGCCAACAGTAGATAGCACCATCCTGGAGATGGCCATCGTTGGTTATCAGAACGAACTCGAAAAGCTCTCGGCGAAAATAGCCGACATCAAAGCGCAACTCGGTAAGCGCGGGCCGGGCCGGCCAAAGGCGACTGCAACCGGCACGGATCACGTGGGTCCAAAGAAGCGCCGCACGATAAGCAAAGCCGGCCGTGCCAGGATCGCCGCCGCACAGAGAGCGAGATGGGCGGCACAGAAACAGCAACAGGCGCAACCGGTCAAGGCCAAGAAACGGAAAATGTCGGCGGCCGGTCTGAGAGCTATAAGAGAAGCTACGAAGAAGCGTTGGGCGGCTTACCACAAAGCCCACGAGTCTGCCGCGTAGGCGCCTGACCACCAGCCCCTTCGACCGCGCGGAACCCGAGGCCCATCAGTATGGCGCGGAGTTCGTCCGGCTCAAAGTAGGATCGCTGTAGTCGAACACTACGGCTTGGCTCTCGGAATTGCATACCTGCAAGGTTACGCCAAGCGTGATACGCTGATCCGCATAATGCGGAATGCGAGAAAACTAGCCATCATCTTCGCTGGGGCCATGGCAGCCGCCATCGGCGTGGCTCAGGAAGTACGTCCGCAGCCGCCTGTGGTGGTCTCGCCCGAAGTGATGGCGGACCGGCGCATTGCCTTTCGCATTCTGGCGCCGCGGGCCACCACCGTCGGGCTGCGTGCCAGCGACATACCCGGCATGGCGCGCGAGGGCCCGGCCTTCACCAAGGGCGAGAACGGCGTGTGGGAGGCCATCGCCGGCCCGGTGGATCCCGGCGCATACCGGTACACATTCACGGTAGACGGAGTTGCTGTGATGGATCCTCGTAACCCGGCCGTGAGCGAATCGAATACTAACGCCTGGAGCCTGGTGGTGGTCCCCGGTTCCGATTTCATCGACGCGAAGAATGTGCCGCACGGCGCCGTGGCATCGGTCTACTATTACTCCACCGCTCTGGGAAGGCAGCGGCGCATGCACATCTACACGCCGCCTGGTTATGAGAACGGAAGCGCCAGATATCCGGTGTTCTATCTGCTGCACGGCGCCGGCGACTGCGATGACTCGTGGACATCGGTGGGCCGTGCCGGGTTCATCATCGACAATCTCATCGCCTCTAACAAGGTGAAGCCTATGGTGATCGTGATGCCGGCGGGCCATACGTCCGCCAGTTTCGCCATGCCCGTAGCTGGTGCAACTCCGCCACGCGATGAGTTCGCCGACGACTTCACCAGCGACATCATGCCCTACGTCGAAAACCACTACCGCGTGCTGACTGACCGTGCGCATCGGGCCATCGCGGGATTGTCGATGGGCGGCGGCCAGACGCTGAATATCTCCATGTCGCACCTGGACGAGTTCGCCTATGTCGGCGTCTTCAGCGCGGGTGTGTTCTCGTTCGGCCCGCGGCGTCCCGCGGCGGCGGCCGGTGATGCGCGACCGGTGCCGATGCCTTCGCCCGAGTGGGAGCAGCAGCGCGCCGCCATGCTGGACGACGCCAGCCTGAAGCCCGGCCTGAAGGTGCTCTGGTTCGGCACGGGCGTCGACGATTTCCTCATGCCCACGACGAAAGCTACGGTGGACATGTTGAAAAAGCACGGCTTCGCGCCGGTTCTCAAGCAGAGCCCGGGCGGGCATACCTGGATTAACTGGCGTAACTACCTGGCCGAGTTCGGGCCGATGTTGTTCCAATAAATCAGACTGCCAAATCTAAGCAAATCTAACTGCAATACTGTTCACTTAGACGTGAGACAGGCCTCCGGCCTATCTTCCTATGTCTTCTCCTCTGCCCACCACCCCGCACCCTCAGTAGCTCACGACGCATTTATACTAAACGACCGCCGGCTAAAAGCCGGTGGCTTGGGCCTGCGACTGAAAGGCTTTGACCAGGACTGTCACCGTATTGTGCGAGCCTCAATAAAAAGAAGGACAGGCCGGAGGCCCGTCCCACCTAAGTGAACAGTATTCAATCTAACCAGCATTGCTCAGGTTGACATCTAACCCAAGCGCGCATATACTGATGCAGTATGCAGTGGCGGCGCAAACGCAACGAAACCGATTTTGCCCAAGAGCTCGGCGCCCATCTGGAACTCGAAATGGACCGCCTGCGCGCCGAAGGGCTCAGCCCAGCCGAAGCGGAGGCAGCCGCGCGGCGTCGATTCGGGAATGTCGTCGCCACCCGAGAGCGGTTTTACGAAAGCCGCCGCTGGTTGTGGTGGGATCAGGCGAAGCGCGATGTGCTCTATGCCGTGCGGGTGTTGTTCCGTAACCCCGGATTCACCCTCGTCGCCGTGCTCTCGCTCGCTCTGGGCATCGGCGCGAACGCACTCGTTTTCAGCGTGGTCAACGCGCTGGTCTTGCGGCCCTTGCCGGTTGCCGACCCCGATCGCGTGGTCTTTGTAGCACCGCTGGGCGGCGCCTCCCAATCCTTTCCGAATTATAAAGACCTTCGCGATCGTAACCAGGCGTTCGCCGGGCTGATCGGATACAGGATGTCGCCGATGGAGCTCGACTCCGGCGCGGGCGCCTCCCGTATCTGGGGTTATCTGGCCACCGGCAACTATTTTGACGTGCTCGGTGTCTCGCCCGCCATGGGCCGCTTCTTTCACCAGGAGGAGGACTTGCGTCCCGGCGCCAGTCCGTATGCGGTGCTCAGTTACACCGGCTGGCAGATGCGATTTGGCGCGGACCCCGCTATCGTCGGAAAAGTCATTCGCATCAACCGGCTGCCCTATACCGTGCTCGGAGTGGCGCCGCCCGCCTTCCACGGCGCCGAGCTTTTCTTTTGGCCCGATGTCTGAGTACCCATGATGATGCAGGCCCAAATCGAAGCAGGCAATCCCTGGCTGGATAACCGTGCGACCGCCGATGTCTGGATCGCCGGACGCCTCAAGCCAGGTGTCTCGCCGGCGCGGGCCACCGCCAATCTGAATGCTATTGCGGCGGAGTTGGGGCGCCAGTATCCCTGGCCCAACGAGGGCCTGCGGTTCAACCTGGCGAAGCCGGGACTGATCGGGGATGCCGGAGGCCGGCCCGTGCGGGCATTCACATTGGGATTGCTGGCGCTCGCGGCGCTGGTCCTGCTGGCGGCCTGCGCAAACCTGGCGAGCCTGTTGATGGCGCGCGCCTCGGACCGGCAGCGCGAGATCGCCATTCGACTCTCGATCGGCGCCAGCCGGGGCCGCGTGGTACGGCAGATGCTGACCGAAACTCTGGTGCTGTCCATCGCTGGCGGAGCCGCGGGAATCTGGCTCGCCGCGCTCTTATCCAGGCTCCTCAGCCAGTGGCACGCACCCTTTGATTTTCCCGTGCAGTTTAACGTCAGCGCGGATTGGCGGGTACTCGGCTTCGGCCTGGCAGCCTCAATCCTGGCAGGCGCGATATTCGGCTCGGCTCCCGCCTGGCGCGCTTCGAGGACCGACGCCAACGCCATATTGAAGGGTGCGCAAACCGGCGGGGGCCGCACCCGCCTGGCCTTTCGCGATGTGCTCGTGGTGCTGCAGGTAATGCTTTGCTTTGTGCTGGTATCCGGATGCCTGGTCTCGCTCCGCGGACTCCAGCAGGCGCTCGCCATGGATCTCGGCTTCCGGCCGCGAGGAGTAGCAGTGGCAGGCTTCGAACTCGGCCTCGCGGGATACAACGAGGAACAGGGTCGCAGCTTTCAGCGCCGCGCTTGGCAGGCTGTCGAGCAACTCCCCGGAGTCCAATCCGCCGCCTGGTCCAATTCCGTTCCGCTCAGCATCGATCAGTCACGCACTGCCATCTATCCCGAAGACCAGCCCAACCCTCGGCCCGCCGACGCCACTAGCGCCATCTTCTACCAGGTTTCGCCTGGGTTTCTGAAAACCATGGGAATCGACCTGCTGGCCGGCCGGGACTTCGGCTGGCATGACGATCGCAGCTCTCCGCCAGTTGCCGTTGTGAACCTGGCGTTTGCGAAACACGTGCTGCACACGGACCGTCCGCTGGGCAAACACTTTCGCAATGGCCCCAAGGGCGCTCTGACGGAAGTGATCGGCATGGTCCAGGACGGCAAGTACGAGAGCTTGACGGAGTCGCGCCTGCCGCTGATGTTCAAGCCGATCCTGCAGTCTTACAACACCACCACCACATTAGTGGTGAGGTCGTCGCTTCCCGAAGCCCGTATGGTCCGGCAGATGCGGCAGGCCATCGCCAGGCTCGATCCGAACCTGCCGCTCTACGGGGCCGGAAGCCTCGATCAAATGTTGGGCTTCGCCTTCTTCCCGAGCCGCGCCGCCGCGCTGGTGCTGAGCGCATTTGGTCTGCTCGCCATCATGCTGGCGGTAACGGGCATACACGGCCTGGTGTCCTATGCAGTGGCGCGGCGAGTACGGGAGATCGGGATTCGCATGGCGGTCGGCGCGCGTCCGCTCCAAGTGCTGCGGCTGGTCCTGGGCCGCGTGATGCTGCTGCTGGCCGCCGGATCCGCCTTGGGACTGGTGCTGGCGATGGCGGCGGGCCATGTGCTCGCGAGCGTCGTTTACCAGGCTTCGCCGCGCGATCCCCTGGCGTTGGCCGCGGTTCTGGCCGCGATTCTCCTTCTCGGTCTTCTTTCGTCCTGGGCCCCGGCGCATCGCGCCCTGCGCATCCAGCCAGTCATGGCATTGCGCCACGAGTGAACGCCGCTGCGCTATCGTATCAATCATGCGGAAGGTTGCGATCTTTGGCGCGGCCGGCGCCATCGGCAGGACCATCGGTGGGGAGCTGGAGCGCCGCGGAATCCCGTTCCGGGCGGTCGGACGGACCAAGCCCAGGCTGGTGGAGGCTTTCGGCAAGCTGCAGCAAGCTGAAATTGTGGCCGCGGATTTGGCGGATACGCAGGCAGCCACCGAAGCGGCCCGCGGCGTCGATACCGTAATCTATGCCCTGGGTGTGCCGTACACGGCGTTTGACCTGTACCCCAAGCTGATGCGCACGACGGTCGATGCCGCGGTGGCCGCCGGAGTCGAGCGCTTGGTCGTGATTTCCAGCGTCTACAGCTACGGCATCCCGCAGACCCAGAAGGTAGCGGAGACCCATCGTCGCCTTCCGGTTTCCAAAAAGGGCCAGCTCCGCAAGGAGCAGGAAGATATCGCCATGGCTGCAGCGCTGAAGAGTATGGTGGTGCGGTTGCCGGATTTCTACGGGCCGAATGCCGACTTGAGCCTGGCGAATCCCATCTTTCGCGCCGCCCTGGCGGGCAAGACCGCCAACTGGCTGGGACCGGTCAGCACGCCGCACGAGTTCGTCTTTGTGCCCGATGCGGGCCCCGTGATTGTGGAGCTCGCCTCCCGCGATGAGTGTTACGGCGAAGCCTGGAACTTCGCCGGAGTTGGTGAGATCACCACGCAGGGATTTGCCCAAAAGATCTACCAGGCGGTGGGGCGCGAGCCAAAACTCCGCAGCGCCGGCCGGACCCTGCTGCGCATACTGGGATGGTTCAATCCTTTGATGCGGGAGTTACCCGAAATGCTTTACTTGCAGGAAACGCCCGTGCTGCTGGATGACGAAAAGCTGCGCCACAAGCTGGGGCAGGTGCATAAGACCAGCTACGACGATGGGATCAAGCTGACCCTGGAATGGATGCGGAAGGGATGAGTAAGCGCAGCGTGCCGGCGATGTTACTGACTGCGGCGGCTTTGTTTTCCGGCGCCTCGCCCGAATACCTGTCCGTGGTCCGCAAGTTCTCGCTGATCGAGCAGGATCGCCTGAAACCGGGCTCGCGCGTAACGCTGACGCCTCAAGAGCTGAACGCCTACGCCCAGGAGGAAATCGCCGAGGCCGCTCCCGGCGCAGTGCGGAACACCCGACTCACTCTAGGCTCGGGAACGGCCACCGCCTCCGCGCTGATCGATTTCGGAAAGCTGCGCAGGGCCGAGGGAAAGTCGCCCGGATGGATCATGTCGCACTTGCTGGACGGCGAGCGGCCGGTCACCATCATCGCCCGAATCCGGTCGGCCGATAGGACAGCTACCGTGGACGTGCAGAGCGTGGAGATCTCCGGCGTCACCATCGAAGGCCCCATGCTCGATTTCCTGATTCGCAACTACCTCATGGCGGCCTATCCCGAAGCCAAGGTCGGACAGCCTTTCGATCTGGGCCACCGCATCGAGCGCCTGGACGTGCAGCCATCGGCGGTAGGCGTAATCATCGGCCGCTAAGGAGCGGTATCCAGTACCGAGCCTGGTACCCAACCTGCTGCTGCGCTTGCATCTTCCCTTTGCGCCTGCAATCATCGCAGAAGGGTCTCGCCATGCCCAAGATGCCTAGCACGCTCAGCCGCCTATGTTATGCCTGCCTGCTTCTCTGGGTGCCCCTCCGCGCGCAACTCCCGCTGTGCCCCGGCAGCCCGGCTGCCTCCGAGGTGACCCTGGGCGTCAACGCTTATAAGGCCGCGCAGTATGCCAAGGCAGCCGAGCACCTGGAAGCAGCCACGCAGGTGGACCCGAGCTGCGCCAACGCCTGGCTCTATCTCGGGAACGCCTACATGCAGCAATACGTCCCTGGCGCCGAATCGCCGGAGAATCAGGCCTTCGCGGAAAAGGCGCGGGAACAGTACCAAAAGGTGCTCGATCAGCAACCCGAAAATCAGCAGGCCATCGAGTCCATCGCCTCGCTCTATTTCAATCGAAAGAAGCTGGATGACGCCCAGGTCTGGTATGAAAAACTAACAGTCGTCAATTCGGACAACAAGGTGGCATTCTATACGCTGGGCGTGATCGCCTGGACGCGAAGCTTTCAGGCCGTTGCGGAAGCGCGGACGAAAATGGGAATGAAGCCGGACGATCTCGGCCCGCTCAAGGACGCGGCTGTGCGCCAGACGTTGCGCGCCACGTATCTTCCGGTCTTGCAGGAGGGCATCGACCACTTGAACAGGGCCATCGAGATCGAAGCGGACTACGACGATGCCATGGCTTATCTGAACCTGCTCTATCGCCAGGAGGCGGACCTTGAAAACACGCCCCAAGAGTACCAGCAGGACATCGCCAGGGCGGACGAATGGGTGCAAAGGGCCCTCGATACCCGGAAGCAAAAGGCAAAACCTCCGCAGTGAGCCTGATCTATGCCGAGCCTGATTGAGCGGCTGGCCGCCATCCCCTACACCGGCGCCATCAGCGACATTCTCGATGAAATGGGTCTGACCGATCAGGTGCTGCCGCATGAAATACAAGCTCTCGACGCGGCCCGCATCGTGGCCGGGCGCGCCCTCACCGTGCTGGGCGAGCGTGCGCCTGGCATGGCCCGCGACGATTACTACCTCCCGTATCTGAAGATGCTCGGATCGATCGCGCCGGGCGACGTGGTGGTGAGCCAGCCGAACGATTCCACAGTGTCCCACTTCGGCGAGCTCTCCGCCGAGACAGCCAAATTCCGCGGCGGCGCGGGCATCGTGGTGGATGGCGGCGTGCGCGATATCGATTACATCGTCAAGTTGGGGTTCCCGGCTTTCGCCCGCTATACGACCCCGCGCGATATAGTGGGCCGCTGGCGTCTGCTGGATGTGAACGTGCCGGTAACCATCGGCCGTACCCGCGTGCAGCCGGGCGACTACGTCCTGGGCGATCGCGACGGTGTCCTCATCATTCCGGCGCAGGTTGCCGACGAGGTCATAGGCAAAGCCGAGGAAGTCATACACACCGAGAATCACCTCCGCAAAGCCATCCTCGAAGGCATGCAGCCGCTCGCAGCGTACCAGAAGTTCGGCCGGTTTTAACTCGCTTGCCAGATGATCGTCACCTTCCTTGGAACCGCCGCTGCGAATGCTTTTCCAGAGGCATTCTGCAAGTGTCGAAACTGCGCCCAGGCGCGCATCCTAGGTGGGCCGAGTTTGCGAAAACGGTCCGCTGCGTTGATCAACGATGATTTGCTCATTGATCTCGGCCCCGACATTATGGCGGCGTCGCTCATGCACGGTTGTTCCTTGGACAATGTCCAATATTGCCTCCAAACCCATCCGCATGCCGATCATTTGGACCTCTCGCATCTTCTCTCTCGCAGTACGGACTATGGTGTGGTCGGCGCACCTGTCTTGAATTTCTATGCGTCTCGCGAAACCTCGGAACGGGCCGCGGAGACGTTTGAGCGAGACCTCGCGGATTACAGGCTCTTGTCTCCTGAAGCCGAGACGCTTCTCAACCTCAAGATCCACCAGATCCAGCCCTTGGAATCTTTCATCGTTGGTCCGTATTCCGTGATGGCCTTTCCCGCGAACCATGCGCCTGGGATGGGGGCGATGCTGTATGCGATTGAAGCCGAAGGCCGCTCTGTCTTCTACGGTACGGATACAGCGACGCTGTTCGAACAGACCTGGCAGGCTTTCCGTCGGCGCCAGATGCGATTCGATGTTGTGATCCTGGATCACACCTATGGCCCGGATCAGCATGGCAGTGACCATCTTAGCGCCCATCAATTCATTGAGCACGCCAACCGAATGCGCGCCGAGGGCGTGCTGGGCGCTGATTCCCGCGTCTTTGCGACACATATCGCCCACGAAGGTAATCCGGCACACCCCGACTTGACCGCTTTTGCAAATAAACACGGGTATGAAGTTGCATTCGACGGGCTTACTCTCAAAATCTAAGCTTCTGTTCGAGGTTGGGCATGCCGCTGAAAATCTCTAGGATCACCCCGAGATCGCGGTCCGTGCCGAGGTATGCAACCCTGACACCTTCGAACTCGCCGCTGAGGACCACATCAACGCCTCGTTTGGCCTCCGTTGCCAACATCTCGTCGAAGCTCTGAGCAGCGACGGCGATGTGGTGCACGCCCCCGCCTTTCTCAGCAAGGAAACGCGCGTAGATGCTCTCGTCGTCGAGCGGCTCGATCAGTTCCCACTGCAGTTGGCCGACCATAGCGACTGCTACGCGCCAGGAGCGCTTGACCGGCTGGCCGTATTCGCGCAGATCCTTCGCGTTGCCGGGGTTAAATTCGAAAATCTTCCACGGACCGATCCCGTACTCGTCGACGTATTTCCGCATCGTCGCGTCCAGGTCGCGCACCACGATCCCGATCTGCATCGTCCGGGTGAAGACAGGGTCGCGCATCGTCGCACCTCCTGCGCCCAACATGGCACGGCCCGTAAATTTCGTCAAGTTCTCGCCCTCCCCGGCGAGAGGTTCAGAAAACTCCGTCTTCCCGCAGCGCCGCCATTTCCAGTCACGCGCCGGCCAACTTTATTTCCGCCATCGAAACAAACCTCTTACACCCAAAACCAAGACCGTAGCCCCCCAATCCGCCACCCCCGCGCGCATACCCTTGGCATGGGACAACCATATGACTTCCACCAAACAGACTGAAGCCAATCGTCGCAACGCGCAAAAGTCCACCGGACCCAGAACTCCCGAGGGCAAGGCCGCCGTGCGCCTCAACGCCCTCCGCCATGGCCTGTGCGCTCGCACCGCCGTACTGCCCAACGAAAACGCCGAAGAGTTCCAGCAGCTTTGCGCCGACCTCGAAACCGAATGGCAGCCCCAGGGCCGCACCGAACAGTACTTGCTCGAGCAAATGGCGGTCGCCCAGTGGAAGGCCGCCCGCGCCTGCAACATGGAGTACAACATCTACAATCAGGGCGCCCTCACTGAATCCAGAATGCGCACGCTCGAATACGTTTTGAAACAACAAACCCGTTGGGAGCGCGCCTACTTCAAAGCGCTGCGCGACCTCCAGGCCCTCCAGAAGCCCCGTCCGCCCCAGTCCGAACCGCCCGATCCGCCCGTAGAGACCGAGCAGCCCGAGCCAGAATCAAAATTGAGTGAACAGAGCCATTCTGACCCGCAACCCGAGCAGAATGAACCAAATACAAGGATATCCAATCCCCGGGCCGAGGCTGGCCAGGAGGAATTACCCAGCGCCGGGCCCTTCGATCGCGTCGAGCCCTCCAAATCTTGAACAAAACGACGAACAGCATCCCCCGCTCGCCCCCTCGCCCGCTCACCCCCTCGCCCCCTCGCCCCTCCGCGCGAGGCTGCTAGACTGGCCCATAGGTGCCTCGTAACATCCTGGTATCGGCCGGCGAACCGTCGGGCGATCTGTACGCCTCCCTGTTAGTGGAAGAGTTGCGCCGCCTTTGGCCGGATGCCCGTTTTTTCGGCTGTACCGGCCCCCACATGCGCCGCGCCGGCGTCGAAACCGTGGTCGATGCCGCCAGCCTGGCGGTAGTCGGCCTGGTCGAAGTGCTATCGCACATCCCGCGGATCTACGGCGAATATCGCAAGCTGCTTTCAGCCGCCCGGCGCGAGCGCCCCGATTTCGCCATCCTGACGGATTCCCCCGACTTCCACCTGCGCCTCGCCAGCCAGCTCCGGCGCCAGAATATCCCGGTGATTTATCTGGTGGCGCCACAGGTGTGGGCCTGGCGCAAAGGCCGCCTCGCCGGCATGCGTCGCACCCTCCGTCACATTCTTTGCATCTTTCCGTTTGAAGAGCGCTTCTTCCGGAGCCATGGCCTCCAGGCGACCTACATCGGCCATCCGCTGGCGGGCCTAGCCAAGCCCAGCCTCTCGCGCGCCGAATTTTTTCGGAAACACAGACTGGCGCCGGGACGTCCACTGATTACGGTATTGCCTGGAAGTCGCCGGGGAGAAGCTTCCCGGCATTTGCCGGCCTTGCTGGATGCGGTGGAGCGACTTTATGGGCAGCAGGCGGCCAGTTTCATCCTGCCGGCTTCGGCCACTACCGGCGCGGGATTTTTTCGGGAACGGATCGGCGCGGCTCCCGTACAGGTCATCGAGGGTGAAAACTGGGATGCCATTGCACACGCCGATCTCGCCCTGGCGGCCAGCGGCACCGTCACCGTCGAAGCTGCCCTGCTCGGTACGCCGATGATTACGTTTTACAAAGTCACCGCCCTAAGCTGGCTCATGGGGCGCATGCTGGTCCGGGTACCGTTCTATTCCATGGTCAACTTAATCGCGGAGCGCGCCATCGTCCCGGAGCTGATGCAATCGCAGATGACCGGCGAACGCCTGGCCGCCGAAGCTTTGGGGCTGCTGCGCGACGATGCGGCGCGCGCCCGCATGCGCGCCGATTTCGCCGAGGTGCGCGCGAAGCTCTCCGGTTTCGGCCAGCCCATGGCCCGCGCCTCCTCCATAATCCAGGATCTGATGGAAGGACAATTCGCTCATGTTTCGTAGTCTACCGATCGGCTTGGCGCTGCTAGCCTTGAGCGCCGCGGCCCCGGCCCAGGAACGCCGCGCGCGCATCCACGTCGAGCATTACACCATCACCGCCGAGGTGCAGCCCGCCACGCAGTCGCTCACCGCGACAGCCGAGGTGAGCTTTACCCCGCTCGACCAGGCCGGCTCGGCTTCCTTCGAGCTCAACAACGCCCTGAGCGTCTCCCGCGTGGTGGACCAGAAAGGGCGGCAAATCAACAACACCCGCAACCAGCAGGATTTCACCGTGCGGCTCAACTTCGACGAGCCTCTGCCGAAGGGACAGCCGGCCAAGCTCACCTTCAGCTACGATGGGCATCTGAGCGGCACCGAGGATTCCCCGGTCTATGGCATCAAGTTCGCCGCCATTCATCCCGATTACGCATTCCTGCTCTATCCCGCCCGCTGGTTTCCGGTGAACGGCTACACCACCGATCGCTTCTCCGCCGACCTGCGCATCACCGTTCCATCCGGCTACAAGGTGTTGGGCAGCGGGATCGACACGCATCAACCGTCCGGCGATAAGCTCGTCTACAGCTTCCATTTCGAGCACCCTTCCTTTCCAGGAAGCATCGCCGTGGTGCGCGATGCGGGAGAGCCGATCTCCGCCGAGGGCGTGACTACCACGCTGTACTTCCGCGATGCCGAAAAGGAAATGGCGCATCAGTATGGCGAGCAAATGGGCCAGATGATGAGCTACTTCACGGGCACGTTCGGTCTGCCGCCATACGCCAATCTCTCCGTCGTCGAGACGGAAAGCGGAGCGCCCAACGGCTATGCTTCTCCCGGGTTGATCTTTCTGAATCCGCACGCCATCGGCAAGCAGGTCGGCGCTAAACTGCTGGCGAACGAGATCTCCCGCCAATGGTGGGAGGATCTGGTTTCGCCCACCACCCGCAATCACCTTTGGATTACCAACGGCCTCGCGGCGTATTCGGAGATTCTATGGACCGAGCACGCCGCCGGGCCGAGCGCCGCCGAATCGCAGTTCCGCGACGACACCGTGGAATCGCTTACCGCCGATAATGTGCCGGTCATACAGTCCGCCCGCATGGAAGATTATTCTCCGGAGCTGTGGGCGCTGACCGCCAGCAAGGGCGCGGCCGTACTGCACATGCTGCGCTACGTCATCGGCGATCAGGCCTTCTTCGCGACCCTGAAGGAATTTGCCGCGCGGTACGCCTGGAAATCGGCCTCGACCGATGATTTCAAGGCGGTGGCCCAAGACGTTTCCAAGCAGGACCTGGGCTACTTTTTCATCCAATGGATCGAGTCCAGCGGCGCTCCCGAATTCAAGCTCGAATACACCATCTTCCGCACGCAGAAAGGCTTCCGCGTGATGGGTAAAGTCTCGCAGGACCTGGATACCTTCCGTATGCCCGTGGACTTGAAGATCGAGACCGAAGGCAATCCCGAAGAGAAGCGCGTCGAAGTGGTGGGGACTTCTTCGGAATTCAGCGTGGACACCTTCGGCAAGCCCAAGAACGTCATCATCGATCCGGACGGCCGCGTGCTGCGCTTCAATGCCAAAGTGCGCACCGCGGTAGCCATACGCCGCGGCGAACAGTACGCCGAGGTAAGTGAATTCGGCGATGCGCTTAAGGAATATCAGAAGGCTCTCGAAACCAATCGTCAAAGCTCCATGGCGCACTATCGCATTGGCGAGGTCTTCTTCCTGCAGAATAACTATCAGTCGGCGGCCAACGAGTTCCGCGAAGTGCTGAACGGCGACCTGGAGCCCAAGTGGACCGAGGTGTGGGCACACATCCACCTGGGCAACATCTTCGATATCACCGGCCAGCGCGAGCGCGCGGTGAACGAGTACAACCTGGCGGTGCGCACCAAGGACAACACGCAAGGCGCGCAGGAAGAAGCCGGCAAGTACGTGAAGAAGCCCTACGAGCGCAAGCGGACGCCGGAAGCGGACCAGTAGGGCAGCCCCACTTGACTATGCTGTCTTGACCAGTTCGACCGCCAGCGAAATCTCGATCTCGTCGCCCACCATTACGCCGCCGGCCTCGAGCACAGGGTTATAACTAAGACCAAACTCCTTGCGGGAAATCTTCGTCGTCGCCTCCGCGCCCAAGCGCGTGTAACCCCAGGGATCCTTGATCTCCGGCGTGGGGCCTTCCACCTGCAGGACAATCTCGTGAGTCGTGCCGCGGATGGTAAGGTCGCCTGTGACCTTATATTCGCCCGGGCCGTCGGGCTCGACCTTCTTCGACTGGAACCGGATGGTGGGATGGTTGGCGGCGTCGAAGAAATCGGGACTCTTCAGGTGCTTGTCGCGATCGGGCTCGCGCGTGTTGATCGAATGCACATCGATCTCGGCGGTGATACTTGAGTCAGCCAGGTTGGCCGGATCGAATTTTACCGTTCCGCTGACTTTGCCGAACTCGCCGCGGACGTTGGAAATCATCAGGTGCCGGACCTTAAAATGCGCGCTCGAATGCGCCGGCTCGATCGTGTAAATGGCGGCAGCGGGGGCCGCCGTCGGCGAAGAACTCATTGGTATTTCCTCCGTTCATAGGATGCTACGGATGGCAAGCCGGTTGCGCGCGTCAATTCCTCGCACGCCTTCCGCCGCCACAGCCCGTTCGCCCGGCAAGTCGAGGCTACTCAAAACCCCTTCTTCGTTGAGGCTGGGTCAGCGTGAAGTCTCCGTACACCCAGACATGGGCTTGATCGAAAGCGTCGGCAACCTCGACGACACTCTTCGAATACTTGCCAGCTCGCCTTGCCTCGAAGTCTTCGGCCTCGATGACCGAATGCTTGACCGCGCAACTGAGTTGGCGCTTGCCGGGATTGCAGCCAAGCCGTTCGATCATGCCATGCTTGCCGGCGTTCTGGTCCGCGCAACAAGACTTTGGGACGCGGGAGAGCGAACGATCTCCTTCTGTGAAAGGTCTCTACGAAGACGTGGGGCACCGATTATAAGAAGTAGCGGGGGTGTGCTGCTCGCACCTCACCGCTCGTGACGGCGGGCAGGATGTATTCCTGGAAGGCCTCGCGCAACTCGTTGGGTACTTCCTTGCCTGGATGTTTAGGGAGGTCTTCGAGCCATTGCTGGACGAAGGTCTCGAACCGCTCTCCTTGCAACGGCGGAGGTTGATGCCACATTCGTGCCAGGCTAAACTCACCAACCCGCTGAACAGACTGTGGTGATCGCGTGGTGAAGGAATCCCGGTACACCCACATACGACTTGGCGTAATTAGAATGCCCGTCGGACACTGCATACTCACCATGTATTGTTTAAGATCTTCCTCCGAGCACTCCAGATTCGGCAGGTTCACCTTGGCTTCGACGACGAGGCTGACGCCATCGCGTGTCGTGATGATAATGTCGGGCTGGAACGCCATTGGATTAGCTTCACCTTTACTCTATCACTATGGAAAAGTTGCGCGCCGCGTGGCCTCCTGCCATCCTTATTAGGCATGTCGATCTCCCGCAGAAAGCTATTGGCCGGACTACCGCTCGGGCTCACCGCGTTACAAAGCGCCACCGCGACGCCCGATCGCAAACTCAAAGTCGTCGTCACCGGCGGCCACCCCGGCGACCCGGAGTACGGATGCGGCGGCGCCATCGCCCGGTACACCGACCAGGGCCACGAGGTGGTGCTGCTGTACCTGAATCGCGGCGAAAAAGGATGTCCCGAGACTTCCCCGGAGACGGGCAGCGGCGTGCGCGTGCCCGAGGCCAAACGCGCCTGCGAGATCCTGAAAGCCCGCCCGCTATTTGCCGCGCAATGCGACGGCCACGCCGTGGTGGACGAGGCCCATTATCGGGAGTTCCGGGACCTGATCGAAGCCGAGCGCCCGGACGTGCTGTTCACCCATTGGCCGATTGACGGGCATCGCGACCACCGCGCTATTTCGATGCTCTCCTATGACGCCTGGCTCGCCATGGGGAAGAAGTTCGGCTTCTATTACTACGAAGTTTCCGACGGTGAAGACACGCTCATGTTCGCGCCCACCGAATTTGTGGACATAACAAACACCGAGCCGCGCAAGCGCCTGGCCTGCTATGCACACGCTTCACAATCGCCCGACCGTTTCTACGCGCTGCAGAGTCAGGTGACCCGCTTCCGCGGCCTCGAAAGCGGCCACGCGCACGCCGAAGGTTATATACGCCACGCTCAGAGTCCGGACAACCTGCTACCCTAGCTTATCTGGGGAGAGAAATGATGCCTTCTTTCTTTGAGAACGAAGTCCGGAACAATTCTGCACGCGCTCGCACAGTGCAGTAACGGCTATGCCTATCAGGCGGAGAAGGGTGGCACTTGCGAAGGCCCTAATGAACCCCAGCAGGACTTTAACGCCGAGCCTGGCATAGGCTGGACATTCCGTCCGTTCAGCACGAATATTTCCGGCGCCGGCGATAGGATTACTGGCCCGAATGAGACCGATTTCCAGCCGCCTCCCTTCACGGGATTGCCGTTCAGCTACGCAGCCCTTCTGCAAGGCCCGACGCGCGTTATTGGGTAGAAAATCAGCGGCTTCGTCGCCGGTGGGTCGTATGTGCTGACCTTCAATCTCGGATCGCGCTGCGCCAACGGCTGTTGCGGTAACCAGACAGTAGGGGTAACGCTCGATAGGGAGCTGATTGGCGTCTGGAGTCTGACCAGCTTTACTCCCGCGGGCGTCGTCGCCGGCGATCACACCGCGTTCTTCTCGAACGTGAGCATTGACTAAGCGTTGAACCTATCGACGTCCTGCTAACCTAAAAGCTTGCAAAAACCCCCGTCGCCACACCAGAGCGCGCCTTGGCAGTATCTATACCCTTTGCTGCTGCTGCCTTGCCTGATATACACGGTCTGCTATACGGCCCGCGCCATCCGGCTCGATTACACGCCCGTTCCCATCTGGGACTCCTGGCGCAGCGTGCAGTATGTCGATCAATTGCTCACGTTCGACCTGAGTCACTTCTGGGTCCAGCATAACGAACACCGCATCGTCTTCCCGGAGATGGTTTACGCCCTCGACTACATCTTCTTTCGGGGAGAGCAGCTCCTCCCGATTGCATGCAACATCGCATGCCAACTGGCACAGTTAGCGCTCCTGTGGTGGCTTCTGTGGCGGATGAAAGACATGCCGTTGGCCTTCCGGCTCGCACTGGGCGCCGGCTGCGGTCTGTTCATGGCTTCCGCCATGCAGGTGCAAGGCATCCTGGGCACCTTCGAGCTGCAGTGGTATCTGAGCGACATGGCCGCGGCTCTCTCGCTTTTGACGCTCACGCAATCGGCGCGCACGGGGCGATGGGTCAGCCTGGCGATGTCCATCGGAGCCGCCGTTATAGTAACTTACTCCACCAGCAACGGCATGTTTGTCTGGCCCGTCCTGGTGACGATGGCGGTGTTGTTGCGTCTTCCCAAGCCGCGCATTGCCAGCCTGGCCATTGCCGGTCTATTGAGCATCGCGGCATACTTCGTTGGATACACATTTATGGGTCATGGCCGAACCGCCCTTGTGTTGGCCCATCCTTTCTATGCGGTCCGGTTCATGGGCGTCTTTCTGGGAACTCCCGTCAGCTATGTCAGTATCCGCCTGGGTGGCTTGGCGGGGCTGGGCGGGCTCCTGCTGGTGGCGATCGCGGTGGCTATCGCGTTCCGTCAACGCGAGTATCGCGAACCCGTGCTCGTCGTCACAGCGGGTGTTTGCCTCTACATCGCCGGCACCGCGTTGATGGTCGCTTACGGCCGTATGGATCCCGGCGACCCGGCATTCGGAGCGGCGCTGGCCGCGCGCTACGTCAGCCTGCCACTGACCTATTGCGCAAACCTGGCGATCGTGATTGGCTGGCTGGTCATCCAACTTCCTCACGGCAGGCGGATCGCGCTGCATTTGAGCGCCGCCGCCCTGGCGCTGGTGATTCTGGTTACAGTGATGGCCCGGCAGAAATTGTATGAGAAAGCCTTCGCAACGCAACAGGCGCTCGGGCACGAATCCGGCATCGCCCTGGTTGCCGGTATTGAAGATGCGGATCTGATCCGGGTGATCTTCCCGGACCCGCAATTTGTGCTGGCGACCATGCCTGCGATACGGCAGAGGCGACTCTCGATCTTCGCCATCGGCCACCAGGATTGGGTCGGACAACCCGTACATGGGGTGTTTGTGCCTGGTCCGCAAACGCTATGCTCGGGCGCCGTGGAGACGTTGTCGCCGGTCACCGGCGGTTACCGCGCCGCGGGATGGGCGTGGGACCGGGCAGCGGATCGGCCGCCCAAAGATATTGTCTTAACCAACGCAGCGGGCGCCATCATTGGATTTGGTGAAACGAGACCCGCCGGCTATCCGCGCAGCGACCCGGCGCGGAGGGCGCCTTCGGATTGGGATTGGGTAGGCTTTGCGCGGCCCCCCGCGATTTTCGGAACCATCCAGGCCTATGCCATCGTCCACGGCGGTGAGATGGCTTGTGCCCTTGGATCGCCGCAGCCGGTCCCCCGCGTCGAACTCCTCGCGGCAAGCCAGGTGGGCGCTCCCATCCACATCTCCGAATGGAAGGCCGATCCGGCGTGGACTCGTAACGGCTTCCATCCGTCGCTGGGCACGCTCAACGGCGAAATCTTGTACGGCAGTTACAGTGGCAGCGATGCCAATCAGGGCGTGCTAACCTCTGCGCCCTTCGCCGCCAGCGGGCACACGTGCGTTGCGTTGCCCGTGGCGCACGGCCCATCCGTCGGTGGCCAGTCTGTCCGCCTGGTGGAATCGGAAAGCGGAAGAACCGTAGGGTCGATACCGCTGAGTGAGACACCCGGGAACTGGCAGTTCTGGGCGGTAGAACTGCCATCCATCGATCAATTGCGCATCGTTGCCGAGGATAAAGGCAGCCAGTGGGGGCAATGGGTGGCAGTGGGAGAGCCGCACTGGTGCGAGTTACATTGACAAACTTTATGAGATCTTCGCCCTGCTGTCGTGGTGGAAACATGCCCTGATCTACGAAATCTGTCCGCGCAGCTTTCAAGACAGCGACGGCTCGGGCATCGGCAACCTGAAACGGGCCATCGATCCGCGGTACGGAACCATGGCCGACTTATGCTAAGGAGGGGGCATGCAGCTCCTCCGTTGCGTCGAAAAGGAGAGTATTCATGCCGCGTACACAAATCAACTTGCGGGTCTGGACCGCACTCCAGATGGGTTTCTTATTTGCTGGGTTGGCCGAGGCGGAGAAACTGGAATGGGTCAAGCCTTCGCTTGCGTCGTTACCTCCGGCCCGGACCGATAGCTCCATGACCTATGACACAGACGCGCTCTCGATGGTTCTTTTTGGAGGCAACATCGACAATGGCGCGACGGTATACGGCGATACCTGGCTTTTCACTCAGACAGGCGGGTGGTCGCAGCTTTCTCCAGCCTCTTCCCCATCCGCGCGTTCGGGCGCTGGATTCGCTTACGATCCAGTAACCAAGACGGCTGTGCTCTTCGGTGGCAACCCCCAGAACGGCGTTTACTTGAACGACACCTGGACGTGGGACGGATCCACATGGACTCAGCAGTTCCCGCCCGCATCACCAGCCCCGCGCTCGTTCAACAGCGAACAAATGGCGTTCGACGCCGCCACCAGGACGGTGGTGCTCTTTGGCGGTTACAGCCCTGTCAGTTTTTTGGGCGATACCTGGGTGTGGGACGGGACCGCAAAGACGTGGACCGAGGAGTTTCCCGCAACTAGTCCTTCCGCGCGCGGGACAACCCTCACTTACGACGCAGCCACCAAGCAGGTCGTTATTTTTGCGGGCGAGGATGGGGGGCCAAGCTTCTTGGACGACACGTGGACGTGGAACGAGATCACCTGGACCCAGCAGTTCCCGGCCACTTCGCCCCCGAAGCGCACCAACTCTTCGCTAGCCTATGACGCGGATATCGGCGACGTTGTCTTATTCGGCGGATATAACGCCGTCGGCGGCGAGGCTCTCAATGACACTTGGACGTGGAACGGAACGACGTGGAGTCAAGTGCAGACTCCCTTGACGCCCGCGGGGCGCTACGGCGCCGCGATGGAGTACGATCCCGCCTTTAAAGGCTTGGTGCTTTTCGGCGGATATTTCACGGGCGGTCCCTGGACGAATCAAACTTGGCTCTTCCTAGAAGCGCGCGGTGGGGCCGGTTTACGGTACCCGAATGACACTTCCCGGTTGTATACGGCCAGACCGGACCGCTTGACCAACTGACGCTGCCGCCGTTCGGCGTGTTCCTGGGCGAAGTCCGCTAAGCTGACTGGGACAGGCTACCGAGGCAGCGCCCACGCATACAGCACGCCCTGCACTCCCTCAACCACGTACTGCCGCCCATCCAGCTCGTAGGTCATCGGCGAGCTGACCATGCTTCCGCCGGCGTTGACGTGCCACAGCGTCTTGCCCGTGACCGCGTCAAGCACCAGCAGGTTGCCTTGCGCGTCGCCGGTGAACAGCAGGCTGCCGGCCGTCGTCAGAATACCGGCTACGCTCTCGCCCGGACCCAGCTCGTGGTTCCAGCGGATCTTCCCGGTGTGGTAATCGATGGCCCGTATGGTGGACTCTTGCCACAGGTTGTGATCGCGCCCCGCCCAGCCCTCGGGCTTGCCCGTGGCAGTGTAGTAGAAGATGCTGAACACGCGCCGCGCCATCACGTAAAACAACCCCTCGGCTGGGTCGAAGCTGGGCGACATCCAGTTGGTCGCGCCATCCGAGCCCGGCAGCAGCAGCGTGCCATCCGGGCGCGGCGACTTGCCCGGCAAGGCCACGGGGCGCCCGCGCGCGTCGATCCCCGAAGTCCAGTTGGTCTCGATGAAAGGCGCCGTCAGAAGCCGTTCGCCATTGGTCCGGTCAAGCACGAAAAAGAATCCGTTGCGGCTAGCCTGCGCCACCAGCTTGCGTGGCTTGCCCGCGAAATCCGCGTCGAAGAGCACCGGCGTCTGCACCGCGTCCCAATCGTGCACATCGTGCGGCGAAGGCTGGAAGTACCATGCCAGCTTGCCTGTGTCCGGATTCAGCGCCACGATCGAACAGGTGTACAGGTTGTCGCCGGGGCGCGCATCGCCGGCCAGAACGGGGTTGGGATTTCCGGTGCCCCAATAGAGCAGGTTCAGCGCGGGATCGTAGGTGCCGGTCATCCACGTCATCCCGCCGCCGTGGCTGATGGCGTCGCTATCCTTCGGCCAGGTCTCCGAGCCGGGCTCGCCCGGCTGGGGCTCGGTATACCAGCGCCATTGCAGCTTGCCCGTCTCCGGATCCACGGACTCGAGGAATCCGGGAATGTCCGTCACGTCTCCCGAGACGCCCACAATTACGTGATTGCGCACGATCAGCGGGGCCATGGTGGCGAAGTATCCGAGCTTGGCGTCGGCCAGCTCAATGGTCCATCGCACCGTGCCGTCCCTGGCGTTCAGCGAGACCAGGTGCGCGTCCGGGGTTTCGAAATACAGCCACTCGCCCCACATGCCCACGCCGCGATGGCCTATGTGATCGCCGCCCTGCGAAGCATAGTGATAGTGCCAGACCTGGCGTCCGGTGCGCGCGTCGACGGCCCAGACATGATCGGGCACCGTGAAGTACAGAATCCCATTCACTTCGAGCGGCGTGGACTTGAGGGCGGCCGAGTTGGCTTGAAAGGCCCAGGCCATCGTCAGCGACGCGGCGTTCGATCGATTGATCTGGTCGAGCGGGCTGTAGCGCCGCCCCGAGTAGTCGCCGTTGTAAGTCGGCCAGGTATCGGTGGGCAGCTTGAGCAGCGCCGCGGGTGACAGACCCTGGGCCAGCGCCGTCATGCTCCCGGCCAGCAGCGCGCATGCGATCAGGACCGGCTTCATTGGAGAGTCTCCAGATAGGCAAACAGATTATGTATGTCGGCGTCGGTATACTGCGTCAGCAGCTCGCGGTGCGCCTGTAATGGATCCCGTACGCTCACCTTCACTTCGTCGCGCGGCCAGGAATGATACCAGCCGCCGGTGTCCCGCAGCGCCACGGAAAACTCGTCCAGGTGCGCAAGCTTGCCGCTGATCTGTTCGCCCGAAGGCGTGGTTACGGTCAGCGTCGGGTCCGCACCCCGCGGCGACAGAAAACGCTCCTCCACTTCAAGCGGCGGATACTTCTTCGCGATACCCGCCAGGTCGCCGGAGGGCGAGTGACAGGACGAGCACTTCCCCGCCCCGTTGAAGTACGCCCGGCCCGCCTCGGCACTGCCGGTGAGCAGCCGCTGCGCCGGATAATCGTTGCCAACGTGCGAACTGCGCAGTGACTCGCGAAGGCGCCGGTGCAGGAACGCGACGATATCCTGAATCGCGGGATCGGGCAACGGGAACGCCGGCATGCCCTTATCCGGCCGGCCATTGCGAATCACTGGCGCAATCAGGTCGCCGGCGCTATCGCGATTCACCAGTGGCGAGCGCACCAGGTCCGGCCCTCGCGACCCAGTGGCATCGGCGCCATGGCAGAAGCCGCAGGCCTCGACGAATTGCTTTTGGCCGCGCTCGGCCGGCTGCGCGTTAGCGATGGTCGATCCAAACGACGCGGCGGCAATCAAGCAGATGTAATGGCGTATCAAATTCCTATGGTGCCACAACCCCGCCGTGCCCGCCGACGGTGTAAACTGAATCTCAGCCTGGAAACTACATGTCTCTCAATCGAAGATCATTCCTGAACCAAAGCGCCGCGGCCCTGGCGGGCACGGCCCTCTCTTACAGCCGTATCCAAGGCGCCAACGAGCGCATCTCGCTGGGCCACATCGGTATCGGCTCGCGCGGCAGCGAGCTGGCCTGGATCGCTTCCCGACTGAAAGACGGCAAGAACTGCGAGATGACCGCCGTCTGCGATCTCTGGAAAATCAATCGGGAGCGTGCCGTGGAAAAGGCCACGGCGGTATATGGCCGCGCACCGCGATCCTTCCAGCATATGGAAGAACTGCTGGCGCTCAAAGACGTCGATGCGGTGTTGATCTCGACTCCGGAACACGCGCACTCACCCATCCTGAAGCTAACCGCCGAAGCCGGCAAAGACGCTTACTGCGAAAAGCCCATGGGGAACGTGCTCGAAGAGGTGAAAGCCGCGCGCGATGCGGTGTTGGGCCGCCGCCTGATCGTCCAAGTCGGCACACAGCATCGCAGCGAGCCTTATCAGATCGCCACGCGCGACCTGATCCGCACCGACGCGCTCGGCCAGGTCACTAAGTACGAGATCGTTTGGAACTACCACGGCCCTCGCTGGCGCGGGCGCCCCGAAGTCAAGAAGCTCCGCGAGGAAGACACCGACTGGCGCCGCTGGCTCCTCACCAAGCCCTATCGCCCCTTCGACCCGCAACTGTACTTCGAGTTTCGCCTCTACAAAGAATTCTCGGCCGGCATCGCCGACCAGTGGATGAGCCACGGCATCGATCTCGCGCATTTCTTCCTCGAAGATAATTTCCCGCGCTCGGTCATGGCTCACGGAGGCATATTCGCCTGGCCCGACGGGCGCGAGAACCCGGACACTTTCCAGGCGCTGCTCGAGTACCCCAAGGGATTCCTGGTCAGCTACGCGACCAGCTTCGGCAACGATTCCGACAGCTTCACGCGCATCATGGGCAAGAAGGCCACGCTGATCAATATCGGCGGCGAAGGCAGCCAGCGCTGGAAGCTGGTGGAGGAGAAAGGCAACCACGAGGATAATCCGCTGGTGCAGCGCGCCGAGAAATATGTGACTCTGCCCGGCGACAGCAAGATGGGGCCTCCTTTCATCAGTGACAACGACCTGTCTCACATGACCAACTGGCTGGATTGCCTTCGCAGCCGCCAGCAGCCCAACGCCACGGTCGCCAATGGCTTCGCGCATTCGGTGGCCGTGATTATGGCGGCGCGCGCTTACCGCGAAGGGCGGAAGCTCTATTGGGACCCGGCTACGGAGACTATTGTGGATCGGGCTCCGGCTTAGGAATTGACCGCTCCCTCTGGTCACGGCTCGGAACCGGCACCTATGGGTTTCATTCGAGTACGCGCTTTCCGGCGCACGGCCTTCGCATGATAATAGCCACCTTACCGTAGAGTTCGCCTTCTAGTGCATTTAAGTCGTGCTCGATGTCTCTACCTCGGCCCAGTTTGCTTGTCCACCGCCCAGAAGCCTTTTGGCGTGTTACGGTAAGCCCTCATCGCTAACATAGATAGCAACTTTTTCCGAGTTTACGCCCGCCGGCCAGTAGTATCCTACGACGCCTACGTCATCCCAAAAGTTGTTCAGGTCTCCCACTGCCCATGCAACGCTGTTGTAGGCAGGATCGGGCTTGCTGGTAGGCGTATAGTTGCCGCTGCGTAATCGTGGAAAATCTTCTTCGATATCGGAATATCGTTCCATTTTGGAAGATAACCTTCCTTGCGTCCCCACTCCAACCAAGCGCTCACGGCTTCAGCGAATGTTGCGCCCGCTGGGACCGGATCTATTCCCGTCATCGCATTCAACGCTACGAGCCAGTGGTCCGGTTGGTTGCTGAGTTCCTGAAATAATAGCGGAAGGCCGTCTTTTCCCATGCCCATAATCCGCCTGTACGACGGGTGAGAAATCATTATCTTTACGGACGACATGTGCCGCGTGTCAGTCTTCCATTTCTGCACATGCCAATTGAACTCAATGACAAGCTCCGCCGAAGGAATAGCGCTTTTAGACATATGCATCCTTTGCTGAGACAGTCGAAGCGGCTTTCCTAATCTCGAGTCGCTGTAGCGCTTGCCATGTCGGCGAATCCGTCGTGTATTGATTTGTAGCATAGCCGCGCTATCCCTGGCGATCCAATACTTGATTAATTTGATCACGCAAGCCCACCAGCGTGTCCATGCTCATAACTAATCGAGTGAGCACCAAAAATGTGGCTGAAGTTTGTGGTTGTGATAGTATCTCGTCGAGAGGTATCACGCCCACGTCAATATAGGCCACGCCTCCTGCGTGAACTACTTGGAGGCAGTTCACGAAAAGTGGCTCCTCGTCTGGGGAGCCATCCTCGAACGGGACAATTTTCTTGTTAACCTTTATGTCGGGAGCCATTATCGCCTCCCCCGCCACTGTATCTTGCGCGCTCATACAGTTTCCGCCTTTGCATGCCGTTGAGCTCATTATACATTAGGCGCTTGCCGACGATTCTGCGAACTAGCAAGGTGAACCGGTCGGCGTTCACCATTACGTAGGTAACGGGAGCTCCGAACGGCCTTCAGGGCAACGGCTCGAGGCGGATTACCCGCTCCAACAGTTCGTCAAGCAGTGGCGATTCCGGATACGGATGCCCCTTATAATGCCGGAAGCCTTCGGCGAAAGCCACGCCGGCGCGCCGGCCCAGTTCCCTGGTCCAGCGCTCCATGGTGAGCAGGTAATCGTCCATGCCGTGCTGCTGCCGCAGCCACTCGCGCTGGCTCGAGTGCTCGGCGAGCATGGCGCGCTTAGTCTCAAAGGTCGTTCCGATATCCACATAAAAGTCCGCCGCCACGGGTCGATTCTCGCGGTCCACCCCGCCAATCGGGTCCATGAAGTAAAGGTGCGGAATCGCCGGGAGAGCCGGCACCGGCCAAGCCGCGTGCGTGCCATAATTCGGAGCCGAGGCGCCGAAGCAGGCGTCCCGAACCAAATTGCTGGTGGCTTCGTGATCGCACATATAATCCGCGGGCGCGGCCGTCAGCACCACATCGGGCCGCACCTGGCGCAGCACCTCGGTGACCTGCCGCCGCGAACGATCGTCGCTGAAGATCGCCAGGTCGCGGAAATCGGCGCAGCGGTATTCGGCTCCGATGTGGCGCGCCGCCGCCGCGGCTTCGCTTCGCCGTATAGCCGCGATCTCTTCGGGCGAACGGTCCCGCGACCCGCAGTCCCCTGGCGTCATACTCACGATCACGACCCGGTGGCCTGCCGCCGATAGTTGCGCCAGTGTGCCACCCGCCAGAATCTCTACATCGTCCGGATGCGCATGCACGGCCAGAATGGTTTTCGTCACGCGAATATCCGTCAAGTCTAACTCATTCGCGTTTTGGCGGGCCCGGAGTGAACTCCCGCTAGGGGGCGGAGCCAATCACGTACATGCCGCTGCCGCTTACGGTGAAACCGATCCGCGTCGGTCCGACCGGCGTCGTCGCCAAGGGGAACTGCCCCATTGCTATACCGGGAGAGGCTGAATTAACGCTCGCCTCGATCTCGAAATATCCCCGCAAGGCTTCGGTCACTACGTCTACAGCGATCACGTAGACTCCACCCCCGCAGACGGAATCGGACTTCACGCCGGAGATCAGCGTGGGATCTTCCGCCGCATCGTGGGACATGGTAACGGCGGCAGTGGGCGTCATGGCGCAAGGCTCGCCGGGTACGATGCTGCCGATGTCCAGTCGCTGCAATACATTACCGGTAGACATGGAACGCCTCTGGTAAGCGTGGGCGCCCGCGAAGAAATCCCAGAATCCGCCCCTCGGATCGCGAGCGAAATTGGCGATAGCCTTTTCCGGAAGAACCGGACATCCCGTGCCGGCGGGTCCGCTGTCGCAGGCGAATATAACCGCTCCCGTGGATTGCTCGAACCCCCAAAGGGCGCCCTGAGTATTGTCGGTGGAGTTTCGCGCGTCCGTAAAGACACCGCCCGCGGCACAGAGCGGGGATGCGCCGGACGGCCCGGTAAGATCGCCAGTGCTCGGGTACACCCACGCCACAGTCATGCCGGACGCACCCACGGTGAGCGCATACATGCGGCCCAGGCTTGTGTTGGCTGAAAACTGAGTGACGATAAACACGCGATTTCCGCCGTCCGCGCCGCCCGCGGGACTGACACAGGGCGTATTGGTAGTGATGTAAGAATCGCTACCGGATTGCCCGAGATACAGCGGGCTTCCGATGAGTGCGCCGGTGCTGCTGTTCAGGTTGAACACCGGACCTCCATGGCCGCTCGTCCCGTTTGTCGTCAGCACGATGGACCCGTTGGCCACCTGGATCGGGCTGGCCGGGTAGTTTTGTCCGGCTGAGAGGGAACAGGGCGGCAAACTCACCCCGTCCGGACACGTGCAAGCCGGGGCTGCGCCGGCATAAAAGCAGGTATCCCACAACACCGTACCGCTGGAGTCCCATCGCACCATCTGGGTATCGTCGCAACCAACCACGCCGCCGTCCGCTCCCACCATCGCAGCACCACACCCCACCACCCCGTCCAGAATAGAGCTCGACCAAAGAACCGCACCGTTCACGTCATAGACTTTCAGGTATGGACCTGCGTAGTTTGGAGTGGCAACGTACGTACATACAAATTCCGCATTGTTACTGGAACAACCAAGCGTATCGGCTGATCCGTCCGGGGCGGTATCGTGGGCGATCTGCACGAAACCGTTGAGCGGGATAGCGATACCGCTGGCGTCCTCCAGCTGTGGATCGCAGTGGGCCATCCAGCAGCCCGAGGATGCACCGACAAAGTCGGACGCCAACAGGCTCGACATCGAGAGGAGACCGGCAATCAATGGTAGCGTTGGGACCTTCATTGGCATTAGCCCTCCAAGAAAATGGCTGCCGCTCCAGGCGTCGCGCCATAGAGAAAAGTTGGTAGTGTGCGGCCGGGCGGAATATTCTCACAAAAATTTTTGCGGGCGGTTAGAGTAATACTATGCGCAAGCTAAAGCTCGGGCCTGGCGTGCTTTACGGATCTATCAACTGGTGCAGCGAAGTGACGCAGGATACCCGACACGCGCTGCGACTTTGGGCCCGCCGTCCCTGGCACACCGGCTTTGCGATTCTCGCACTCGCCATCGGGATCGGGGCGAACACGGGCGTCTTCAGCGTGGTGAATGCGCTGCTGCTGCGATCGCTGCCGTTTCACGATCCTGAGCGCCTGGCGTACCTGCGCTGGTTTTTTGAGCCCCACGACAGTGCGAAACAGTTTCACGAATGGCGCAGTCAGAGCACGTATCTTGGCGACGCCGCGATATTCGAACAGCTCGATGTCAATCTGGGCGGAACCGGTGAATGGCGCAGGGCGCACGTCGTCCAGGCGTCCTGGAACTTCTTCCCGGTGTTAGGCACGCAGCCGGTACTGGGACGCGGATTCGCCCCTGGGGATGATGTGGACGCGACGGGATTTGGGTCGCCCGGACGCAACGCCGTCGCGGTGATCGGTTACGGACTTTGGCAGCAGCATTTCGGAGGCGACCGGAAAGCCCTGGGCGCCATCATCCGAATAGACGGAAACCCGCTTACCGTCATTGGTGTCGCACCGCGGGGGTTCGATTATCCGGGCAAAGCCGTGCTATGGAAGCCGGCAGCCTTCAGCCCTGGCAACAACGGCTGGGAAACCATTGCGCGGCTGAAGCCCGGCATCACCTGGCCACAGGCCCGCCAGGCATTCGCCATCGAAGCCGATCGCCTCTGGCCCAACCGCAGTTATATTCAGAGGATCAAGTACCCTTCGACCATCACCGGGCTTCGAGACGAACTCGCCGGCCCGGCAAGAAAGGGCTCGCTGGTGTTGATGGCCTGCGTGGTGCTGATCCTGCTGATCGCTTGCACCAACGTCGCGAACCTGTTGCTGGCGCGCACCGCCGATCGCGCCGCCGAGCTTTCCATACGCTCCGCCCTGGGGGCCAGCCGGGCGCGGCTCGCGCAGCAGTTGCTGACCGAATGTGTGCTGCTCTCGCTGGCTGGTTCCATCGCCGGAATCTTGGTCGCCTTCTGGACCACGTCCGTCGCTGCAAGACTCCAGCCCGCCCCCATTGCCTCTCAGGCGTACTCAATTCTGGATGGTCGCGTGCTGTGTTTTGCCATTGCGGCATCTGTCCTCAGCGGGTTGCTTTTCGGCGTCCTGCCGTCGCTGTACGCCAGTCGCGTCCACACCTTCGGAAGCCGCGGTTCCACCGGCAACCGTGGCTCGCGGCTCGTTCGCGAAGCGTTGGTGGCGGCGCAGGTGATGCTCTCGCTGGTCCTTCTGGCAGCGTCGCTTTCAGTGGGCCGCGCGTTTGTGAAGCTGATGAGCATCGACCGCGGGTTTGACTCTCGCGGCCTGGTCACCGTGAACGTAGCGCTGGAAGGAACCGCCCATCAACCCGACGACCGGCGGCTTGCGTATTTCCAGGAAGCGCTTGCCCGCATCCGGCGACTCCCCCGAGTACGCAGCGCCAGCGCAACCGAGTTCCTTCCGATTTATGCCACCAGCTTCATGGGAGGGCTATTTGGGATGGACGGCGGTCCAGCCAGCGAGAATTCCATGGTCGTTCCAGTGTTCCCGGACTATTTCCGAACCATGGGTGGACGCATTCTGCGGGGACGCGAATTCACCGAAGAGGAAATACGAAGCAACGCCAGGGTCGCTGTCGTTAATGAGCTGTTTGCGAGCGAATTCGGGTCGCCTGCCGATACTGTGGGCCGCCATGTTACGACGGGCAACCAACCTTCCTGGAGAATCATCGGTGTCGTCAAGGGGATGGACTATATGGCCGACGAGCCCAACGGACCCCAGATTTTTGTTCCCGCTCAGTCACCAGGCGGCTTTTTTTCGACCTTCGTGGCCCGCGTCGATGGCCGCGCCGAGGACCGCCTGGCCATGATCCGCGACGCGATCCAGTCGGTCGACCCGCGGGTGCCGACGTTCGGTGTAAAAACCATGGAGCAGCGGCTGTCTGACGCCCTCGCCCGGCCACAGTTTTATAGGATGGCGGTGAATTGCTTTGCCGCGTTCGCGTTGATGCTCGCCATCATCGGCATTTATGGCATCGTGGCCTATACGGTTGCGCAGAGGACCCATGAATTGGGCGTACGTATGGCTCTCGGCACTACGCCGGCACGGCTGCGGGCAGGCCTGGTGCGACAAGGCTTAATCCCGATTGCCGCGGGGGCCGTTCCCGGAATCGCTGGGGCCGTGCTCAGCGGACGCCTGCTCGAAAGCCTGGTTGACGGCGCGAAATCCGTGAATGCCGCGACCTATGCGGCCTCCGTTCTTTTCATCGCCCTGATTGCCGCAACAGGCATCTGGGTGGCTACTCGCCCGATTGCCCGGCTCGACGTCGCGGAGATCCTCCGAACCGAATAGGCTTGCGATACCCGGGCGAGCGGCCGAAGAGGTCCAGCAGCCGTGGCGAAGTTGGCGGCTGACACGCCGCGTGCGGCCAAGCTACGGTAAGTCCGGAAGCGCTTACGAACGATTCTGGCCAAAGGAACCTGCGTTTGGTTAGCCGAAGACCGATGTTGATTCTAAGCGCCTTAGGCATAACCCTGGGGAGTTTCCGCTCTCCTCTCGTTTCGCGCCCTCAGGAAGCAGCCAAATGCAAATCGAATCGGCAACCGTGCAATAATAGCTACTTATGAAAGGCGTCGTCCTAGCGGGCGGTACTGGAAGCCGGCTCTTTCCCCTCACCAAAATCACCAACAAACACCTATTGCCGATCTATGAAAAGCCCATGATTTATTACCCCATCGAGACACTCGTCGATGCGGGTATCCGGGATATTCTAATCGTCACAGGGGGCAAAAACGCCGGAGATTTCCTGCGGCTGCTGGCCAATGGCAAGCAGTTCGGACTCACTCACATCGACTACACCTACCAGGAGGGCGAGGGCGGTATCGCCGATGCGCTGGCTCTGGCTGAACACTTCGCCGATGGCCAGAAGCTGTGCGTCATCCTGGGCGATAACATTATTGAAACCAGCATCCGCGCAGCGGCCGACGATTTCCGCCAGCAGCCCAAAGGCGCCAGGATACTGCTCAAGGAAGTTACTGACGCCGAGCGCTTCGGCGTGGCGGAAATCGCGGACGACCGCATCCTCAATATCGAGGAAAAGCCCCGGCATCCTAAGTCCAACTATGCCGTGACCGGCATCTACATGTACGATCCGACGGTTTTCGATAAAGTCCGGACCCTGGTTCCCTCCAAGCGCGGCGAGCTGGAAATCACCGATGTGAATAACGCCTACATCCAGGAAGGCTCCATGACCTTCAGTTTCCTGGACGGCTGGTGGACCGACGCCGGCACCTTCGAATCGCTGCTGCGAGCCGCCAATCTGGTGGCGCATTCGGTGACCGCGCGCCGGCGGCAGGAAGCGGAAAAGCTGGACGTGGACGCCGAAGGAGCCGTCCGATGAGCAGTGTCGTCCCAATGCGGGAGCGCGAATCGATCGCCTCGTTTGGCACGCTCGAGCTGGCCTATCCGGAATGCTCCAAGGGCATCGGATCTCTGATCGCTTCCCCGTCCGCGGCCGGCTTGATCGAAGGTGTGCGCATCGAGCCCATGGCCCTGTGGCCGGACGATCGCGGCTACTTCCTCGAAGTGCAACGCATCGGCCGTGGCCTGGCGGCGCATTTCCCGCCGGAGACCACCCAGATCTCGACCGCCTTGAATTATCCCAACGTAATCAAAGCCTTCCACTACCACTTGCATCAGACGGATTGCTGGACGCCGGCCATGGGCATGCTACAAGTCGCACTGGTCGATCTGCGCCGGGGATCCGCCACCTTCGGCGAGCGCAATACCATCTACGCCGGCGCCCTGCGGCTGTGGCAGATCCTCATTCCTCCGGGAGTCGGGCACGGTTATAAAGTGATCGGCGGCGGGCCGGCCATGTTGATCTACATGACCGACCAGTTCTTCAATCCCAAGGACGAAGGCCGTATCCCTTACGACCATCCGGGTATTAATTACGATTGGGAAACGCAGCATAAGTAGGCGCCAGGCATGAGCAAACTCCTGGTCACCGGGGGCGCTGGTTTCATCGGTTCGGCGTTTGTCCGAATGTCGCTCGCGACCGATCCGTCGGCCCACATCGTCAACCTCGATAAGCTCACCTACGCGGGCAATCTGGAGAACCTCGACCCGGTGGCGAGTGATGCGCGCTATGACGCGCGCTACCGGTTCATCCATGGCGATATCTGCGATGCCGCCCTGATCGAGACAATTCTAGCGGAGGAGCGCCCGGACGCCATCGTGCATTTCGCCGCCGAGTCGCACGTGGACCGCAGTATTCTCTCGCCCGAGCCTGTATTTGAAACCAACCTGCGCGGCACCTTCACGCTGCTGGAGGCGTCCAGGCGGCATCATATTGCCCGCTACCTGCAGGTCTCGACCGACGAAGTCTACGGCAGCGTGGAGGCCCCGCTCGAAGCCGACGAGGGCTTCCCGCTGAATCCCAGCAGCCCGTACTCCGCCTCCAAAGCTGGCGCGGACCTGTTGGCGCGGTCGTACTTCTTCACTTACAAGCTGCCGGTGGTGATCACGCGCGCGTCCAACAATTACGGGCCATATCATTTTCCCGAGAAGCTGATCCCGCTAATGATCTCGAACGCCCTGGAGGATCGGCAACTCCCGGTCTACGGCGATGGCATGCAGGTGCGCGACTGGCTCTTCGTCGAGGATCACTGCCGGGGCATCCGCGCGGCTTTGGACCAGGGCCGCGACGGAGAAATTTACAACATCGGCGGGAATCGTTCGCTGCCCAATCTCGAAGTGGTCCAGCGCATCCTGGAAGCCGCGGGCAAGCCGGAGAGCCTGATCCAGTATGTTACGGACCGTCCGGGACACGATCGCCGGTATGCGCTCTCGAGCGCCAAGATCATGCGGGAAACCGGCTGGGAGCCGCAGGTCGGATTTGAAGATGGACTGGCGCGCACCGTAGACTGGTACCGGCGCAACACCGCCTGGGTGGCCCGGGTGCGGAGCGGCGAATACCTGAATTATTACGCCCGTAATTACGGGAACCGGCAGACCGAATTGCGCACGGTGGCTGATGCGCGTGGCGATTGACGCGACTCCCCTGACCCTTTCGAGCGGCGGCCTGCGGCGTTATACCCAGGAGCTCAGCCTGGCGCTGGCCCGAAGCTTTCCCGAGGACGAGTTCTTTCTCGTTTCGGATCAGCCATTCGCAGACCCGCCCGGTTCTCCCGTGAATTTGCTGCGCGGAGGCGGGCCGCGCTATGCGGCCGAGCGGCGCTGGTGGCTCTGGGGTTTGGACCGCGAACTGCAACGTCTCGGAGCGGGGTTGTTTCACGGCACGGATTTCGCGGTACCGTATGTGCCCAGGCGTCCCAGTGTTATGACCCTCCACGACCTCTCGCCGTGGATGGATACGGCGTGGCATTCCGACGCGGACAGGGTGCGAAAGCGCACACCGCTGCTGATCGGACTTGGCTTGGCCACCATGATAGTAACTCCTAGCGAAGCAGTGCGGAAACAGGCGATCGAAAGGTTCCGGATACACCCGAATCGCATACTGGCCGTGCCGCACGCGGCGTCAGCGGTCTTCCGGCCGGTTGCGCCGCCGCACGCGCCGCCCTATTTCCTGTATGCCGGCACCCTGGAGCCCCGCAAGAATCTACACGGCCTCATCTCCGCGTGGCGCGAGGTCCGCCGGCGGCATGCCGTGGATCTGGTACTGGTAGGCCGCCAAAGATCTGACTTCGCGCAACTTTCAGGGGAGCCGGGGTTGCAGATTCTTGGGGAAGTATCCGATCAGCGCCTGGCGGAGTTGTTGTCGGGCGCCCTGGCGTTTGTGTACCCGTCGTTTTATGAAGGTTTCGGGCTCCCTGTGCTGGAAGCCATGCAATGCGGAGCGTGCGTCATCACCTCCCGCGACCCGGCCATCTCGGAAGTCGCGGCGAGCGCGGCAATACAGGCCGGCTCGCCGGCGGAACTGGCCCGGGCAATGTTGGCGATCGCCGCGCATCCCGAGCAGGCGCAGCCGTGGCGTGAGCGGGCGCTCGTGCGCGCCGCCGATTTCTCCTGGTCCCATACGGCGCGCCTTACCCATGAAGTGTACGGAGAAGCCTGCCGCAGGTTTTCGTGACTAAACAAGCCCTGTTCATCTCGCCCGAAGCCCCCTACCCGCTGGCCGGGGGAGGCGCCCTGCGCAGCGCCTCGCTGCTCAACTTCCTGGCGCGCCAGTACGCGGTAGACCTCATCGTATTTCGCGAACCGCACGCCGACGATCCCCGGCAACATGTGCCGCCCGGTCTGGCGCGCCGCCTGCACGTCGTGGATCTGCCCCCCCATTCCCGCCACGCCCTGGCTCGCGCCGCGCGCAACGCCGGCCGCCTGGCCCGCCGGGTCCCGCCGCTCATGGATCGCTTCGCCGGTTTCGGCGAGCGCATCGCCGCCGTCACCCGCGGGCAGCATTACGAGGTGGCGGTGATCGAACACTTCTGGTGCGCGCCCTATTGGGAGCAGGCCGCCGTCGTGAGTGACTCCACGCTCCTCGATCTGCACAACATTGAATCGATTTTACACGAGCGTTGCGCGCGCGACGAGACCGGACCGCAAGCCATGGCGCACCGCGCATTTCAAACTGTCTGCCGGTCTTTGGAAGAGGAATGGCTGCCGCGTTTCACTTATTTGCTGGCGGCTTCCGAAGAAGATTCCCGTCTATTGCGTAATATTTCGCGGGATTCAAATGTACTGATTTATCCTAATTCCATTCCGTTCGTTAATCTGCCTTCTGGGCAGCCGCTTGCACGGAAGGAAGATATGATAGTGTTCTCGGGCAATCTGGAATACCATCCGAACATCTCCGCGGTGCGCTATTTCCACCAGGAAATCTGGCCTGGCCTGCGCCTGCGCTGGCCTGGATTGATCTGGCGGCTGGTCGGCAAGAACCCCCAGGCTGTGGCGAAAATAGTCGGCGGCGACAGTCGTATCGAGCTATCCGGCGCCGTCTCCGATGCCGTTCCGGAGCTGGCTCGCGCAAAGGTAGCTATAGTACCGCTCCGCGCCGGCAGCGGCACGCGTCTCAAGATTATTGAGGCCTGGGCCGCTGGCGTGCCGGTGGTTTCGACCTCCCTTGGCGCCGAGGGCCTTCGGGCGTGTGACGGAGAGCACTTATTGTTAGCGGACGACGCCCGTAGTTTCGAGCAAGCCGTCTCTTCCCTGTTGGCCAGCCCGGCGCTCGCCGACAGAATCGGACGGGCTGGGCGGTACCTATATGAGTGTGAATTCACATGGGAGTCCGCCTGGAAGCGGTTGCATTTGCTAGATCCTTGTTACCATGGTTAATTCTGATGCGTTTCGCAATTGATGCTCACGCCATCGGCCGGCACCTCACGGGAAATGAGGTTTATGTTCGAAGCCTACTCAAGAGCTTCGCGGCCCTGGACCAGGAGTCGGAATTCGTAACATATATCTCGGCCGAGGATGCCAGACAGTGGACCGCCGCCCGTTTCCGCGCGCGCCAAGTCTCGACGAATCCCTTCCTCCGCCTGGGATTGGAACTGCCCATGAGGCTGCGGCAGGACCGTCCCGACCTGCTGCATGTCCAATATACGGCGCCGCTGGCGTGCCCGGTGCCCATCGTAGTCAGCGTCCATGACGTCAGTTTTATCGAGCATCCCGATTATTTCCCCCAGCTCCGCGCGTGGCAACTGCGCCGTACGGTCAGCCGTACGATTCGCTGCGCTGCCCGTATTCTGACCGGCAGCGAATTCTCGCGCGATGCCATTGTGCGCAACTATGGAGAAGCCTGCGCGGAGAAGATCGTGGTGGTGCCCAATGCCGCTGCCAGCGGGCTGCGGCCCATTTCGCGGGAGAGCGCCGCGGCGGCCGTCCGAGCGCGCTTCCGCTTCGCCAAGCCCTTCGTTCTTTCCGTAGGCGATCTGCAGCCGCGCAAGAACCCCATTGGCCTGATCGCCGCTTTTGCCGAGTTAATCCGGGCCCACCCGCAGTTGCCGCATCATTTATTGCTGGCCGGCAAAGATACCTGGTTCAGCCCGCGCATTCACGAAGCTGCGCGGCAATCGGGCCTCGCCGAGCGCATCCAGTTCGCCGGCTTCGTCACCGACGAGGAGCTTCTGCATCTCTATAATGCCTGCGATCTGTTTGTGTTTCCCTCTTTCTACGAAGGCTTCGGCCTGCCGGTGCTCGAAGCCATGGCCTGCGGCCGCGCGGTGGCTTGCTCGCGCACCTCGGCCATGCCCGAAGTGGCGGATGGCGCCGGCATCCTGTTCGACCCTTACTCCACCGCCGAAATCGTCCGCGCCATGGCCGACCTGTTACTCGACGCGGAACTCCGTGCGCGCATGGAACGTCTAGGGTTGCAGCGGGCCTCCCGCTTCAGCTGGCATGCTACGGCCCAGAAGACCCTGGAGGTCTACCATCAGGTAGCCGAGCACAAGCGCGCGATGGCCAGGGAGTATGTGCACCGATGAGTCTGCCTCTTGCGTTACTACCTCTTTCGGCGTGGCTGCTGTTGTTTCCGGGCGCGGCTACCACGCCGGCGCCAACCGGTTTTCCGTACACCGATGAATTGCTCAATTATACGGTCAACTGGCCTACCGGCCTGAGCCTCGGCGAAGCCCACCTGCGGGCCTCCAAAAGCGGCGACCGCTGGCACTTCAATTTTTCCCTCGACGCCGCCGTCCCGGGATTCACCTTCGCCGACGACTATCGCTCCCTGGCGAATGCCGACCTGTGCTCGCTCGAGTTCGATAAGGACGCTACCCACGGCAAGCGTGTCGACAAGGAGAAGACAGTCTTCGATTACCATGCGGGCAGCGCTACGCGCACCACCCTGGCGGAAGGAGGCGGCCACACCGATATCGACATCAACCACTGCGCGTACGATGGCCTCGCCTACGTGTTCTACGCCCGCCGCGAGCTGGCCCAGGGCCGCGTTCCTCAGGAGGGAACCGTGCTGTTCGGCGCTCCCTATTCCGCTCGCCTGGTATACACCGGTGCTCAGGAAGTCACTATAAACGAGAAGCGCCGGCAGGCCGACCGCGTCGTACTCTATCTGAAGGGACCCGCCTCCGATTCCACCGTGGAGATCTTTTTCGACCGCGACCCGGCCCGCACTCCGTTGATCGTCAAAGCGCCGTTTGCCATGGGTACCTTCTCGATGGAGCTCGTGCGCTGAATGCGCGTGGCGTTCTTCTCTCCGCTGCCGCCCTCCCGCAGCGGGATCGCCGATTATTCCGAAACGCTGATCGAACATCTGAAGCCCCTGGTCGAAGTGGAAGTCTTTTCGGGCGATGGCCGGAGCTTCGACCCTGCGCGCTTTGACATCGCGCTTTATCACCTGGGAAACAACCCTTACCACGGCTTCGTCTACCAGGCCGCTCTCCGGTATCCCGGCGTGGTGGTGATGCACGAATCCAACCTGCATCACCTGGTGGCCTCGCTCACCATCCGGCAGGACGATTGGGACGCTTACCTGCGCGAATGCGAATACGACGGCGGGCCGTCAGCTCTGGCCTATGCGCGGCGCGTGCGCGCTCTCGAAGTGGGGCCGGATTACGAAGGTGTTCCCATGATCCGGCGGGTGCTCGAATCGGCCCGCGGCGCGATCGTCCACAGCCGGTTTGCGGCCCAGCAGATGCGCGCGGCCGGATTTCGTGGCCCCCTCGCGCGCATTCCCCACGGCGCCTGGATTCCGCGGGCCGACCGCAACGCCTGGCGTTACCGGCTGGGACTTGACGAATCGCCGCCCCTCATTGGCATCTTCGGTTTCCTCAAACCCTATAAGCGCATCGCCGAATCCCTACGCGCCTTTCGCCGGCTGCTGCGCGTAGCGCCGGCGGCCAGGATGATTCTGGTGGGCGAGCCGCATCCGGAATTCTCCGTTGAATCCCTCATTCGTTCGCTGGGTCTGTCGGCCGCGGTGCGCGTGCTGGGGTTCGCGCCCGGCGACGAATTCACCGGCTACATGTCCGCTTGCGATATCGTGCTGAACCTGCGCTATCCGACGGTAGGCGAAAGCTCCGGCAGCCTTCTGCGCGCGCTCGGATTGGGCAAGCCGGTGCTGATCTCCGACGTGGGCGCCTTCCGCGAATTCCCCGACGACGTCTGCCTCAAAGTGCCCGTGGGAGAGGGCGAAGAAGAGCTCATCTTCGAATACCTGAACCTGCTCGCGGCGCGCCCGGACGTCGCCCGCGAGATCGGAGAACGGGCTGCGCGATATGTCCAGGAAGAATGCAATTGGGACCGTGTGGCGGGGCTCTACGCCGCGTTTCTCCGATGCGTAGTCGAAGGCGCCGAGTGGACGGAAACAGAACAGCCCGAGATATGTCCGCCTCAGTTTCCGGCTCAGCCTCCAAGTGGGGAGCCTGTTTCGCCCGGCTACATCGCCGGTTGGGCCGCCGATCGCGAATCGCTAGGCTATCTGGACACGCACCTTACTCGGCTGGTCAAGACCCTCGAAATCACTCCGCCCGGAGGTCCCCAGGATCGCATTCTCGAAATGGGCGCCTACCTACAGATCACCCCCGCGCTGCGCACCAAGCTCGGCTACGGTTGCGTGCGCGGCTGTTATTATGGGCCCGCGGGCTCCATCGACCACCGCACCGTGACCTCGGCTCAGGGCGAAACCTTTACCTGCGAGCTGGATCTATTTAATGCAGAGAAGGATCCGTTTCCGTACCCCGACGGGCATTTCTCGACCGTGCTCTGCGGCGAGCTGATCGAGCATCTGACCGAGGACCCCATGCACTTGATGAGCGAGATCCACCGCATCCTCAAGCCCGGCGGACACCTGGTGCTCACCACTCCGAACATCGCGAGCCTGCGCGGCATCGCCGCGATTCTGGTGGGTTACCATCCCGGCGTGTTCAGCGCCTACATACGGCCGCGAGCGGAAGGCGAAGTGGAGGCGCGCCACAACCGCGAGTATGCCCCGCAGGAGATCCGGCAGCTCATGGAGAACTCCGGCTTCACCATCACCCTGCTCGAGACCGGACCTTTCCGGCAGACGCCGCGCCCGGAAGAGGGGTGGGTGCTCAACGTGCTTGAGCGGTTCGAGCTGCCAAAGGAGCTGCGCGGTGACGACATCTACGTCGTCGGCCGCAAGACGGGCGTGGTCCGCCAGCGCTATCCTGACTGGTTGTACGCATGAGCGGCGTACGCGTGACCGCGGGCTATGAGCGCGCCGATGTGAAGCTATCCGGCGGCCTCGACGTAGAAGCCCGCTTCGATTTGCGTAACACCTCGGCCGAGCCGTGGCAGCCGCGGCAGGGCTTCGCCGCCGGTTATCACATCTTCGACGCGGAAACCGGAACGTTGATTGTCGATGGCGCGCGCCAGTCCCCGCGCGGCGATGTCGCGCCGGGCGAGTCCGTGCCAGTCGATCTGCGCTTCGCGCTGCCGCCCGAGCCCGGCCGCTACGACGTCTTCATCTCGCCGATGCGCGAGAATGTGTGCTGGTTCTATACCCAAGGTTGTCCCTTTCTGCGCGTGGAAGCCGTAGTGGAAGACGGCCGTGCGCGGCTGGCGCGTGTCGGCGTAGTCACGCTCGGCGCAATTCGCCGCGAGCGCCTGTTGCGCTCCATCGGCCGGGCATTCACGCTCCCGTTTCTGACTATCGCGCGCAATCGCAGCCTGATCCGCATCATGGTCCGTCGCGATATTGTGGGCCGCTACCGCGGCTCGTTCGGAGGCGCGTTCTGGACCATCTGGAACCCGCTGCTGCTGATGCTGACTTACTTCTTCGTGTTCGGCGTGGTGCTGCAGTCGCGCTTCGAAGGAGATCCCAGCCGCACCGGCTTCGCCCTTTACTTTTTGGCGGGGATGCTGCCCTGGCTGCCGTTCAGCGAGGCCGCCGGCCGCGCGCCCATCGTTATGCTGGAGCATCGCAACTTCGTCCGCAAGCTGGTCTTCGCCGTGGATACGCTGCCCGTCAACCTGGTGGTTTCCGGTCTGGTAACCGAGATCTTCACTCTGCTGCTGTTCATGCTCTTTTTCCTACTCATGCGCGGGGGACTGCCCTTCAGTGTGGTCTGGCTGCCGGTGTTGGTCGTTCCGCAACTGCTCTTCACCGCCGGCGTCTCCTGGTTTCTCGCGGCGCTGGGCGTGTTCGTGCGCGACCTGGGACAGATGATCGGCTTCGTCATGACCCTCTGGTTCTTTCTCACGCCCATCTGCTACCCTGAAAAGTCCCTGCCCGCAGCAGCGCTGCCTTTGCTCTCGAAGAACCCCTTGTTCGTGTTGGTGCGCGGCTATCGCGCCATTTTTCTGGAAGGCCGTGCGCCCGCCCCGGGCTCCCTGTGGAAGCTGTGGCTGCTCTCGGCGGTGGTCTTCGTTCTGGGATACGCCTGGTTCCACAAGCTGCGCCGGTCCTTCGCCGACATCATCTGAGACCCGTCCATGCTGGCCCGGCTGACCGCTCTACTTGTCTCTTACGGACCTCTGGGCATTCTGCTGCTGGCCTTCATCGATTCCGCCGGCATCCCCGTGGCCTCGGGTATGGACGCGCTGGTGATCCTGGTGGCCGTCAAGGCTCCTTCGCGCGCTTATTTCGCGGCGTCCCTGGGCGTCCTCGGATCGCTGATCGGCAACCTGGTGCTCTTCATGGCGGCCCGGACCGGCGCGCGGCGGTTCGTACGAGACGTCCCGCATCCCGGCCCGCGCCGCTTTCACGAGTGGTTCGAGCGCTATGGCCTGTTGACCGTCTTCATTCCGGCGATGATGCCCATCCCGCTTCCGCTGAAAATATTCGTGATCTCGGCGGCGATAGCGCGCACGCCGTTGCGTTCATTCATGGCGGCGATTGTGGTGGGCCGCGCGATACGCTATTTCGGCGAAGCCTACCTGGGAGTGGCGCTGGGCCGGGACTCGCTACCCTTCCTGCGCGCGCACACCTGGCCGCTGATCGCGGGCGCGGTGGCGCTGTTCGCAGCGCTCTACGCGTTGGTAATGCTGAACGAGCGGCGGAAGCGCCGTACCGCGGGATGACTTTTCCGCACCGATTTAGCATAATGAGGAAACCTCCCCCGAGAGGAAAGAGCCTGGAATCGCGTGTGGCATACATCGAAGAAGAACCGGGCATCTCCCGGCGCTGCCGCGGCGGAGGCCAGCGTCCGGCAACTGATCGCCAACGGCAAATCCAAAGCCGCGGTCGAAGCCGCCAAGGAACTTCACAAGGCGCAGGCCACGGCCGCCTCCGAAGCGCTGCTGGTGGATGCGTACGCCGCGCGCATTCAATCGCTCATCGATCAGAACCTGACGGTCGAGGCTACAGCCCTGCTGGAGTTGGTGCGTGAGCGCTACCCGTCCGCCCGGGAGCGGCTGCAGGGGCGCAACGGCTCCGCCGGAATGGCCGCCGGCGGCATCGAAGAGCTGTTGCGCCCGCCGAACGATCCGGAGTTAAGCGCCGAACGCCGCGCCGCTCTCGAAGCAGCCGCGTCCGCATTGCAGCGCGCGTTCATCGCCGTGACTGCAGGGCCCGTTGACGAGGCGGCGGTCGAACTGCAGGAAGTCTCGCACCGTAGTCCGCTCGCGCCTTGGAAACTGCTGGTGCGCGCCATCGCCTGCTTCTATCGGGGCGAAGACGAAGCCTGCCGGCGATACCTCGAAGCCATCCAGCCGGAATCCGCTCCGGCGCGGCTGGTTCCAGCGATGCAGGCGATGCTTGGCGGCAAGCCGGCAAAGCTGACCGCTGCGTCTGCCGCGCTGGTATCGTCCACCACCTCCGATCCCGGAGTCCTGCGGAAGGCCCTCGAGGCCTTGGAGGGAGCTTTCGAATCGCACAAAGATGGCGCCATTCTCAAAGGCATCCGCGATGCCGTACAGGCGTGCCGCCAGACTGCGCCCGATCAGATCGAGAGACTCAAACAGCACATTTCAGTGCGCAGCATGCTGGCCGACGTGAACATCGACAAGGTCAGGGCGGCCATGGGCGGGGCTTCTCTTAAGGACGCTTATTTTTTGAGGCTATTGGCGCGCGGAATGGAGGAAGTCGGGGACCCCGAGAGTGTCGCGGTGGCCTGCGCCACGTGGGATGACTTCCGGCAACAGGCGGTGCGCGAAGGATGGTTCACGGCCAACGGTCCCGAAGCCGCCACGCTCTATCTCCATATGGCGGGCGTGCTGCGCAAGGTGCCTGACGAATTGCTGGCGGATCTGCAAAAAAACGCCCACAGGCGAAATCGGGAGTCTGTCGAGGAGATGTATTTCCTGTACCCCGAAAAGCTGTATGAACGCGCGTGCGCGCTCGATCCGCATTTCGAATCGTTCTCGCAATGGCTGGGTTGGGCGAAAGGCCACCGGGCCGGGCAAGCCGATAGAGTGGCCGAAGCGTGGCACAAGATCCGGCCGATGGATATCGAGCCAATTCTCTTCCTGATGGAAGTGAAGGAGAAGCGCAACGCGTTCCAAACGTCGCTGCAATATCTGGCCAAGGCTGAGCGCATCGACAGCGTGCATCCCGCCGTGCGGCGAGCGCGGCTGCGTCTGCTGGCGGGCAGCGCGCTGCGGCACCTGCAGCAGAAAAAGCCCCATCTGGCGGAGGAGAAGCTGGCCGAGATGGAGACGCTGCCGCAATCCCAGCAGGGTGACCGGCCGGCTTTCCTGGCGGCCTTGCGCTATATGATCTGCGCGGTTCGCGCCGCGAGCCATGGGAGTGCCGCGGGCGATGAAGCCGCCCCGCATCGCGCCGAAGTGGAGCGCGTGCTCGGCGGCAAAGCGTCCGCGGCGCTGCTAATCCTCGGTGTGGCCAATGCTTCGAAGCAGATTGCGCTCGAACAATTGCCGCCCATCGAGAAACTCGCCAAAGCCGAACGCGGCGCGCTGCCCGAGGCCGTGATTCGCGTAGTCGAACTGGCCAGGGACATGCAAATGGTCCAGCCGATTCCCTCGGATTGGATGGCGGAAACGGCGAAGCAATTCCAGCGCAACAGCCAGTCGCTCAATGTGGCCCAGCTTGAGACCCTGGCCGAGGCGGGCTTGTCCGTGGAGCAATTCGAACTGACCTATACGGTCTCCGGGGCCGGTCTCGAGCGCGGCGGTCCTACTGAAGCGAACTTTCTGCTACTGCGTGCGAAATCCTTGCCGGAGTACCAGGAAGAACGTCGGGCGGTGTGCGCCTCGGCGGCAGCGCAACTGGCCCGCCAGCAACGTCAGATGGACGTGGTCGAGAAGGCCGTGGAACTGCTTGCCGATTCCGCTTTCGACGATCTCTCCTTCACCTCCGAACAGGCCTCCACTGTGGTCCGGAAGGAGAAGGCGGAACGGGCCTTCCCCACGGGGTACCGTCCCGGCCCCGACTATAGCGATTTGTTGGGGGCGGCGGGCTCGTGCAACTGTCCTAAGTGCCGCCGCGCGCGCGGAGAGGCCGTCGCTCCATTCGAAGATGCTCCATTCGAAGATTTCGAAGAGGAGGACGACGATCTCGACCTTGATGCGATGCTCGACGGAACCGAGCTTCCGCCGGACATGCCGCCGGAGATCGCGAGAATGCTGTTAGAGGAGACCAGGAAGTCGGTCGAGCGCGGTGAGTCTCTGGATTCCCTGCTGAACCGGGTATTCGGACCGGAGGCAGGATTCGGCGGGAGACGCAGGAAAGGCAGGCGCAGATAATGGACGCCAGAGAAGTGCTGGGCGTCGGCCAGGATGCCGGCGAAGAAGAAATCCGCGGCGCTTACGTGCGCAAAGTGAAGGAACATCCGCCGGACCGTTCGCCGGAGGAGTTCGAGCGTATTCGCGATGCCTACGATAGCCTGCGCGATCCTCGCCGGCGCATGCGGGACCGGCTGGTTTCCGTGGATCCCTTTGCGCCGTTGGTTTCGCTGATCGAGTTCCAGGCGCAGCCGCGCCGGTTCGCCGGGCCACAGGCGTGGCTGGAGGTCCTGAAAGGAAAGTGATCGGGGGGATGAGCCGGGAGGAGATCCTGCGGCGTTTTGACGCATGGCTGGACGTCGCGCTCGCCGCCGAGGAGCCGCCGCGCGGGATCGACGCGGAGATACTGGCGGCGATGGCAGGCGACAGCGAAGGCCGTGTGCACCAGGCGCCTGCCGCGACTTACTCTTTGTGGGCGGCCATGACCACGCTCACGCAGGAAGTCAAACTGCAGGGCCGGTCGTTCAAGGAATTGAACGACACGCTGGGCGCGCAGTCGAGCCGTATGGCCGAACGCGAGCGCGAGCTGCTGCGGGAGACCGAGCGCCGCTGCCGCAAGGAAGTGCTGGGCGTGTTGATCGATCTGCGCGACCGGCTGGGGCGCGGCCTGGAATCGGTGCGGGCCAGCGAAGCGGAGATCTCGAAGCCTGCCCGGCGAGGCTGGCGTGCGCGCCTCTTCTCGCGGCCGGACGACGATGCCGCCGATGCCGTGCCGGCAACGCTCGAAGCTTTGAAGAAAGGGTACGAGCTGGGACTCGAGCGCCTGGATCAAACGCTGGAGGAATTCAACGCGCGCGAGATTCCCTGTGAGGGGCAGGCGTTCGATCCGCGGCGCATGAACGCCATCGATCGCCAGGAATCGAGCGCCGTTCCCGAAGGCACGGTGATCGGAGTTTACCGCACCGGTTACGAATGGAATGGAGAAGTGTTTCGACCGGCGCAGGTGAAGGTTTCGCGGGTGCCGGCGGGAAAAGAAAATGAGTGATCTAATTGCCGGTATTGACTTAGGGACCACCAATTCGGAGATCGCCGCGTTCACGGGCGGCCAGGTGCGGGTGCTGGGGCCGGGAGATGCGCGCATGCTGCCCTCCTGCGTGGGATTTTCGTCAACCGGAGAACTGCTGGTGGGCGAGGCGGCGCGCAATCAGCAGGCGCTTTATCCCGAGCGCACGGTGCGCAGTATCAAGCGCCAGATGGGCAGCGAGGAAAAAGTGCGCGTGGGCAGTAAGGATTTTCTGCCGCAGGAAATCTCCGCGCTCATCCTGCGCGAGCTCGCCGAGTGGGCGCACCGCGCGCTGGGCGAGCGCCCGGAGAAGGCCGTGATCACCGTGCCCGCCTACTTTTCCGATGCGCAGCGCAACGCCACACGCGAGGCCGGCGCGCTGGCCGGATTGGAAGTAGTGCGCATACTCAACGAGCCCACGGCGGCCAGCCTGGCCTACGGCTACGGGGACGGATCGCGGCATACGGTGCTCATTTACGACCTGGGCGGAGGGACCTTCGATGTCTCGGTGGTGACGGTGGAAGGCGACATCACCGAGGTGCTGGCGAGTCACGGCAACAATCATCTGGGGGGCGACGATTTCGACGATCTGCTGGCGGAGCGGCTGGCGGCGGAGTTCGAAAAGCAGCACGGCGTGGATGTCCGCCAGGGAAATCCGGCGGCGAAGGCGCGGCTCTGGTGGGCGGCGGAGGAAGCCAAGAAGAAGCTGAGCTTCGAACCGTACGTCAAGATTCGCGAGGAGGCGCTGGTCACCAAGCTGTTCCGGCCCTTGCATCTGGAAGTCGAAATTTCGCGCGACGAGTATGAGGCCATGATTCGCCCGCTGGTGGAATCCACGCTCGACAGCGTATCCAAAGCGCTGCAGGATTCCGGCAAGAAGCCCGGCGACATGGATGCGATTCTGCTAGTGGGCGGCTCGACGCGCACGCCGCTGGTCTCCAGCCTGCTGATCGAAAACACGGGGCTGGAGCCGCGCCAGGACGTGCATCCGGATCTGGCCGTGGCGCTGGGCGCCGGAGTGATGGCGTCACGCCTGGCCGGGCGTGCCGTGGAACGCGTGCTGGTGGACGTTTCGCCGTACTCGTTCGGCGTCTCCTATCTCGGCGACCGCGGAGGGTATCCTTATCCACACTGTTACAAGCCCATTATCCGGCGCAATACGCCGCTGCCTTTGACGCGCACCGAGCGGTACATGACCAGCCACCCCTATCAAACCGAGGTGGATGTTCACGTATATCAGGGCGACGATGAGGACGCGCTGAAGAACATCCTGGTAGGGGATTTTCGGGTGGAAGGCCTGACCGCGATGGAGGATGCCAACGAGATTCTGTGCCGCATGCGGCTCGATCTGGACGGCATTCTGGAGGTCGCGGCGGTGGAGAAGCGGACCGGCAAATCCAAGCACATCCGGATCGCCAACGCGCTGCGGGCCAAGAGCGCCGAAGAGATCGCGGCGGGACGGAAGCGCATTCAGGAGTTGTACGAGACGCGTGGCGAGTTGGCGGATGACGAGTGGGAGACCACCGAAGATTTCGAAGAAGAGGTGCTGGATGCGGGCGCCGGGGTGATCGAAATGCCGTCCCGTGCGCGCGCGGACGGCGAAGCGGAAATCGAAAGCCTGCTGCAGCGTTCGCACAGGCTGCTCGGCAAAATGCATGCGGAAGACCGCGAGGAGGCTATCGACCTGCACGAGAAAATCGACATGGCCACCGCATCCGGCGACCGTGCGGCGTTGCAGGAGGCCACCGGCGCGCTGAAGGAGCTGCTGTTTTTCGTAGAGGGCCAGAGTTGACCCGATCCATTCGAGTGGCGCATGCCCTGGTGCGCGCCGCGTCGGCATTCTTGTCGACACTGGTGCAGCGCCCTCCCGCCGCTGCATCCGTCAGGGTCCCGGACGGGCCGCGCACGAGGCTTTCCTCTTCGTCGGGATTGCGTAGCGCCGGCGTCGAAAACCGCTGCCCGGTCTGCCAGGCGCGCTTTCGCAGCGCGCGTATTTGCTCGCGATGCGGCGCCGATCTGGGGCCGCTAATGCTGCTGGCGGTGCAGGCCTGGCAATTGCGTCAGGCAGCCCGGCAGGCGCTGCATGCGGGAGACGTGCAGCGGGCATTGGCGCTCGCCAGCGAGGCGCAAGGCATCCAAGGCACCGGGAGTGGAGAGTCGCTACGGTTGCTGGGCGCGTGGTTGCTGGCGGATGCTAAATAGAATGTGTTCAAATCCTGGCGAACACGGTGCTGTTCATACGGTTGATGGTCATGCCAGCACCACCGGGCCACGCCTTCACCGGTGGCGAGCCATCCGTCACCAGCATAGTCTCGGTCTTGAAATCGCGGTCCGTGCCCCGCTCAGTCGCTTTGGAAAGCTGGAACGAAACGCTGGCGCGCTGCTGGACCCAAAACTCCCAGGGTTGGTCGCCGCCCTTCCGGAAGCCGAAGAACAGCGCGCGGTGCTTAATGTCACAGCCGTCAATGGAGTACCCGGGGCTCAGGAGCTGCTTGGCGAGATACCAGTACATCGAATCGGCGGCGTTGCTCACCTCTCGCCGGTTGCCGAAGTAGTTGGGCACGTATTGATTGGGGTGGAGGACGGAGGTTTGGTGGATCGTTTCGCCGTCGCTCTTGCCTGGCTTGCTTAGCAGCGAAGGGGCCTTGGTGAAGGTTGTCCAGCGGCGCTCGACTTCGAACTGACGATGCAGCCTGTCGTCGTGAATAACCCGCTCGTCATTCGAAGCTCTATCTACGTTATCGGGATGGCGGGCTTCGGCGGCATTGACGTGATAGACGGTGGGATGTTCGGCGCTCCCTTCGACGAAAACGGAACATCCATCCAATCCGGTGGTGAAGAAGAAGAGCGCTTCGCCGTCCTTGCCCACATCGTCTTCCTGCCGACGGTCCTTGAGGGCTATCTTGGCGATCCCGTTCTGGCGATATGGCAGCCAGAAGACCGGCACGGCCTCGGCATCCGGCCGCGTATCGCTCAACGTGAACAGCTTAGCGCCTTTCGGTCCCATCAGGCGGTCCGGTTCCCCCACCTTGAGGAAGACGATCCTGGAGTCTTTTTCCACCTGAAGGAGATCGCGTTGCTCTCCCGAGTGGCTGCCCCTCCAGCGAGCGATCAGCCTGGTGGGATCGCCAGTCACGGAAATGGCGAACCTCGTGGCGAATTCGATGGGATCGCCGCAGAAATCGCTGGTCAGCGACATACGCCATGTATCTTATCACCGGTGTCAAGTCACATAAATTCGGCGGGTCAGAACCTGATTGACAAACGATATATTTGAGCGCAATATATTGCTATGAGACCTGTTGAGCCTGGCGCCTTCGACCGGGAAATCAAAAAGGGAAGCGCCGAGCTGCTGATCCTGTCGCTCGTCGAGGTTCGCGCCCGGCACGGCTACGACATCAGCAGGCTGATCGAGGAACGCTCGAAAGGCACGCTGTGTTTTCGGGTCGCCTCCCTTTATCCAATGCTGTATCGACTCGAGAAGCGCGGCTGGATCCGAGGCCGATGGGTGGAAAAGACGGGTCAACGGCGCCGCCGCTACTACCGTCTGACAGAGCAGGGCCGGGAGGTGCTGGCCTCGCAGAGACGCGGCTGGCAGGTATTTGTAGAAGCCATCAATCGCATTACGGAGGCCGAGCATGCCTGAAAGCGTGAAGTGGAAAGAAGAAATCACCAAGCGACTGGAAGGCCTCAGGCTGGCGCCAGCCCGGGAGGCGGAGATTGTCGAGGAGTTGGTTGAGCATCTGGATGATCAATACGAATTGTTGCTGGCGCGCGGATCGACTGAGGCGGAAGCGCGCCGGATCACGCTCGAAGGGCTCAGCGGCAGTGAGCTGTTGGCCGAGCTCGCGAGCGTCGAAAGATCGGTCAAGCCCGAGCCATTAGGCGCCCTGTCGCCCGAGCCGTTAGGCGCCCTGTCGAAGGACCTCCGCTACGCGCTGCGCATGCTCAGGAGAAGTCCCGGGTTCACCGCCCTGGCGGTGCTGTCGCTGGCGCTCGGCATCGGCGGCAACGCGGCGATGTTCAGCGTATTGAGCGCCGTGTTGATCCGGCCCTTGCCATACCCTGACTCAGCCCGATTAGTCCGGGCGGCGAACGACGGCTACTACCCTCCTGGGGGGCTGGTCGACTTACAGCGCGAGAGCCGGACCATGGACGTGGCAGGCTTCAACGCCGGCATCGATCTTAACCTTACCGGCCAGGGTGACGCGTGGCGGCTGGAGGGGACCTCGGTGTCCGCCAACCTGTTCGATGTGCTCGGCGCGGGAGTGGCACTGGGCCGCGGCTTGCGTCCCGGCGACGACCAGCCCGGGCAGGACGACCTGGTCATCCTGAGTCATGCGGTATGGCGGGATAAGTTCAGCGGCGATCCAGCCATCATCGGCCGGGTGATCGCGCTTGGCGGCGTGGGCCGGCAAGTGATCGGCGTAATGCCTCCCTCCTTCGCATTTCCCGATGATGCCACTGAGTTCTGGATACCGTTGCACCTCGACCCCCGCGACACAGCCGCTCACTGGGCCCGAGGGTTCATGCCGGTCATTGCCAGACTGCGCGCCGGAACAACCCTCGAGCAGGCGCAACACGAGATTCAGTCTCTCACTCACCACATGATCCGCCTGTTCCCGTACCCGATGGGTCGCGACTGGAATGCCGCGGTGACAGTCATCCCGCTGCGGCAGTTCATGGTGAGCAATGTGCGCCTCAAGCTGATCGTACTGCAGTGTGCCATTGGGCTGGTGCTGTTGATCGCCTGCGTCAATGTTGCCAGTTTATTGTTGGCCCGCGCCGCTTCCCGCCAAAAGGAAATGGCTCTGCGGGCTGCCCTCGGAGCGTCACGCGGCAGAATCTTACGGCAGTTACTCACCGAGAGTGTGACACTCGCGCTGGCCGGCGGCGCGCTGGGCATCGCGCTGGCCTCAGCCGCGTTCTCGCTCTTAAAGGTTGCTCTCGGCGTAGACATGGCCGGCTTGTCCAGTGTTCGGATGGGCTGGCAGGTCGTATTATTTGTCAGCGTGCTTTCCGTACTCACTGGCCTGGCCTTTGGCCTCGCTCCCGCGCTCAGCGCTTCCAGACATGACCTGGCGGCAACTATCAAGACCGGAGGACAACGCTCGGCGGGCGCCGCCAGGGGTCGTGTGCGTAGCGTTCTCATCATCGGCGAGGTTGCGCTCGCAGTGGTGCTGGCCGTCAGCGCTGGATTGCTGATCAAGAGCCTCTGGATGCTGGCGCGCGTGAATCCGGGCTTCGAGGCGGAGCAGGTTCTCACCGTGCGCGTGTCGCCGAACCAGTCGTTATGCCGCGAGCGGGCGGCCTGCATCGCGCTGTTCAATGAGCTCCTGCGGCGAACGGCGGACATCCCCGGGGTCCATGACGTCGCCGCGGCGAACACCCTTCCCATGGCAGCCGACATCCCCGCAGTCCCCGTGGTGGTCGAAGGGCATCCCTACGTGCCCGCGGAACATGTGGCCGATATGTTCTGGGCCGGAGCTGTGACTCCGCCCTACTTCCGTCTGATGCGGATCCCGATTCTTGCGGGAAGGGCGTTCACCGACAGCGACGCGGAGAAGTCGGCGCCAGTAGTCATTGTAAGTGCCGCGATGGCGCGCCGCTATTGGCCGGGTCAAAATCCTATCGGTAAGCACGTCCGGCCGGTCTTTGCGGCCGAATGGAGAGCTGTTGTCGGAGTGGCCGGCGATGTCCGTCAGTACGACTTAGCGAACCATTCTCCGGACTATATCAACGGGGCCATCTACATGCCCTATCCCCAGTCAGTCACTAATGAGCGACAACTGCCCGCCGCCATGACTCTGATCGTGCGCACGGGCGCCGACGCAGCGGACCTGCCAGGCCGCATCCGTGGGTTGGTGAAAGACTTGAATCCCGATGTGCCGGTCAGCGAAATCCGAACCTTGGAATCGTTGGTCACCGACTCGACCCGGCAGTCCCGTTCCATGACATGGCTTTTCATCGTCTTTGCCGGAGCCGCCCTGGCGCTTGCGGCGATCGGCACTTACGGCGTGGTGTCCTACTCCACGGCCCAAAGGACTTTCGAAATCGGCGTGCGCGTGGCGCTCGGGGCGTCCAGGCGTAACATATTCGGGTTAGTGCTGGCCCAAAGCCTGCGATTAGTGATCGCGGGCCTTGCGGTTGGAATCATAACATCGCTGGCGCTAACTCGGATGTTAGCGGCGTTTCTTTATGACACAGCCGCCACGGATCCGATGATATTTTTCGCTATCTGTGGCGTGCTGGTCGCCGTAGCCCTTCTGGCAGGTTATGTCCCGGCGCGCAGGGCCGCGGGTATCGATCCGTTGAATGCGTTGCGGGTCGACTGATGGTGGGACGGGCCTCCTGGCCGGTCCCGCTCCCGCTCGATTACTGATATAATGTCTGCGATTCAGACCGGAGCAAGGGGATTGCCGTATGAGCGGGATTCGGCTGGTGCTGTTGGCGACTCTATCCATGGCGGATCTTTGCGCGCAGCCACCGGCCGCCGAGGTCAGCTACTATCGCGAGATTCGTCCCATCATGCAGCGGACCTGCCAGGGCTGCCATCAGCCTGCCATGAAGTCCGGCGCGCTGGACGTTACGCGCTATGAGAGTTTCGCCGCGGGGGGAAATAAAGGTCCCGCGTTCAAAGCCGGCGCGCCACAGGAAAGCGTGGTGCTCGCCTATTTAAAAGGTGAACGGCAGCCGCGCATGCCATTCGGAGCGCCGCCGCTGCCGGACGATCAGATCGAGTTGTTCCGCCGCTGGATTGCCGGTGGAGCAAAAGACGATACGCCGACCGAAGCGCGTGAGATCGCGGCGCTCGATAAGCCGCCGGTTTATCACCTGCCTCCCGTCATTACCGCCGTGGCGTACTCGCCCGATGGATCACTATTGGCCATCTCCGGGTATCGCGAAGTACTATTGCATAAAACCGACGGCTCGGGTCTGGCGGGGCGGCTGGTTGGCCTTTCGGACCGCATTCAATCGCTCCAATTTTCGCGCGATGGCAAACTGCTGGTTGCGGCGGGCGGAACGCCGGCACTTTTCGGAGAGGTCGAGTTATGGGATGTCGCCTCGCGAAAGCTGCTGCACTCGGTCACGCTGACGAGCGACACGGTTTTCGGCGCCTCGCTTTCGCCCGATACTTCTCGCGTTGCGGTAGGCTGCGCGGACAACACCGTGCGCGTGGTGGACACCGCGGCGGGCAAAGAAGTGCTGAAGATTACTAATCATGAGAACTGGGTGCTGGGGACCATTTTCGGCGTGGACGGCAAGCGTCTGGTTTCGGTGAGTCGCGACCAGGCCGCCAAGCTGACCGATGCATCCACGGGCCAGTTCATCGAAAATATCAATGCCCTGCGCGGCGAGCTGGCGGCCATTGCGCGGCACCCGACGCGCGATCTGATTCTGATCGGCGGGACCGAGCGCATTCCGTATCTCTACACCATGGACCGCTCGGCATCCATGAAGATCGCTGACGATTCGACGCTCATCCGCAAATTCGAGACACAGGACGGCG
>Ga0302324_100000563_pt1 | contig 96482 bp, 84 predicted proteins | sample Palsa_T0_1_FD_201949 | JGI IMG/M metagenome (GOLD analysis project Ga0302324, IMG submission 201949) | Peat permafrost microbial communities from Stordalen Mire near Abisko, Sweden - Palsa_T0_1 | ecosystem: Environmental > Terrestrial > Soil > Palsa > Peat permafrost | place: Sweden: Abisko... | reverse complement strand
AGCTGCAAGTCCGCGCGCGGCGCGATCACGCGCTACGCGCGCTGGCCGACGCAGGCGATCACCTATCGCCTCGGCAAGGAGCAGATCCTGGCGCTGCGCCGGCGCGCGCAGCAGGCGCTCGGTTCGCGCTTCACCGCCAAGCGCTTCCACGTCGAGTTCATGAAGCAGGGCACGATCCCGGCGGGCTACTTCGGCGAAGAGCTGCTGCGCACGCTGCGCGCCGGCGCGCAGTAGCGGCCCGTCAGGCCGCGGTTGGCTGACAGATGAAGAGGTGCGCGGGCAGCACGTTCAGCGGCTGGAACTTGCGGCCGACGTAACCGAACACCCGCTTCAGGTCCTCAAGCACGCGCGTGGAGAACTGGTAGACGAGGAAGGCGCCGCCCGGCTCGAGCACGTCGTGGGTCTTGCGCAGGATCTGTTCGCGCACGGGCGCTGCTATGGTGCTGAAGGGGATGCCGGAGATGATGTAGTCGGCGCGCAGGAAGCCGAAGCGACGCAATATCTCGTCGACGTCGGCAGCGGAGCCCTGCACCACGCGCAGGCGCTTGTCGGTGATGGCCTCGCCGAGGTAGCGCACGAAGTCCGGGTTCATCTCGATGGCGACCAGTGTTGCGTCGGCGCGCATGTGACGCAGCACCTCGGCGGTGATGCCGCCCACCCCCGGGCCATACTCCACGATGACGCGCGCACGCCCCCAGTTGATCGGCTCGAGCAGCTGCTTGATGAGGAAGCGCGAGCTCGGGACGATCGAGCCGAGCATGCGCGGATGGCGGAAGAAATTGCGCGCGAACAGCATGACATCGCCGCCGCGGCTGTGCTGTGGTGTTGGTTCTTGCTGGTTCTGCACGATGGACCCCGAGCGCTGCTTCACCCGAATGACCTCTATAGCAATATTCGCAGGCAGATACCACTTCGCCCGCGCTCCGGCAAGTCAGCCGCCGGACTGTTTGGCGGCGTAGCCAAGCTTGAGAAGCTCCGTTACGAGGCGCTCGCGGTGATCGCCCTGGATCTCAATCACACCGTTCTTGACCGCGCCCCCGGCACCGCAGAGTTTCTTCAGTCGGGTCGCAAGCTCGGCAAGGCCGGCCGCCTCCAGCGGCAGGCCGCTGATGACCGAGACGCCCTTACCGCCGCGTCCGGCGACTTCGCGTCCTACGCGCACGCGCGCCGGGCCCGCCGCGGCCCGCGCGGCGGCATTAAGTCCGGTCGCGGCGGCCGGCGCGCGCGGGGCGTTGCGCAGCACGACGCCACGGAAGGTGTGTTTGGGCTTCACGTAGTGTTACCGGTGTGAGGCGACTACAATCCTGCCCAACTTGAAGTCCTGCCCGCAAGCCCGCAGGACCCGCTCAAGAGGCTGCATTAATGTCCCCACGGTCGCGCCTGCACGTCCCCTCGCCTCCCGCACGTCCCGGGCAGGAGCCGGACTTCAGCTATGTTCAGATTTCCCCGGCCGGCGCGGTGGGCCGTCCCGATGTCATGGCCAGCGCCCGTGACACCGAGGAACTGTCGCTGCAGATGGTGCGGGTACTGGGGGACGACAACCGGGCCGTAGGACCCTGGAACCCGCACCTGGAGCCCGAGGAGCTGCAGGTCGGGCTGCGGCATATGCTGCTCACGCGGCTTTTCGATGACCGTATGCAGAAGATCCAGCGCCAGGGGCGCATCTCCTTCTATATCAAGTCTACCGGCGAGGAGGCCGTGGCCGTGGCGGCCGGCATGGCGCTCACGCCCGGGGACATGCTGTTCCCGTCCTACCGGCAGCAGGGGCTGCACGTGGTGCGCGGGCGCAACCTGGTTGACCTCATGTGCCAGTGCCTCTCGAACACGCACGACATGTGCAAGGGCCGCCAGATGCCCATCATGTATCACTGGGGCAGCGGCAACATCTTCTCGATCTCCGGGAATCTCGCCACCCAGTTCCCGCAGGCCGTGGGCTGGGCGATGGCTGCGGCCATCAAGGGCGAGGACCGCATTGCGGCCAGCTGGATCGGCGAGGGCTCGAGCGCCGAGGCGGATTTCCATTACGCCATGAACTTCGCGGGTGTCTACCAAGCGCCCGTCATCCTCAATCTCGTCAACAACCAGTGGGCGATCTCCACTTTCCAGGGCTTCGCCGGTGGGGAACACAAGACCTTCGCGCAGCGCGGCCCCGGCTACGGCATCCCCGGAATCCGCATCGACGGCAACGATTTCCTCGCCGTCTACGCGGTCACCCAGTGGGCCGCGCAGCGCGCGCGCCAGAGCGGCGGTCCGACGCTTATCGAGCACGTCACCTACCGCACCGCCGCGCATTCCACCAGCGACGACCCGTCGCGCTACCGCCCGAAGGAGGAATGGCGCGCATGGCCGCTCGGAGATCCGGTCGAGCGGCTGAAGGCGCACCTGATCGCGCTCGGAGAGTGGTCCGAGGAGCGCCATGCCCGGCTCGAAAAGGAGCTCGAGGCGCACGTCACCGCCTGCTGGAAGGAGGCCGAGTCCTACGGCACGCTCTCCGGCGGCCCCTCGCTCGACCCGCTCACCATGTTCGAGGACGTTTTCAAGGAGATGCCGCCGAATCTTGCGCGCGAGCGCGATGAGCTGCGGGCGCTGCAGGACTCCGGGGTCGCCGCGCGTCCGGCGAGTACCCCGCTGGCGCAGAAGGGCTGAGCGATGGCACGCATGAACATGGTGCAGGCGCTCAATTCAGCGATGGACGTGATGCTCCAGCGCGATCCGCGCGTCGTCATCCTCGGCGAGGACGTCGGCTTCTTCGGCGGCGTGTTCCGCGCCACCGAGGGGCTGCAGCGCAAGTACGGCGAGCACCGCGTACTCGACACCCCGATCGCCGAGGGCGGCATCATCGGGGCGGCTATCGGTATGGGCGCCAACGGACTCAAGCCCGTGGCGGAGATCCAGTTCGCCGACTACATCTATCCGGGCTTCGACCAGATCGTGAGCGAGCTGGCGCGGCTGCGCTACCGCTCGGCCGGGGAGTTCTCAGCTCCGGTGACGATCCGCACGCCCTGCGGCGGTGGCATCCGCGGTGGACAGACGCACTCGCAGAGTCCCGAGGCACTGTTCGCGCACGTGTGCGGCATCAAGGTCGTAATGCCCTCCAATCCCTACGACGCCAAGGGTCTGCTCATCAGCTCCATCGAGGGCGAGGACCCGGTGGTGTTCTTCGAGCCCAAGCGCATCTACAACGGTCCCTTCGACGGCGACCCGCACAAGCCGGCGATCCCCTGGAGCTCGCATCCGCGTGGCGAGGTGCCGGAGGGGCATTTCACCGTGCCACTGGGCAAGGCGCAGGTGGTGCGCGAAGGACGCGACGTCTCGGTGCTCGCCTACGGCACCATGGTGCACGTGGCCGAGGCCGCGGTGCGCCTTACCGGGATCGATGCGGAGATCGTCGACGTGCGCACCATCGCGCCCCTGGACGTCGACACGCTGTGCACTTCGGTGTGCAAGACCGGGCGCTGCGTGGTGGTGCACGAGGCGACGCGCTTCGGCGGCTACGGCGCGGAGCTCGTAGCGACGGTGCAGGAACAGTGCTTCTGGAACCTCGAGGCGCCGATCCAGCGCGTGGCCGGCTGGGACACCCCGTACCCGCACGCGTTCGAATGGGAATACTTTCCGGGACCGGCCCGCATCGCGGCCGCCCTGAAGCTCGTGATGGAGTCGACGTGAGCAACTACGTGTTCAAGCTTCCCGACCTCGGCGAAGGTACGGTCGAGGCCGAGATCGTCAACTGGCGCGTCAAGCCCGGCGACAGCGTGGCCGAGGACGACGTGCTCGTCGAGGTCATGACGGAGAAGGCTGCGGTGGAGGTTCCGGCTCCCGTTGGCGGCCGGGTGGTCTCCACCACCGGTGCTCCCGGTGACATGGTGCCGGTGGGCGCGGAACTCATCGTAATCGAAACCGGCACGAGCGCCGCGGCGCCCGAGCCGCCCGCCGCAGCGCCAGCCGTTCCCGCCGCAGCGGTCCTCAGCCACAGCGGGGGCAATGGCGCCGCCGCCCCGGTGGAACTCTCCGTGCGCGGCGCACGCATCGCAACGTCGCCCGCCATCCGGCGGCGCGCGCACGAGGCCGGGATCGACCTGCAGCAGGTATCCGGCTCGGGCCCCAACGGCCGTATCGTGCCCAAGGACCTCGAGGCGTTCGTCGCGCGCCGCGGCGCCACAGCCACGCCGCTGCGTGCAGCACCCAAGGCGGTGCCGGGCAACCGCGCGCCGGCCGCGGCCACCGAGGAGATCAAGGTCATCGGATTGCGCCGCGTGATCGCGCAGCGCATGAGCGAGGCCAAGCGCAACATTCCGCACTTTGCCTACATCGAGGAGCTCGACATCACCGAGCTCGACTCGCTGCGGCGCCACCTCAACCGCAAGCCCCCCGGCGGGGCCGCGGCCCTCACCTACCTGCCTTTCCTGGCGCTCGCGCTGGTACGGGTGCTGAAGGATTTCCCGCAGTGCAATGCGCACTATGACGCCGAGCGTGGCGTGATCGTGCGGCATGCGGCGGTGCACCTGGGAGTGGCCACGCAGACCCCCGAGGGGCTGAAGGTGCCGGTCGTGCATGACGCTCAGAACCTCAGTCTGTGGGAGCTCGCCGCGGAGATGCGGCGCGTCAGCGAGGCGGCGCGCAGCAACAAGGCGAAGCGCGAGGAGCTCGCAGGTTCCACCATCACGATTACGAGCCTCGGCAAGCTCGGCGGCATCGCCAGTACGCCGATCATTAACGCCCCCGAGGTGGCCATCATCGGCGTGAATCGCGCCATCGAGCGACCGGTGGTGATCGAGGGCGCGATCGCGATCCGGCTGACCATGAACCTGTCGTCCTCGTTCGATCATCGCTTCGTCGACGGCTATGACGCTGCGGCGATGATCCAGGCGCTCAAAGAGTCCCTGGAGCACCCGGCCACCATCTTCATGCCGGTCTGAAGGGCGTCGCTGGCGCCGCGCCGCCGCGGCTCCCACGCTCGATCGGGTTGGGCCTTTGCTGCTAGCGGGTGTGCGCGGGGCCGCCGGCGTACGTCAGCTCTCCGGCGCTGACGCGCAGCTGCAGCCGGTTCTGCGGCGGAGGCAGTGGGCAGGTCGCGAAGTCGTTGAGGGCGCAAGGCGGGTTGAAGGCCTTGTTGAAATCCACCAGCACCGTGGTTCCGGCCGGTCGCGGGATGTAGAGGAAACGTCCGCCGCCATAGGTCTGCTGACCGCTGGTAGCGTCGGCGAACATGATGAAGAGCTCGGTCTCGTTCGGGCCTTCGAGGACCGTGTCGAGTCTGAAGGTGCGGCCGTTACGGCTGAACACCACCGCTCCGGGTGACACGTCATCCTCCTCCATGCCGAGGATGTTGACGATGCGGATGTGCTTGCCGGCCGGGTAGGGTACGAAGCGCGCGCTGATCGCCCAGTCGCTGCTGATCGGAAAGTACTCGAGCCCGCGGAACTCCAGGCGCCGCGGGTTATTCAGGTCGCGCACGCGCACTGCAAGCTTGCCGGCGCGCTCGATGACGAAGAAGCGCAGCGGGCCGCTGGCGAGCATGGTCGGATCCCCGCTGGCATCGCTCTTGAGCGTCACGGCGTCGAACTGCCGGCCATCGAGCGTCACGCCGCCGCTGGGCCGTGCGCTGAAAGTTACCGTGCCCGCCTCGAGGTCGAAGGAGCCGGCCGTGTCGGCGAGCGCGGAGTTATTCAGGACCAGGTCATTCGCCGCCCCGCTGCCGAAGGAGTTGGTGCCGGGCTTCAGCCAGTAGAGCCCCGCGAGCGTCAGCCACCCGCTCTCGCCGCTGAGGGAGGCGAAGCGCTGCTGGCGCCACGCGAGCACGTCCGCCTGTTCGGTCGCGGGATCGACGGCAGCGGCGAGCAGGGGCGCCGCGCCTGCCAGCACTGCGGCGGCGAGGGCGAGGCGCAAGGATGTCGGCAGCATGGGTGTCGGGGCTTTCCGGATGGGAGGGCTCAGATCTTAAGCCATCAGGCCTCGCGGCCGAGTATCTCATCGCGCACGTCCGCGATCTCGCGGGCGCGCGAAGGGCGGGCACCCTCGCAGCGCTCCGGGCGCGGGCAGTGATTGCTGCGCGGGCAGATGATGCGTGCCGGATGCGCCAGCGCATCCTCGATCCAGGCGATGTTGAGCACCTTGGCCACGGCGCCCAACACCTGCGCGGCGGCCTTGGGGATGCGCCCCTCGCCACGGCGGTGCAGGCACTCACGGAAGATCGAGTCCACCACGGCCTCGCTCGCGACGCTGTGGGTGGCGAGCGCGGGGGCGAGGTCCACGCCGACTGACAGCACGTGCGGGTTGCCGGCCATGTCGTGCACGCGGATCGAGTGGCAGCAATAAAGGAGCGAACGTTCGCCATCGCGCAGCACCGAGATCTGCGAACCACTCAGTCCGTGCTCGCCGTCGATCATGCGGAACACCGCCCAGTTCGGGCACGGGTCGCTCACCTGGGCGAGATTTCCCCACGGCAGCGGAATGCCGTTGCCGCGGTAGACCGCGCGCAGGTAGCCGGGTGGATAGGCATCGAAGAAGTGCCAGTACGGGTAGGAAGAGACTTTGGTCATGCGCCGCATGACGACCGCGGGCGTCAGCTGCAGCTTCGCGCCCGCCTCGACCCGGTGGCGCTCGCGGGCGAGGAAGCGCCGGAACGGCACGCGCGGTGCGAGCAGCGCGCCGGCAAAGAAGCTGCACTCGAAATCCCGCCAGGCGTGCAGCACGTCCCGGGCATTCATGCCGATGGCGGACGAGGCGCCTTCCGGGCTTCCGCCCATCTCCCCGCCGGTTGCGTGTGCCGACTTCAGACCGTCTCCGCCGTGCAGCACCTTGTGCGCGATGTGCGCCGCGAGGTCGAACTTGAGCCGGGCGGGATCGGCCTGGAGCGCCTTGTTGGCATAGATGATACGCGGCGGCTCGAAGAACGAGCGCACCATGCTGCGCACTTCGCGGTCCTTGTCGCGCGCCAGCAGCGGCTTGCGCTCGAACCAGCGGATCTCGAGTCCATGGCGCCGGCACAGCCGCATGAGGTCATCCACCGTCAACGGGAAGCGCCGCTCGCTCACCTGGTCGGCCGCGCGCTCAAGATCCGGGAAGTCGTTGCGCGACAGCTCCTGGTGGGAGCGGATCAGGAGGTGGGCGAACTGCCGACCGCTGGTGCCCGTCTGGGCCAGAAGCTCCGGGATGGCCGCCTGCAGCAGGGTCTTGGAGAAGAGGAAGGCGGGCTCGAGCGGTACCCGGGCCGTGCTCTGGCCGGCCCCGGCAGGCGCCAGCTCCAGGCCCGCGCTCTCATCCAGGAACCAGGCGCTCGGGCGCTGAAAGACCGTCGCCAGGAGCTCCAGGAGCTGCGTGGAAGGCGTGCGCTTGCCACTCTCGATCATGCTGAGGTATGACACGGAGGGGCCGACGGCGGCGTCGCGCTGCACGCAGCGCACCGACAGTTCCTCGAGGGTCAGCCCGTTGGCCTTACGCAGCGCGCGCAGCTTGGCGCCGAGAAAATGACCTTTACGCAGCAGTTGCGGCATATGTCCAACCGCCGGAGTGGCCTTAGGTAGCGGGCTTGTGAAATTAACAGTGTGAAGTTTCTACAGTCAAATTTCATCCCGAACGGCCGTATATTGAGGCAGCCATGAACGCCCACAGCCAAGGACAGGTGTATTCGCGCGATCCGGCGGGACCGAAGGTCGAGATCCTCGGCAAGCAGGTCGAACGCCAGGACGAGGTGCTGACACCCCTCGCCCTGCAGCTGCTCGCGAGCCTCCATCGGCGCTTCAACGCGCGCCGCCTGGAACTGCTCAACGCGCGGCGCGATCGCCAGCTGCAGCTGGATGACGGTGCCCAGCCGGACTTCCTCCGGCACACGGCCGAGGTGCGCAGCGGCGACTGGCGCATCGCGAGCGTGCCCAAGGACCTGACCGACCGGCGCGTCGAGATCACCGGGCCCGTCGAGCGCAAGATGGTCATCAACGCACTCAACGCCCCGGTGCGCTGCTTCATGGCCGACTTTGAGGACTCCTGCTCGCCGACCTGGGAGAACATCATCCGCGGGCAGGTGAATCTTGCGGACGCCATCCGGCGCACGATCAGCTTCGAGGACGGCACCACCGGCAAGATCTACCGGCTGAACGAGGAGACTGCGACCCTCATCGTGCGTCCGCGCGGCTGGCACTTGCCGGAGAAGCACGTGCGCATCAACGGTGAGCCGGTGTCCGGGTCACTGTTCGATTTCGCGCTGTTCCTCGCCAACAACCACGAGGCGCTGGCGCGCCGCGGCAGCGGTCCTTATTTCTACCTGCCCAAGATGGAGAGCCACCTGGAGGCGCGCCTGTGGAACGACGTGTTCATCGCCGCCCAGGAGGCCCTGGGCGTGCCGCGCGGCACGATCAAGGCGACGGTGCTGATCGAGACGATCCTCGCCGCCTTTGAGATGGACGAGATCCTCTTTGAACTGCGTGAGCACTCGGCCGGTCTCAACTGCGGGCGCTGGGACTACATCTTCAGCTTCATCAAGAAGTTCCGTAACCGCCCGGACTGCGTGCTGCCCGACCGCGCCAGCGTGACGATGGACCGGCACTTCCTGAAGTCATACGTCGAGCTGCTCATCAAGACCTGCCACCGCCGCGGTGCGCACGCGATGGGCGGCATGGCCGCGCAGATTCCGATCCGCGATGACCCGGCCGCGAACGAGGCGGCGATGTCACGGGTGCGCGCGGACAAGCTGCGCGAGGCCCATGCCGGGCACGATGGCACCTGGATCGCGCACCCGGGCCTTGCCTCCATTGCGCGCGAGGCCTTCGACTCGGTCATGAAGGGCCCGAACCAGTTGCTCGTCACCCGCGCCGACGTCAACGTCGGTGAGCTCGATCTGCTCAAGGTGCCGGACGGGCAGATCACGGAGGCCGGCCTGCGCGGCTGCATCCGCGTAGGCGTGCAATACCTTGAAGCCTGGCTGCGCGGCAATGGCTGCGTGCCGCTCTACCACCTCATGGAGGATGCGGCCACCGCGGAGATCTGCCGCGCACAGTTGTGGCAGTGGCTGCGCCACGGTGCCCACACCGCCGACGGGCAGCCGGTCACGGTCGAGCGCTTCGACCGGCTGATGAGTGCGGAGCTCGACCGCATCCACAGCGAGGTCGGCGCCGCCCGCCTCACGGGCGGGGTGTTCCCGACCGCCGCGCGCCTCTTCGAGCAGATGACCAAGTCGGAAGTGTTCGATGAGTTTCTGACCCTGCCCGCGTACGAATTGCTGAGCTAGCCCCTTATCCTAATTCCAATCGAGGCTTATTCATGAGTGCTGCCAAATCCCTGCCCACGGCTGAAGAACTGCGGCGTAGCTGGCGCGAGAGCCCGCGCTGGCACGGCATCCAGCGCGGTTACGATGCCAAGGAGGTCGTGCGCCTGCGCGGCACGATCGCGGTCGAGCACTCGATTGCGCGCCTGACCTCCGAGAAGCTGTGGCGGTACCTGAACGAGAAGCCCTTCGTCAACGCGCTCGGCGCGCTCACCGGCAACCAGGCGATGCAACAGGTCAAGGCCGGGCTCGATGCCATCTACCTCTCCGGCTGGCAGGTGGCGGGCGATGCCAACCTCTCGGGTGAGATGTACCCGGATCAGTCGCTGTACCCGGCCGATTCGGTACCCGGGGTGGTGCGGCGCATCAATAATACCCTGCGCCGCGCGGATGAGATCCACCACGCGGAAGGGGATGACTCGATCGACTGGTTCAAGCCGATCGTGGCGGACGCTGAGGCCGGCTTCGGTGGCGTGCTCAACGCCTTCGAGCTTATGAAGCAGATGATCGCCGCGGGTGCGGCCGGCGTGCATTTCGAGGACCAGCTGTCATCGGCCAAGAAGTGCGGCCACATGGGCGGCAAGGTGCTGGTGCCGACGCAGGAGGCGGTGAACAAGCTCATCGCCGCGCGCCTGGCGGCGGATGTCTCCAACGTGCCCACCGTGCTGGTGGCGCGCACCGATGCCGAAGGTGCGACGCTGCTCACCACCGACGTGGATGAGCGCGACCGGCCCTTCATCGACGCGGCCAAGGGGCGCACCTCCGAGGGCTTCTTCACGGTGAATGCGGGACTCAAGCAGGCGATCGCCCGCGGGCTCGCCTATGCCCCGTACGCAGACCTGGTGTGGTGCGAAACGGCCAAGCCCGATCTCGAGGAGGCGCGCGAATTCGCCGAAGGCATCCATGCGCGCTTCCCGGGCAAGCTCCTGGCCTACAACTGTTCCCCGTCCTTCAACTGGAAGCGCAAGCTCGATGATGCACAGATCGCCAGGTTCCAGCGCGAGCTCGCGGCCATGGGCTACCGCTTCCAGTTCATCACGCTCGCCGGCTTCCACGCGCTCAACTTCTCGATGTTCGAGCTTGCGCGTGGCTACCGGGCGACGCAGATGAGCGCCTACGTCACCTTGCAGCAGGCGGAATTTGCCGCCGAGGCGCACGGCTACACGGCGACCAAACATCAGCGCGAAGTCGGAGCCGGCTACTTCGACGCGGTCACGCAGGCCGTCGCCGGAGGCACCTCCTCGATCACCGCCCTCGCCGGCAGCACCGAGGAGCAGCAGTTCCACAAGGTCTCTTAGGACGCGCGCCCACCCTGAACGCGGTACGCTAGCCCGACGTAGCCGGCTGCGGCCGGTCGGATGGGGGCGGCATGCGCCACGGGATCTGGCGTTCCTTGTATGTGCAGGTGCTGATCGCAATCGCGATCGGCGTGGCGCTGGGTGTGTGCTTTCCGCATTTCGCCCAGGGGCTCAAGCCCCTCGCCGACGGCTTCATCAAGCTGATCAGGCTGCTGATTGCGCCGATCATCTTCTGCACGGTGGTCACCGGCATCGCCGGTATGGCGAAGCTGCGCGAGGTCGGCAAGGCGGGCGGGCTTGCGCTGCTGTACTTCGAGGTGGTGTCGACGCTCGCGCTCTTCATCGGGCTCGTGATCGTCAACCTCGTGAAGCCGGGCGTCGGTGTCAATGCGGACGCAGCGACGCTCGACACGCACGCCATTGCGCAGTACACCACCCCCGGGGCGATTCCGGGGGTCACGGACTTCATCCTCAACGTCATCCCCGCCACCTTTTTCGGGGCGTTTGCCAACGGGGATGTGCTGCAGGTGCTGCTGCTCGCGATCCTGTTTGGTTTCGCGCTGCACGCGGTGGGCGGCCGCGACAACCCGCTGTTCCGCATCGTGGAGGAGGGCGGACAGGTTTTTTTCCGGATCGTCGGCTACGTCATGCGGCTGGCGCCGCTCGGGGCGCTCGGGGCGATGGCCTTCACCGTCGGCCGCTTCGGCGTGGAGACACTCCTCGGGCTCGTCGGGCTCATGGGATGTTTCTACCTCACCTGCGTCGTCTTCGTGCTCGGCGTGCTCGGCCTCATCGCACGACTGCACGGCTTCTCGGTGCTGCGCTTCATCCGCTATATCCGCGATGAGCTGCTGGTAGTGCTCGGCACCTCCTCCTCCGAATCGGTGCTGCCGCGCATGCTGCACAAGATGGAGGACCTCGGGGTGCGCAAGTCGATCGTGGGACTCGTGATCCCAGCCGGTTATTCCTTTAACCTTGACGGCACCTCCATCTACCTCACCATGGCCGCGATCTACATCGCCCAGGCCACCAACACCCCGCTCGACATCTGGCACCAGCTGACGCTGCTCGCGGTGCTGATGCTGACCTCCAAGGGCGCGGCGGCCGTCACCGGGGGTGGCTTCATCACGCTGGCGGCCTCGCTCGCGGCGGTCGGCCACGTACCGGTGGTGGGACTTGCGCTGATCCTGGGCGTCGACCGCTTCATGTCCGAGGCGCGCGCGCTGACGAACCTGGTCGGCAACGGCGTCGCGACCATCGTGGTCGGCAAGTGGTGCGGGGCAGTGGACGAGGCGCGCCTGCAGGCCGTGCTTGCGGGCGCGGATCCGGCACCGCTCGGCACGGCCTCCGCCCGCTGAGGGCAATCCTAGAAATTGAGGGTCGCGGCCACCGACAGCAGCGCGTTATCGCCCTGCGGCCCGTTCAGGCGTTCGTACTCGACCCGGATGCCCGGCAGGCCGAACTTGAACTCGGCCCCCGCTCCCCAGGCGAACTTGGTGCTCGTGCTGTCGGTCGTGAAGTAATTCGGGCCACACGGTGCCAGGCTGACCGGACAGCCTCCGGGACTGGTGGAACCATGGGTATCGGCTGTCACGCGGGTCGCACCACCCTTGACGTACAGGCTGAGCCACGGTGCCGGCACCGGCAGGTAGCCGACGGCGTAGGCGCTTGCGGCACGGGCCTTGGTTGAGACCTGGGTGTAGCCCGTGGTGCCGAAGTAGCTGACGTCCTTGCTGCCCAGATCCGCGTAATCGATTTCCGCGCCCACGAACGAGAGCGGCCGCCAGCCGGCGACGAGTTTCCACCCCGTCGTGTGCGAGTCAATCTGCCAGTAGTCCTGCTTCAGCTGTGACTGGCCGACGCCGGCACCGACGTACAGGCCCAGCAGGTCATCCGCGCTCGCGGCGGTGCTCGCGGCCAGTCCTGCGCACAGCAGCATCGAGGTCATTAAACGCATTTAGGATTCCTTTTGGTCGAACTCGCACGCGGTGCGCGCGGGGCTTGCAAGTGTACTTAAGAGTGAACCGGGTTCTCGGAAGTTCAACCGACTGCACATCGAGGGCAGGCCGTGCTCACCAGCTCGACGTGCCGCTCGCCACCTCAACGCAACGTCGCCGGTGGGCGCGCCTTGACGGCTGGCGCCGTCATTTGGCCGTCGGCAGTGCGAATTCTGCGCCCTTCGGAGTGCTCTCCGGCCAGCGCTGCATGATCGACTTCTGCCGGGTGTAAAAGCGCACGCCTTCCTCACCGTAAGCATTCATGTCACCGAACAGGCTGCCCTTCCAGCCGCCGAACCCGTGCCAGGCCATGGGGACCGGGATCGGTACGTTGATGCCTACCATGCCGACCTCGATGCGGCGCCCGAATTCGCGCGCGACGTTACCATCGCGGGTATAGCAGGCGACCCCGTTCGCCAGGGAATGCGCATTGACGAGGTTCAGGGCCGCCGTGAAGTCGGGCACGCGTACGCAGGCGAGCACCGGGCCGAAGATCTCTTCGCGGTAGATGCGCATCTCGGGCTTGACGTGATCGAAGAGGGTCGCGCCCACCCAGAAACCGTTCTCGTAACCTTCGACGGTAAAGGCAGCGCCACTGCCCGGGTGACGGCGACCGTCCACCACCAGCTGCGCGCCGCTGGCCACGCCGTCCTCGATGTAGCCCTGGATGCGCTCGACGGCGGCGCGGTTGATGACGGGCCCCATTTCCGCATCGGGGTGCATGCCCTCGGCGATGCGCAGCGCGCGGGCGCGCGCGGCGAGCCTGGGCAGCATCCTGTCGGCAGTGTCGCCCACCAGGACTGCGACCGAGATCGCCATGCAGCGCTCGCCGGCCGATCCGTACGCGGCCCCGATCAGGGCGTCGACCGCCTGCTCAAGATCCGCATCGGGCATGACGACCATGTGGTTCTTGGCGCCACCCAGGGCCTGCACGCGTTTGCCGTGCTGCGCGCCGCGCTGGTAAATGTGGTGGGCGATCGGCGTGGAGCCGACGAAGCTCACTGCCTTCACGTCCGGATGATCGAGTAGTGCGTCGACCGCGAGCTTGTCGCCCTGCACGACGTTGAAGACCCCGTCCGGCAGGCCCGCTTTGGACAGCAGGCGTGCCATGAAGATTGCGGCGGACGGGTCGCGCTCACTCGGCTTCAGCACGAAGGCGTTGCCGCAGGCGAGCGCCAGCGGAAACATCCAGCAGGGGACCATGCAGGGGAAATTGAACGGGGTGATGCCGGCCACGACGCCAAGCGGTTGGCGCAGCGTCCAGTTGTCGATGCCGGTGGAGACCTGGTCGGTGAAGTCACCCTTGAGCAGCTGCGGGATGCCACAGGCGAACTCGACGATCTCGATGCCGCGCGTCACCTCGCCCTGGGCATCGCTGAAGACTTTGCCGTGCTCGGCCGTGATGAGGGCGGCGAGCGCATCGCGTTGCTCGTTGAGGAGCGCGAGGAAGCCTGCGAGGACGCGCGCGCGGCGCACCGCCGGCATCTGCGCCCAGGCCGGCTGCGCGGCGCGGGCGCTCGCCACGGCCGCTTCCACGTCCGCAGCGCTGGCGAGGGCGACTTCGCGCGCGATGGCGCCGGTCGCCGGGTTGAATACCGGCAGGCGGGTCCCGGTGCCCACAACGGCGCGCCCGCCAATGAAGTGGGGCACCACTTCCGCCGTGGCGGCGTGGGGGCTCGCGGAGCTCAGCTCCGGGGGAAATTTGGCGACTGCCATAAGCGGTCCGTCAGGCCACTGGGGAGGGGCCGGATCATAGACCAGTTCGCAAGTGCACCCCATACTCGGGCGCAAATCATGGCCATACAACTGCTGTTTCCGACACGGGTGTACCAGGCGGGTCTCGATCAGCGCGACCGGCGCGCCCTGAACCTGCGCCTGCTGCGCGAATGCCGCGCCCTGCGTACCGATGATGTCGCAGGCGTGCGCTGGTCGGCCCGTAACTACCCCGGCGGTTACACGTCCTACAGCTCCGCGCACCGCATGCACCGCCTCTCACCCACCTTCGCCGCGCTCGAGCGCCGGCTCGACCGACATGTGGCGCGCTTTGCGCGCGCGCTCGAGTTCGACCTGAGCGGGCGTGCGCTGACGATGACGGATTGCTGGGTCAACATCATGGGGGCAGGTGCGGTGCACGGCCTGCACCTGCACCCGCTGGCGAGCATCAGCGGCACCTACTACGTGCAGGTTCCCGCGCGCGCCCCGGGAATCAAGTTCGAGGATCCGCGGCTCGAGCGCTTTATGGCGGCGCCGCCGCGCCGTGCCGGTGCTACGCGTGCCAGCCGTACGTGGGTGACGTTACCGGCGCGCGCCGGGCAGCTGGTGCTCTTCGAGAGCTGGCTGCGCCACGAGGTCGCCCCGCAGCAGCGCGCCGCGGAACGCATCAGCATCAGCTTCAATTACGGCTGGTTCTGAGGGCGCGCTGCTCGTACGGCACGGCGCGCGGCGCGTGGGCTCGCTGCGCTCATCGTGTCGCGCCGACAATCACGAATTCAGCCGCGGTTCAGTGACCCTGCGTCAACGTGCGGGCGAAGGAGCACAAACCATGCGCAACCTGTTTCGCGGCCTGATTGCGGCGTTGACACTGGCGGTGCTGCCGCTCGCGGCATCCGCGGGAGTCTTCGTCGGCGTGTCGGTGAATCTCGCGCCGCCGGTGCTGCCGGTCTATGTGCAGCCGGCGATTCCGGCGCCGGGCTACCTCTGGACTCCGGGTTACTGGGCGTGGGCACCGACGGGGTACTACTGGGTCCCGGGCACATGGGTCACGCCACCCTCCGTCGGCCTGCTGTGGACCCCGGGTTACTGGGGCTCGGCCGGCGGCGCCTATCTCTGGCACGCCGGCTACTGGGGTCCGCACATCGGCTTCTACGGCGGCGTGAACTACGGCTACGGGTACGGCGGGGCGGGTTACGAGGGCGGCTACTGGCACGGTAACCAGTTTCTCTACAACACCACCGTGAGTAACGTGCGCACCATCAACGTGACCAACGTCTACACGCGCACCGTGGTGAACAACACCACCGTGACGCGGGTCAGCTACAACGGCGGCGCCGGTGGGGTCGTGGCACGCCCGAGCGCGGCGGAGTTGTCCGCGGCGCACGAGCAGCACGTGGCCTTCACCAGTGAGCAGCGCGCGCACGAGAGCATGGCGCGCAACAATGAATCGCTGCGTGCATCGGTCAACGGCGGCCATCCGCCGATCGCCGCCACCGCACGTCCGGCGTCCTTCACCGGACACGACGTCGTCGCGGCTCGCGGTGCCGCGCCTGGCCCGCGCACCACGACTTCCCGGGTTGCGGGCTACGCGGCTCACCCGTTCGCCGCGGCGCCGGCTTCGTATCACAACGCCGGCCCGGGCCCTGCCGCGCACGCGCCCCAGGGTGGGGGTCACGCGCCCCAGGCCGGTGAGGGACCTCCGGGCGGCCCGGGTGGCCATGAGGGCCAGGGCCGCCGCTGAGTGAACGGGCGCGGCAGCTGATAAAAGACTTCGCAGCGGCAGGGGCAACCGCAAGCGCCTGCCGCGGATTTCTGCGACCTGCCCGCGCTGTACCGGGTCCTAGAGCACACCGCGCAGCCACGCCGCAATATCGCGAACCTCTTGCGGACACAGGGAGTGAGGCATGCTGTAGGCATGCCACTCGACTTTGTAGCCGGCGGCCTCGAGTTGCCGGTGCGCCTCCGCGCCGAGCGCGGGCGCCACCACCGGATCCTGCGAGCCGTGCGCCAGAAATATCGGCGTCGCCTGGTTGGCGGCGCTGCGTTCACTCGCGAGGCGCTCGGCCAGCAGCAGGTAGCACGACAGACCCATGATCCCGGCGAGCTTCTGTGGGTAGCGCGTGCCGGCGAAGAGCGCCATGGCGCCGCCCTGAGAGAAGCCTGCCAGCACGATGTGCTCGCTGGCAACGCCGCGCTCGTTCTCCCGCACGATCAGTTGACCGATGCGTGCCTGTGAGGCGCGGATGCCGGCCTCATCCTGGGGCGCCCCGCGGTTGAGCGCGGCGATGTCGTACCAGGCGCGCATGGGGTATCCGTTGTTGAGGGTGACCGGCCGCACGGGGGCGTGCGGAAAGACGAACCGCAGTGCGCGCTCGCCGGGGGCAACGAGCTCGGGCACGATCGGCTCGAAATCATGCCCATCAGCACCCAGGCCATGCAGCCAGATCACGCTCGCCGCGGGGTTGCGGCCGGTTTCTACCTCGACGACATCACTGGACACAGCTTGCTCCTCGGCCCCGGGCGGGTGGATGGCGCATGGTAGTGCACGGCCGCGGCCCCGTGCAGTGCGGCTAAGTTAGTGGCGCAACGACGGGGTGCCACGCGCCGGCGCAGGGCGCCGCCGCGCAGTCGCGCCAGGGGCGGCAAGGGCCTGACCCCGGTCAGGCTGGTCCTGTATCTGGTGTGCGCGGCCATTGTCGTAGTTGCCGGGAATTTCCTCTATCAGGTCATCCGCAAGCCCACCGAGCTGTTCTTCCCGGTGAGCGGGGAGTTCTACAAAACGCCCGAGGAGAGCTGGCGTGCCTACGCGCACCTGTTCCGTCGCTATGCCACGGCGCACGTGAGCGCAGAACTCCTCGCAGCGCTGGCGCAGGTGGAGGCCTCCGGCAATCCGCTGGTGCGCACCTACTGGCGCTGGAGCTGGCCAGCGGCGCCCTTCAACTTCTACCACCCGGCCTCGAGCGCCGTGGGGATGTTCCAGATGACCGACCCGACCTTCGAGGAGGCGCGTCACTGGTGCATCCATGATCACCAGCTGACGCACGAGGGTCCGTGGAACGACTGGCATTCCTGCTGGTTCAACCGCCTGTACGTGCGTGTACTTCCCGGGGATGCCATCGAACTCACCGCAGCGGACCTGGAACTGAAGGTGAGCGACATACTGGCGCAGCTGCCGCACGCGGCAGTTGCGCGTCCCGATGAGACCGGGCGCCTCGCTGCAGTCGTGCACCTGTGCGGGGCCGGGGCCGGGGCGCTGTACGCGCGCCGCGGTTTTCGCTTCAGCGCCGGCCAGCGCTGTGGCGATCACGATCCGCGCCAGTACCTGGAGCGCGTCGCTGCCTTCAGGGGCGAGTTTGCGCGGCTGAGCGCCCGCGAGGCGGGCGCTGCTGCTCAGTGATGATGACCGTCCGGCCCGTGCACGTGGCCGTGCTCGAGTTCCTCGGCGCTGGCGGCGCGTACCGCCCCGACCTCGACTTCGAAGTTCAGGTTCTGTCCGGCGAGCGGGTGGTTGCCATCGAGCGTGAACAGGTCCCCGGTGAGCTGCGTCACGGTGACGGCGCGCGGCCCGTGCTCGGTCTGCGCCTGCAGGCGCATGCCGACGCGCACATCCGGCACGCCCTTGAGTGCGCGCCGCGGCACGCGCTGCACGAGGGCCTTGTCGTACTCGCCGTAGGCGTCCGCCGGTGCGATCTTCACGCTCAGCTTGTCGCCGGTGCTCTTGCCGGCGAGCTCCCGCTCGAGTCCCGGGATGAGGTTGCCATGACCGTGCAGGTAGGTGAGCGGCTCGCCCTCGGCGGAGCTGTCAAGAACGTCCCCCGCGTCGTTGCGGAGGGTGTAGTGAATGCTGACGACCTGATCCTGCGCGATGCTCATGGGGGTCCTGTGTGTGAATTGCCGGCCGGCTCCCGGGTTGTGGGGCGTCAGCGGCGGTACCAAAAGGGGTAGGCAGAATACCACCGCGCCACCGCGGCGCCCAACGCCGCAGGCCGGACGTGCCCTAGCCGGCGGGGCGTGCGCTGCGGTCGATGGCGCCGATGAGATGCCGGAAACAGTCCAGCAACGGCAGCTCGAGCCCGAGCTGCAGCGATTTCTCGAGGGCGTAGCCGAGCGTCTCGTTGACTTCCAGCGGCCGCCCCGCCTCCACGTCCTGCAGCGCCGACATGCGGTGCGCCGGTGCCGTCTCCCGGTAGTGCGCACCGGTGCGCGTCAGGATCTGCACCGCCTCACTCTCGCTGCTGGCGCACAGGCTCGCCGTGGGCAGGATGGCCCGGTCGCTGAGCTCGATGTCGAGGGCGGTGGCGAGGCGCCCCATCTCGCGTACCAGTCGCGCCAGCACCAGGGCTGAGTCCGGGTCGGACAGGTACCTCCAGGTCGGCGCGCGCGTGGTGACGGCGAGCGACATGAGTCCGACCCAGGAGCAGAACTTTGACCACTCGAGAGTCAGGATGTGCGCGCTGGAGGCAGCGCGCACCCCCGCGGCATCGAGCGCCGCGGCGATGCGGCGCGCGCGCTCGCTGTCGCCGCGGGGGAGTTCCCCGACGATGATGTTGACATTGCGGGTGAAGAGCACGGTGCCATCGGGCAAAAGCTCGCCACTGGTGTCCGCCAGCGCCCCGAGCACCCGCGACGCACCGAAGGCCTGCTGCAGAATCTCGTTCTTCAGAGGGCCGTTCTGTATGGAGAGCGCGGTGTCGAAGTGCGCGTGGGCGAGGCTCGCGAGCGCCGCGGCGGTAGCGGGGGTCTTGGTGGCAACGATCAGCGTGCCGGCGCTTGCCAGGAGCGCCGGATCGGCTAGCACCGTAACCGATGTCGCGAACTCGCTCAGGCCGCGCACGCTGATGCCGTGTTCCTGCAGCTGCTGCGCGCGCCGGCCGCGCGCGAGCATCGCCACCTGGTGGCCGGCGCGCGTCAGGTGGGCACCGACGATCGATCCCATGGCACCCGCGCCCAGCACTGCAAACTCGAATTCGGCCATGCGCTTCTTGGTGAGTGGTGCGCGCTTCACAGCGCGTCGGCGATGTCCTGCATCAGCCCGCGGTCCTCAGGCTTGACGGTGGGTGGGTAGCGCTTGAGCACCATGCCGTCGCGCCCGATCAGGAACTTCTCGAAGTTCCAGCTGATGTCACCCGCGAGCCCGCTCGCCGCCGAGGTGAGGAACTGGTAGACGGGATGGCGCTGCGGTCCGTTGACCTCGAGCTTCTCACTCAGCGGGAAGGTCACCCCGTACGTGGTGCTGCAGAAGCTGACGATCTCCTCGGCACTGCCGGGTTCCTGGCCCGCGAACTGGTTGCAGGGGAAGCCGACCACCGTGAAATTCTCCCCGGCCAGCTCGCGCTGCAGCTGTTCGAGTCCCTCGTACTGCGGGGTGAGTCCGCAGCGGCTGGCGACATTGACGGCCAGCGTCACCTTGCCATGCAACGCACCCAGCAGGTCCGGCGTGCCGTCGATCCTTGCAATCGCGATGTCGTAAAAGCCGCTCATGGCGCACTCCCGTTTGCCGCCGCTCGGTGCATGTACGATACACCACCGAAAGGCTTACCATCGCAACACCCGGCCAACACGCGGAGAGCTTTCCATGGGCACCGAACTCAACAAGACCGAGACCGCGAAGGTAGTCGATACCCTCAACTACATCCTCGAGCTGGAGCTCGCAGGACTTGTGCGCTACCTGCATTACAGCTTCATGGTGTTCGGCCACAACCGCATCCCGATCGTCGCCTGGCTGCGCAGCCAGGCGGATGAGTCGCAGGCGCACGCGGTGCGCGCCGGCGAGCACATCACGAGCCTCGGCGGCCACCCCTCGCTGAAGCTCGGGCAGCTGCTGGAGACACACAAGCACAACATCGATGAGATCCTGCGCGAGGCGCTCGCGCACGAGGAGGAGGGCCTGGCGGAGTACTACAAGCTCATGGGGCTGGTGGAAGGGCGCAACATCATGCTCGAGGAATACGCACGCGCGCAGATCGCCGCCGAGACCGCCCACGTCGCCGACATCGGCAAGATGCTGCGCAAGCCCGGTTCCATCACCTGACAAAGCGCCGCCGTCGCCTCTCCCTTAAGGGTGAGACGCGCGTCTCTTTTCGCAGTTCCAGGGCCTTGAAGCTGGGCTTGGCCGCCACCATTTCGGCTGCTGGTTCACCATTCGTTCATGCCGGGTGCATACACTGCGCGCCCGTTGTGAGATCCACTGGAATTGCCATCATGGAACTGATCGTTACCTCCTTCATCGCGACCGCTGGCCTGCTCGTGGGCCACCTGGCCGTCCTGATTCGCAACCGCCTGCAAGCCGCGTAAGCGGCCGCATCCCGGCGGCAGCGGCCGCGCGGGTTTCCGCCCCTCCCCGGGGAGAGCGTATGCTCGCCCGGTGCGCATCTACGCCGTCACCAACATCAAGGGCGGGGTCGGCAAGACCACCACTGCGGTCAACCTCGCATACCTGAGCGCCGCCGGCGGCTGCGCGACGCTCTTGTGGGATCTTGACTCCCAGGGCGGCGCCACTTACGCACTCGGGGGCGAGGGGCAAGAACACGCTTCCGCCAGGAAACTGCTGGCCGGCAAGCGCGAGCTGCCGGAGCTGATTCTCGCCACTGGTTATGCGGGGCTCGATCTGCTGCCGGCGGACTTCTCGTATCGCAACTTCGCGGTGCAGCTGGCGCAGCGCCGGCACCCGACCGAGCGGTTGCTGAAGATGAGCCGCCCGCTGCGCGAGATCTACGGCGCGCTGTTCCTCGACTGCCCGGCGGGCATCTCGCTGCTGTCCGAGAACGTGCTGCGCGCCGCGGACGTCGTGATCGTACCGCTGGTACCGGCGCCGCTGTCGCTGCGCATGCTGGCGCAGCTGCAGGAGTTCATCGTGCGCGAGGGCTGGACGGATCTTAAGCTGCTGCCGTTCTTCTCCATGGTTGACCGGCGTCGCGCGCTGCACCGCGAGCTGATCGCGAGCGCACGCGTGCAGTTCCCGCACATGCTCGCGACCGAGGTACCGAACTGGAGCGAGATCGAGCGCATGACCGTGCGGCGCGCGCCGCTCGCGGCGAGTGCGCCCCGCAGTGCCGCGGCGCAGCTCTACGCGGCGCTGTGGGCGGAGATTCGCGCGCGCACCGCCGAGCGCGCCGCAGTGCCGCCGCGGGTCGCGCTGATCCAGCGCGGCGAGCAACTGCGCGACCCGCAAGTTCCCTGACACGGCGGCGCCGCGCGCTGCGCCGGCCGCATATGTCAAGTGCAGACCGCGTAAGGGATTACTGCGGATTGTCCTGACATGCGGACGCCGCTGTTTCCGATCCGTCAACGCGCCGCGCGCACTCACGTTCCTCGGGGAGATATGTCCGCTGTTGGATCGGTGGCGTCGTCAAATGGCGACGGGACCGGGTCAGCGCCGACTCAGGCTAAGATGGTTGCAAGAGGCGAGTGGCACCGGAAGCGGAGCTTCGCGCGGGCCACAACCGAAAAACCCCGGGGGATGATGTTGGGATCCATGTCGAGGCTTTCTGCCCGGCGAAAGCCGTTTATGCTCCTCATGCTCTGCGCAGCCTCAGCGCTTCTTGGCAGCTGCGGCGGCGGTGGCTCAGGCGGCGCTAGCACCACCCCGCCGCCCCCGCCTCCGCCGGCCCTGGCGGTCACGACGAGCTCGCTCCCCAACGCGCAGGTGGGTGTGGCCTACAGCGCGAAGCTCGCCGCCAGCGGTGGCACGGCGCCCTACGCATGGTCGGTCACGTCGGGCATATTGCCCCCGGGCGTTTCCCTGGATGCCGCGAGCGGCACGCTCTCCGGCATCCCGACCGGCGGCGCCTATGGCGCGACGCTCGTCCTTGAGGTCAAGGACGCGGCGAGCCCGGCGCACACCGCAACTGCCACCCTCACCATCACGGTGCTGGCGCAGGACCTCAAGGCCACTACTAATTCGCTGCCCGACGGGCACGTCGGCAGCGCCTACGATGCGACACTCACCGCCGTCGGTGGCACGGCGCCGTACAGCTGGACGCTCACCAGCGGCACGCTGCCGGCCGGACTTGCGCTCAACGCCACGAGCGGGGAGATCACGGGTACGCCGACGACCAATGCCGCGGACGCGATGCTTACCTTCCAGGTCGCAGACTCCGCCAAGCCGCCGGCGACGGCGAGCACCACGCTGTCCCTCACCATCAGCGCCGTCCCGCTCGCCATCACCACCACCTCGCTCGCGTTCGGACAGATCGGCGTCATTTACCAGGCGCAGCTGGCCGCGACCGGCGGCACCGGGGCGCTCAGCTGGCAGGTCAGCGCCGGCAGCCTCCCCGCGGGCCTGCAGCTGGGCACTGCCACGGGGCTCATCTCCGGCACGCCTACTGCGACCGCGGTGCAGACACCGATCAGCGTGAGCGTCACGGACTCCGGTACCCCGGCGCAGACCCAGAACGCCGCCTATACCCTCACCGTGAGCCCGGCGGGCATCAGCGTGCAGGTCTCGCCTGCGCGCGCCGGCCTCACGATCACCCAGCTGCAGACTTTCACCGCTACCACCAACGACAATGCGGGCGTCACCTGGAGCGCAAGTCCCGCCGGCGGCGCCTTCACGCCCGCTTCGAGCGCGAGCGGCACGGCGGTGACCTTCACGGCGCCTGCGACCGCCGGGGTCTACACCCTGACCGCCACCAGCATCACCGACGGCACGCGCAACGCCTCGGTCACGGTCGGCGTGACCGATCTGGCCGGCGTCTACACCTACCACAACGATGTCGCGCGCGATGGCGCCAACACCCAGGAATACGCGCTCACTGCGGCCAATGTCGGCACAGCAACCTTTGGCAAACTATTTTCCTGCACCGTGGACGGCGCGGTCTATGCGCAGCCCCTGTGGGTCGCAAACCTGAGCATCGCCGGCGTCACGCACAACGTGATTTTCGTCGCCACTGAGCATGACAGTCTCTTCGCCTTCGATGCCGATGCCAGCCCCTGCCAGCTGCTCTGGCAGGCGAACCTCATCGACGCCACGCATGGGGCCAGCGCCGGGGAGACGCCGATACCGGACGGTGCCGCCAACCACCTCGTGGGTCTTGGCGATGGTGACATCTCCCCCGAGGTCGGCATCACCGGCACTCCGGTCATCGATCCGGCGGCGGGCATCCTTTACGTGGTGGCGAAGTCGGTCGACGCCACCGGCAGCGTCTTCTATCAGCGCCTGCATGCGATCGATCTTGCCAGCGGCAGCGAGCGCGCCGGCGCGCCGGCCGTGATCGGTGCCACCTACCAGGCCGACAACGGCAGCACGGTGACCTTCTCGCCGCGCCAGCAGAATCAGCGCGCCGGGCTCGCCCTCACCAACGGCACCCTCTACATCGCCTGGGGTTCGCACGAGGATGCGCCTCCCTGGTACGGCTGGGTGATGGCCTACACCTACAACGGCAGCAGCTTCACGCTGCAGGCGGTGCTCAACGTCTCTCCCAACAGCGCGGAGGCCGGCATCTGGATGGCCGGCGGCGCCCCCTCGGTCGACTCCGGCGGGCACCTGTACGTCATCACCGGCAACGGCCTGTTCGATGGCGCCGCTACCAGCGGCAGCAGCGATGACTTCGGCGACTCGTTCCTGCAGCTCGCGCCCGGCGCCGGCCAGAATCATCTTGGCGTCTCGTCCTTCTTCACGCCGAGCGATCAGCAGACCCTCTATACCGGTGACGGCGACTTCGGTTCCGGCGGCTCAGCCCTGGTGCTGAACCTCCCCACCACCGGCTCCGCGCCTCAGCACCTGGTGGTCGGCGGCGGCAAGGACGGCAGCCTCTACCTGCTCAACGGCGACCAGATGGGCGGCTCGGGCGACGCCAACGCCCGCCAGACGTGGAATCTCGGCCATGGCATCTTCGCCACGCCCGCCTTCTGGAACAACACGCTCTACATCGCGCCACTCGGCAGTCCGATGCTCGCCTACGCCTTCGATCCGAGCGGGCTGCAGTTTACGACCACGGCCGCATCGAGCTCCACGCCGACATTCCCGTTTCCCGGCACCACTGCATCGGTGTCGGCGAGCGGGGCGAGCAGCAACGGCATCGTGTGGGCGCTCGACAACCACACCTACTGCACGCCGCAGTCCAGTGGCTGCGGACCGGCGGTGCTGCACGCCTGGAGCGCGGGCTCGCTGGCGAGCGAATTGTGGAACAGCACCGAGGTCGGCACCGATGTGGCGGGCAACGCGGTCAAATTCACCGTGCCGACGATTGCCAACGGCAAGGTCTACGTGGGCACGCGCGGCAACAACACCGGCGGCGTGTACGGCTCGACCAGCGTGTCGGGCGAGCTCGAGGTCTACGGGCTGAAGCCTAACTGAGGTCGGTTAGCGCTGCGGTAGCGCCAGCGCCGCTGCTGCCGGTGCGGCAGGCGGGGCCACCGCGACCTGCTCGACCGCGTAGCCGGCCGCGATCCAGGCATCGAGGCCGCCGCGCAGCGGGCGCACTCGGCGGTAGCCATGCGCCATGAGCACCTTGGCCGCCTTGGCTGCCGAGGCCTCGTTCGGGCAGGCGCAATAGAGAATGATGTCGCGGTCGCGCGGCAGCTTACCGAGCTGCTGGCCGACCTCCTGCAGCGGCACCTGCAGCGCTCCGGGGATGCGCTGCGGCTGCAAGCCGGTTGCGGTCGAGGAGCGTACGTCGAGCACCAGCGGAGGCGCGGTGGTGCCGAGGTGCGTATGCAGCTCCCCGACGCTGATGCGCGCCATCTCGAGCGCCTTGTTGAAGCGGTGACGCTCCCACCACTTGTAGGCAATGTAGCCGGCGAACACCAGCAGCGCCGCCAGGGCCGCGCCGATGAGGCCCGCCACGCTGTGCAGCAGCCACTCGACCTGCGCCTTGAGCAGCAGGCCGATAATCAGGGCGGCGCCCACCCAGAGTGCGGCCGCGAGCGCGCTGTAGCACAGGAAGCGCACCACGCCCATGCGCGTGGCGCCCGCGAGCGGTGGCGCGACCAACGACAGTCCCGGGATGAACTTGGCGATGATCAGGACCTTCGGGCCGTGACGCTCGAAGCGCGTCTCTGTCTGACTCACGCAGGTGTCGGGGGTGAGGGAGACTTTGCACAGGAGCTTCATGACGCGGCCGCCGAAGATGCGCCCGGCAATGTACCAGGCCCCATCCCCGCAGACGCAGCCAGCGACCGCGAGCCCGAACACCGCCGCTCCCGGCAGGCGCCCGTCGGCGGCCATGGCGCCGGCGACGATGAGCGTGGGCAGCACCGGCACGGGCAGGCCGAGCTGATTGCACAGCACGTTCAGGAAAATGACGCTGAGGCCGATGGGACTCGCCATCGGATGATCTTGCCCCTCGCTGCCGGGGCGGACAAGGCAACTGAAGGGCTAGGCGCCCCCGGGCGGACGCTTGCTGAAGATCGCGGCGATGGCCTCGTTGATGCGCTTCTGCGCGTCCGCACCGCTGACGTCGAACAGGCTCTGGTCGGCCGAGGCATGCCACATCGGCTGGCGGCTCTTGGCGTCATACAGGTCCACGGAGATGATGCCTTCGCGGTAGGCATACGGGCCGCCGCCCCAGCCGTAGTACCCCCAGCCATAGCCCCAGCCATAGTAGGGGCCCGGATCCACCACCGTGTTGCCGCCGATGCCGTAGCCGACCAGGCAGTCCGCGGGGCTCCCGGCTGGCAGCACGCTGCCCCCGGGTACCAGGTGCGTGGCGATGGCGCTGCGCAGCCGCTCCTCGTTGAGCGGATTGGCGATGGTATTGCGCAACGGACTCGCGCCACGGAAAGCGCCGGCCCAGGCGTAGCTGCCGCAGTGGACGCTGCTCAGCAGGGCAGGGTTGGCGTCGGACCTGACGTTCAGGGCGCAGCCGGCGCTCAGGAGTGCGGCGGCAATGAGCGAAGCGAGGGCGAGCTGCTTCATGGTCTTTACCTTTTCGGCGGGTGCAGGAGGGTCAGGCCCGCCGCGACCCATCTTAACGCGCCGCGCGCGCCGTGGTTGACGGCCGCCCCACGGGAACGGCTGCTTGAGTCTCAGAACGGCTCACCGAGCACCAGGCGCCACCCGGACAGTATCCCCGCGTCGCGGTAGCCGATACCGAGGCGCGGCAGCGGGATGCCCCACAGCTGATACATGGGATTCAGACCGAACATAAGACCGAACTCGAACTGCAGCGTGCGCGCGCTAATGCCGGACTGCGGCCCGTGGGGGGCATCGAGGTAGATGTCGCCCACGCCGTAGACGCCCAGCTCGTACCAGCGCTCGCGGTAGGCGGCGCCGAAGGTGCGCCGGAACTCCACGCCGTTGCGCAGACGGGTGAAGGAGTCATCCGGGAGCGCGGCGCCGTCCTCGAGCGTGCTGTGGTAGTGGAGGCGCGCGTGCACGAGGTCCGCGCGCCACAGGTCTGTGGTGTTCAGCAGGCTGAAGCGGTAGTCGCTGCGCACGCCCGCGTCCCAGATGTAGGCATTGACGTCGGCGGAGGAGGCGAAGGTGGCGCCGGCCTTTGCGTACGGGTACACGTGCCACTGCGGGCCCAGCCAGTAATCCAGCTCCACGCCCGGCTCAAGACTGATCGCCCCGATGCGGGTCGGGATCTCGAGGTGCGCAAGATCCTGCAGCTGGAAATTGAAGAAGCCGACGGTCACCGGGAAGATCAGGCGGATGCCGGGGCGGTCTCCGGGGTATTCAGCGCTGCGCAGCCGATAGCCCGGCTCGACTTGATAGACTTGGATGGTGCTGCCGTTGATCTCGTACACCCCCGAGCCGAGCTCGCTCGCGAAGGCGTAATTGGCGTAGCCGGTATCGGCGCCGGTGGATGCCGGGCATGGGCTCGCGGGGCAGCCCGCGGGCGCCGCCGGCACCTGATGTGCTGCGGCGAGGCCAGCATGCGCCCGCAGCAGCGCCAGGGCGCACAGTCCCAACCCCAGGATTGCCCGCACGTCGTCTTTATTCCATTTTGTAATCGAGTCTAGCAGGTCAAAATGCACCGCGGCCGCCGGCCTTCGCCGGATCCCGTAGCCACGACAAGGAGTCACACCATGAGCGCGACCGCCACCGCCAGTCCCGCGGCACCGTTTGGCATGAGCTACCTCGGTCCCCACACGGGGACCGATCCTCTGGATATCACCGTGGTCCTGCGGCGGCGGGCCGGTGCCACCGCAGGGGCGGTCGCCTGGCCGCACGCGCGCCCGCCGCGGGCGCAGTTCGGGCAGCGCTGCGGCGGCGATCCGGCCGACCTTGCGAGCCTGCGCCGCTTTGCGCAGCAGCACGGGCTCATCGAGACCGGCGCGGACCTCACACGGCGGGTGCTCAATCTGCGCGGCACGCCGGCCGCGCTGCAGAGCGCTTTTGGCGTCAAGCTCGGGAGCTACCGCCTCAAGGACGGGCGCGGTCCATTCATCTCCTGCCAGGTGGCGCCGGCGCTGCCCCCGCAGGCGCTCGCGATTCTCGGCCTCGACCGCCGGCCGGTGGCACGGCCGCAGTTCCGACGCCCGCGTGCGACCCCTGCCCAGACCTATACGCCGCTTCAGGTGGGCGCGCTCTATCAGTATCCGGCCGGCACCGATGGCAGCGGCCAGGGCATCGCCATCATCGAGCTCGGCGGCGGCTTCAGCACCGCGGACCTCGCGACTTACTTCACGGGACTTGGCATCGCGCCGGCGCCGAGCGTCACCGCGGTGAGCGTCGCCGGCGGCGCCAACACCCCCGGCGGGGATGCGGACGGGGAGGTGATGCTCGACATCGAGATCATCGGCGCGCTCGCGCCCAGGGCGGCCATCGCCGTGTACTTCGCGCCCAACACCGACCAGGGCTTCTACGAGGCGATCTCACAGGCCGCGCATGACGGGGCACGGCACAACAGCGTCATGTCGATCAGCTGGGGCGGCCCGGAGGATGGCTGGACCGCAAGCGCGCGTACCGCCATGGAGAGTGCGCTCGAGGATGCCGCGACGCTCGGCGTGACGGTGACGGTCGCCTGCGGCGACAACGGCTCAAGCGATGGGGAAGCGGGCAGCACGCCGCACGTGGACTTTCCGGCGTCCAGCCCCTACGCGCTGGCATGCGGGGGCACGAGACTCAGCTCCTCGGGCACGAGCATCACCGCCGAGGTGGTGTGGAATGAGAGCGCCAGCGGTGAGGGTGCGACCGGCGGCGGCGTGAGCGTCGAGTTCGCGCTGCCGGCGTGGCAGCAGGCGGCGGGCGTGCCGAAGGCGCCCGGCGGACAAAGCGGGCGCGGTGTGCCCGATGTTGCCGGCAACGCCGATCCGGAGACCGGCTATGAGGTGCGCGTCGATGGGCAGGCGCAGGTGATCGGCGGCACGAGCGCCGTGGCGCCGCTGTGGGCGGCGCTCATCGCGCGCTGCAACCAGAAGCTCGGGGCGGCACTCGGGGACGTGCACCCGGCCTTCTACCAGATTGGCACGGGCGCTTTCCGGGATATCACGAGCGGTAACAACGGCGCCTACGAGGCGGGTCCCGGCTGGGATGCCTGCACGGGCCTGGGCTCCCCGCGCGGGGAGACGCTGCTCGCGGCGCTTGCGGCGCTGAAGAGCTGAACGCTCGCGCGTCCGGCCCGGCGGTTTAAGCGCGTGCGCCGCGGCGCACGCGCGCAGCGGCGAGAGCTGCCAGGAGCAGCAGTACGGCAGGATCAAGCGCGCCGCCCCCGCCGCCACCGCCGGAGGTCACGACCGTGAGGACCTCCGTGTCGACGGTCTTACCGTCCGCGTTGACGCAGGTGAGGGTATAGCTGTAACTGCCGCTGCTGCCGGACTTGAGGGTGAGCGAGCCGTTAAAGCTCTGGCTCCCCGACCAGGCGCCAGAGGCGCTGCAGCTGGTGGCGTTGCTCACCGTCCAGGTGAGGGATGCGGTCTGCCCGACATTGATGGTCGTCGGGTTGAGGTTCAGTGTGACATCCGGGGCGCTCGGCAGCACCGAGAGGGCGGCATTCGCCTGAATGAATCCGAAACCGGGGTTGAGATTCGTGCCGCCGTTGGTGGTATCCGCGGCGACTGTAAGCGCGCCGTTCTTGAGCGCGGCGTACAGAGTGCTCGGGCTGATGCCAGGAGACTTCTGCAGCAAGAGCGCCGCCACCCCTGCCACGTGCGGCGTGGCCGCCGAAGTGCCGAAGAAATTCGGATAGGCGGTATTGTCAGCGCACTGTCCGGTCCCCTCAGCGCCGTTCACGAAACCGAGGAACGTGTCGTTGCCGCCATCGGGTGCGGCAATGTCGGGCTTCTGGCGCACGCTCGGCGTCGCGAGCCGCGTGCCGGTGCTATCGAAGAGAATCGGATCCCCGCCCTTGGAGGAATAGGTCTCAAGCAGGGCCGGGGTCTGTCCGCAGGCCGGCGTGTTGTACCAAAAGACCGCAGCCACACCCATGGCGCCCGCGGCGCCCGGATGACCCTGCAGCGTGGCGCCCTCGACCGGGATGGGACCGGGGAAAGTCACGCCCGCACCGTTGTCTTCGATCGCAAGCTTGATGCGCCCCGGGGTCGTGCCACCGGCGAGCCCGATCTGAATCTGGATGGTCTGCGCGGCGCTGCAAACCGTGGCCGGCGCAAGTTGGCTCGGGCAGGTGCTGCCGGAGCTCGCATCCGCCGGGAACCCGATGACCAGTATCTGGTAGGAGTCGACCCCCGGGGAGTTGGCGGCCGTGCACGCCTGCTGGTTGTTGTCGAGATTCGTTATGGGTGCGTTGTTCGGGTCATCCGGATTCTGCGGACTCGAGAGCAGGCCCGAACCCGAGCTGCTCAGACACAGATCCAACTGGCTCGTGGCGCCGGGGCTCTTCGGGGAACCGGTGACATAGGGCTGATCCCACTCGAGCACGATCGCCAGAAATTCCCCGGGCGCGAGTTGCGGGACGTTCACTTCGAGGGAGGTGGTGGTGGTCTTGCCGGTGGTATCGAAGTTCAGCAGCTTTTCGCCCGCAGGAGTCGTCGAGGGCGTCGCGAACACGGGCGCCGTGTTGTCGTAGCCGTTGCTGCCGTTGTTGCCGGCCGCGGAGAAGTAGGCCACCCCGGCGGCATTCACCGTATCGACGGCCTGCGCCACCAGCCCGTCCTGGAAAAAGGGCTCATCGAAATAGGTCACATCGTCCGCGATCACCTGCGCACCGGCGCCGGCGAGTGCCTCGATGCCGGCGGCCATGTCCGCTTCGCTGTTCACGGCGGTGTAGAAAGCGAGGTTGGCGCCCGGGGCGACGTCGTGCACGACCTGCATCATGGCGCGCCCCTCATCGCCGTTCGGCAGATCGTAGGTCGCGTCGTAGTTGCACAGGCCCGGTCCGCTCGCCCCATCGCCGGCTTCCTCGAGGATGTTGATATCGGCGGCCGCCGGCAGATCGCCGGTGCTGATGTCCGTCGGCGCGTCGGCGGTGAAACCGTTGGAGGCGTAGCCGGTGGCGCCGCCGGCGGGTACGCCGCGGGCGGCATAGGTGGCATAGCAGTTGTAGCTGTCCGAGAGAATTCCGACCGTGATGCCGGCACCGGTGAGGCTCGGATTGTTCGAGCGCAGCGCCGCGCTCTGCTGCACGTAGTCACCCTGGGAAGTGACCGCGCCGGTGTTGGTGCGTGATAACGCGGCGCGCAGGAAGTGCACCTGCGGCAGCGCCGCGGCAGCCTCCAGGGATGCGATGGGCAGCCAGCCGCCGACGTCGTTGAGATAGGTGACGGGGTGGCGCATGCCAAGCGCGGCCAGCGCGCTGCTGAGCGCGCGTGCGTCACCGCGCGTGACGGCATCGACGGCGACGTAGGCCGTGCTGCCTCCGTCCGTGACGAGAAAGCGCGCCGCGGGGTTGAGCGCCTTAAGATCACGCGAGGCGCTCGCGGCACGCACGCGGTTGGAGTGTCGCGAGATGTCCGTCAGCGCCGCATCCAGCTTCAGGCTGCTGCTCGCGGCGCGCGTGCCGTACACCTTCAGGCCCGCCGCCGCCTGCGAGGCGCCGCGTGCCGCCGCAGGGTGCGGGGGAGTGACGGCGGAATTGGTGGCGGCCGCGCCGAAAATCGCCAGCAGCGCCAGAGCGCGCAGTGCAAGTCGACCTGTCGTAATCCTTACCATTGCCTGAAGCCCCCTGCCTGGCAGTTGCGCGTGCGCCCGGCCGGCACCCGCCTCGATGGAAGAAATAAAGAATCGCTCCGGACCGTGCTCCCTGATCCTGCGCCCCCGCATGGGTAGATCATTCGGATGTCAGCGCGCTGTCACGCGACTGCATACGCCCGGTATGCCACCGGGAGAGGCGCTATGCCCGGAAGTCTAATGGATTCACTGCCCAGGCTCCGCTGGCCCGATGTAAGCAAATGTTTTAGAAAGGGTTTAATGCCCGGCCGAGGGCTTCGGGACCGCCGCCGGTGCCGCAGGGGCCGCAGGCGCTGGCGGAGCCGCACCGACCGGCAGCGGCTCGAACTCGTAGGTGCCGTCCCCGGGGAGGGTGAGGAACAGGTGGCCCGCGCGCAGGGCGTAGAGGCGCACATGGGTCCACTGCGAGACCAGCAGATCGTAGAGGGAGCCCGGCGGGCACATCGCCCGGGTGGTCGCGAGCTCGCCAAAGGCCAGCGCGCCGCTGTCATTGGCGCTCCAGGTGCCGCTGCCGCGGTTGCAGTCGATGCGGGCGCTCAGCTCCCCGTGGGGTGCGAAGGCCAGCATGTAACGGCTGCGATCCTGCGGGGCGTGGATCTTGCCATCACTGCCCTCGATCCGCACCAGCTGCCAGGAGCTGCCCTCCAGCTCCGAGTTCGCGGCTGGCGCCTGCGCGGCCGCATCGAGCGTCAGCGCCGCGCTCAGCAGGGCGACTCCCAGGACGAGTCGGTGAATCTTGTAACGCGAGCCCATCAAACGACCTTCCGCTAGTGCTCCATCTCCACATCCTTAATGGTGCCACAGTCCGCACCCAGCCACTGTGCGTCAATCGTATGGTGCATCGTGGTCACCTTGCCGCTCGCCTGAGTGAGGATGACATCGACGGTGCCCGTGGCCAGGTGCTTGCCGGCGAGGTTGAAGTGAATCTTGGCCCCGTAGGACACGCCGCTGTCGGCCTTGCACTGCTTTTCCGCCTGGTACTCGGTACTGGTATTGGTGGCGACGGTGGTCGTGCACGTGCTCGCCGCATTCACGTCGGCGTCCTCGAACCCCTTGCCGAGCTTGTCGGGCGTCATGCAGGACTTGTACTTCTTCGGCTGCGCGAGCGTGCCCATCATTTCCTGCATCTTGGCCTGCTGCTCGGGAGTGAGGCGTGCCAGCACCGATTCCGGAACCGGCGGCGCACCGCTCACGTCGCCCTTGGCCGTCACCTCCCACAGCCCGAGCGCGACGTCCATGTTGGGCTTCGGCCCGCTGTCGGCATAGGCGGCGCTGGCGAGGAGGGCGGCGGCCGCGGTCGCGGCGAGGCGTGTGTTCATGGCATCTCCTGCTGTTGTCCCCGAGCGTCTGCGGCACGCGGCGCGCGGCCTGCGGGCGCGCTCGCCTGAGCACACGGAGCCAGGCGCAGAAACCCGACTCCAATGTAATCCGCTGAAATCGCCGCGGCAACCGCGCGGCCCGCTGATGCGCTACGATTGCGTGGTGCGCACGCGCATGCGCTTGCGCATCTGTGCCAGTGCGTACACGCCGATGCCGATCCACACGACGTTCATGACGGCCGACGGCAGCGCCCCGTTGTAGCCGCTGTTGATGACGAAGCCGGCGGCCCCGAGGATGTTCATCAGGTGATAGGTCACCGATTCCGCGCGCAGCCGGTTGGCGGACAAGAGCGCGTAGGCCCCGAGGATGAGCGCGGCCCCCACCCAGCCGATGATCTCGATGGCGAGCTTCATTGCGTGCTGCCGGGAGCAGCGGCCGCGGAGCTACCCAGGGCGCGCTCGCAATCCTGCAAGGTTCCCTGCCCGATCATCTCCACGACATAGGTATAGCTCTCGTAGCGATGCAGCTGCTCAATGAAGTCGCGCCGCTGCGCCGGGGTGAGGACGCCTGCGTCCTGGCCGAAGCGGCGCAGGTCCTGCCAGGCCGCCACTCCCGTGCGCTCCTCGTTCATGAAGACCGCGAAGGCGCCATAGGCGCGGCTGAAGCGCTTGGCGTCCTCGGCCGGGATGTAATAGAGCGCCTGGGTGGCGATCGCTGTGTCCCAGGCGGCGCTCGACATCAGCAGGAAGTGCAGGTCGGGATAATCGATGGGCGCAGGCGCCTTGGCCACAGCGTCCCCGAGCGCTGCCAGCTGCGCAATTTCGGCGTCGATCTGGGCGCGTGATTTGGGGAGCGTCGCGAGGATCTCCTTCACCCGCTCGCGGTTGTCCTGAAGCTCGCGCCGGAAGCTCTCCACGGACGAGCGCCCGATCTTGGCGCGGTGATGCGCCTCCACGATCTGCTCCAGGCCGAGCGCGATCAGGATGCCGAGCGTCACGATCGCGAGGTGATAGAAGAAGTCCTTGAGATTGCGAATGGGCGCAGGAAGGTGAAATTCCATGACGGCTCCGCCGCGGGCGAGGAGCCGATTGTAACAGTCCCGCCCGCGGGAATTGCGGCGCGGCGGCAGGCGCGGCGGGGGCTTACGGGTGAGCCTCGCGCACGCCCTGCTCGCGTATCAGGCGCACCAGGGTAGAAAGCTCGTCCCAGCCGGTGTCCGATACGGCGCAATACTGAAGGTCCGCGTCCGTCCAGAAGATCATGTGGTAGCCGTTGCGGGTGGTCTGGCGCACAACCCCGCCGCGTCGCGCCTCCCAGGTGAAGACGTTAATGACGTGCGCACCGTGCTGGTAGACGAGCACCGCGGCCCGCTGGCGGTCCACCGAGTCGGCGCGGCCGCCGACCAGGCGGTAGCCCGCTCCGGCGAAGTCTGCGACCACCGGGGACACGTCGGCGTGGCCTGCAAACCAGGGTTTGACAGTGTGGTGGTCGCTCGATTCCACCTGGATCAGCTGCGCGGGCAGGAACGAATGCAGGTGCGCGCTCACCAGCTCATCCGGCAGCGCGCTGCCGAGCATGGGGGACAGGAGGATGAACAACATCGCGGCGGCGAGGGCGCTCGCGCTGACCCCGCTCAACGCCCCGAGCCAGAATGCGCGCTGGCGCGGCGCACGCGGCTTGAGCGCCCTCACCGGTGCCGGCGCCTGCGCATCGAGCGCCTGCGTGATGCGCGTGCGCAGCTGCGGGGAGGCCACCGGGTTCAGGTCGCGGCGGATGGCCGTGCGCAGGCGCTCCAGGTCCTCAACGAGCGCCCGGCAGTCCGCGCAGCCCTGCAGGTGGCGCTGCACGTCGCCCGCCGCCGCGCCCTCGAGCTCGCCGTCGAAGTAGGCCTGCACGCGCAATGCTTCAGCGCACGCCACTGGGTTCTCCTTCCGTCTCTTTCAGCCACAGCTCCTTGAGTGCGCTCCTGGCACGCGCCAGGCGCGACATCACCGTGCCTACCGGCAGGCTCGTAACCTCGGCAATTTCGCGATAGCTCATCTCCTCCAGCTCCCGCAGCGCGAGTACCTCGCGGTGCTCCTGCGACAGGGCGCCCAGCAGGCGCTCGAAGGTGCGCTCGTCGTCCCTTTGCAGGGTCAGGCTTTCCGGGTCCGGCTCACTGGCAACCATGACGTGCGCGTTCTGCGCATCGCCCTCCTCGGGCAGCGGCACCGCGGCGCGGCGCTTGTGCTGCTGGTACGTGGTGGCGTGGCAGTTGCGCACGATGCTCAACAGCCACGCCCGGGCATCGCTGCCGCGCAGGCCCTCGAAGCCGCGCAGGGCACGCAGCACCGCATCCTGGACGATGTCCTCCGCATCGGCGCGCGAGTGCGCCAGCCAGCGCGCGAAGCGGTAGGCGGCATCCAGGTGCGGCAGCACCTGCGCCTCAAAGCGCGCACGTCTAGCGTCCATCGGCGGCTGCCACCCTGAAGTCCTTCAAATGATCCGCACCGGGGTAATGACCAAGGCAACGGCCAGTTTATTCCACGGGCGCAGGCGCGGAAGCCACCCGCGGAGGGAATAAAACCCGCCCCACCGGGGTCTTGGCTGCTGCACCCCTCATTCCAAGGAGATAACCGTGGCCGACGACCCCTCGCTGATTTCGCGCCGCAGCGCACTGAAGTGCCTCGCCTACGGCGGTGCCGGCACCCTGTTCACCCTGGCGAGCGGGGTGCTGGTGCCGCTTGATCTAGCGCAGGCGGCCACCGCCCAGGGCGCCACGGGCCGGCCGCTGTTCCTGCAGATCAGCGACACCCACATCGGCTTCAGCAAGGAGGCGAATCCTGACGTGGCCGGCACCCTCATGCGCACCATTGAGCTCGTCAACGGCATGCCCGAGGCGCCCTTACTCACCATCCATACCGGTGACATCACTCACCTCTCCAAGCCCTCCGAGTTCGACCTGGCGCAGCAGATGCTCGGCGGCCTGCGCGCCGGGGACCTGCACACCGTGCCGGGGGAACACGACACCACCGATCCTGCGGTGAGTGAGTACTTCAGCCGCTTCGGCAAGGCCTCCGACAACCGCGGTTATTACAGCTTCGATCACGGCGGCGTGCACTTCATGGCGCTCGTCAATGTTCTGGAGTTCAAGGCCGGGGGCCTCGGCACGCTCGGGGAGGCGCAAGTCGCGTGGGCCACGGCGGACCTGAAGGGACGCTCGGCGAGCACCCCGATCGTGGTGTTCGCGCACATGCCGCTGTGGACCATCTACGAACCCTGGGGCTGGGGCACCGGGGATGCGCAGCCCCTGATCGCGCAGCTGCGGCGCTTCGGCTCCGTCACCATTCTCAATGGTCACATCCACCAGATCGTGCAGAAGGTCGAGGGCAACATCACCTACCACACCGCCCGCTCCACCGCCTACCCGCAGCCGGCCGCGGGTGTGGGCGCAGGTCCCGGGCCCCTCAAGGTGCCCGCCGACGAACTCTCGAGCCTCCTCGGCATTACCAGCGTGGCCAAGCTGCGCCACCCGCCGACGCTGGCGCTGACCGACGCGACGCTCGCATGAGGGCGCCCGGGCCGGTCGCGCTCCTCGGCGCCTGCGCGGCGCTGCTGCTGGCAGTCGCCACGGCCGTAGCAGCGGTTCCGGAGACGCAGATCGTGATCAAGGACTTCATGTTCGGGCCGGCGAGTGTGACGGTGAAGGCGGGCACGACGGTGACCTGGGTGAACCGCGACGATGAGCCCCATACGATCGCAAGTGACTCGGGTCTTTACCGCTCCGGCGCGCTCGACACCGGCGGTGAGTTTCACTTCACGTTCGACAAGCCCGGCACCTACCACTACGTCTGCACCATCCATCCGCGGATGCTCGGGACGATCATCGTCGAGCCTTAAGATCTCTTAAGTGTGCGGCGAGGCGGCGCCGCACCCGAAGATCCGGTCGCGCTGGGTTAACATCAGCGCCCCGTTCTATCTTCAGGAGTGGCCATGGTGAGGTTGTGCGCCGCGATCTTCGCAAGCTCTGTAGTGCTCGTGGCGGTGGCGGCAGATGCGCCCCCCGAACCCGCACACGCCTGGATCACCGCGAGCAACGCCTATACCAACCGGCTGCTCGCGGTACAGCTCGAGCATCACCCGGAGCGCGGCTCGCGCGAGGGCGTGTCGAAATACGACGAGCGCATATCGAACCCGACGCTCGCAGATGAGATGAGCGAGCGCCACGAGCTGGAGGCGGAACTTGCGCGCATCGACGCTGAGGGGGCCAAGGAGACCGACAAGCGCGTGCAGCAGGACCTTCAGATCCTGCGCAAGGCGTTCAACCTGCAGTTCCGGCAGCAGGATTACCGTCTGCAGCACGAGGTGCCGTTCCTCAATGCCAGCGAAGCGGTCTTCGGCGGACTGCGCGGGCTGCTCGATGACCAGGTGGCTGCCGAGCGGCGGCCCGCCGCACTCGTGCGCCTGCGCCGCTACGCAGGCACCGAGGAGGGCTACCAGCCTCTGACCGAGCTGCTGAAGGCGCGCGCACTGGAGCAGATGGCCAAGCCGGGCGTGACCTATCCCTCCAAGGGGGAGATCGAGACCGAGCTCGGCCGCGACTCCAACTACGTGGAGGAGATAGCGACGCTGCTGCGCAAGTACCAGCTCAGCGGCTGGGAGCCCGCCTATGCGCGCCTGAAAGATGAACTTGCCGGCTATGACGCCTGGGTGCGCACGGCCATCCTTCCCAAGGCGCGCACCGACTTCCGTCTGCCGCCGGAGAAGTACGCTCTCGCCTTCGAACAGTACGGCATCGACGTCCCGCCGGCGCAGGTGGCGACGATGGCGCACGCGGCCTTTAAGCAATACCAGGCCGAGATGGTACCGCTGGCCGCGCAGGTGGCGAAGGCCCGCGGCTACCCGTCCGGTGACTATCGCGCGGTGATACTGGAGCTCAAGAAGAACCAGATTACCGGGGAAGCCATCCTGCCGTTTTTCAACAACCGCCTGCACGATATCGAGCAGATCATCGTGGCGAAGAATCTGGTAACGCTGCCTGCGCGCCCGGCAATCATCCGCCTCGCGACCGCGGCGGAGACGGCACAGCAGCCCGCACCCCACATGTCGCCGCCCCCCTTCCTGCACAACACCGGCCAGCGCGGCGAGTTCGTGCTGCCGCTCAACATCCCTTCCGCCAGCGGCGGCGAGAGCGACAAGTACGACGACTTTACCTTCGATGCCGTCTCCTGGACCCTCACGGCGCACGAGGCACGACCCGGTCATGAGCTGCAGTTTGACTCGATGGTCGAGCAGGGCGTGAGCCTGGCGCGGGCGCTGTATGCCTTCAACTCAACCAACGCGGAAGGCTGGGGCCTTTATTCCGAGTACATCATGCAGCCCTACGAGCCCGCGGACGGGCAGCTCCTGACCCTGCAGCTGCGCCTGCTGCGTGCCGCGCGTGCCTTCCTTGATCCGGAGCTGCAGAGCGGCGCGGTGACTCCGGCGCAGGCCTACGAGGTGCTGGAGAAAGACGTGGTCTTGAGCCACGCCTTCGCGAAGGAAGAGGTGGAGCGCTTCACCTATCGCTCCCCGGGGCAGGCCAACAGCTATTTCTACGGCTACACGCGTCTGCTGTCGCTGCGCAAGGAGACGGAAGGCAAGCTCGGGCGCAAGTTCGACCAGAAGAAATTCCACGACTTCATCCTCAGCCAGGGACTGCTGCCTCCTGACCTGATGCGTAAAGCGGTGCTGGAAGATTTCGTGCCCGCGCAGCACTGACGGGACGGACTGCGGACGCAAGGAGCCCAGGCAAGCTTCGGGCTGGCTGGTATGGGCACCTACGGGCTAACGCGTTGGATGGCATTCATCCGGTGATGGCGCGGGCGGCGGCCGGCGGACCGTAGAGTTACTGCGCTCTTTGATCTGCGTCACGGACTCAGGCCGCACGGGTGTGCCACGGCGCCGGAATGGTTACGATGCCCGGGCTGAAAGTCACCCGAGGATGCGCTGGGCCGTCTGACGCGCGCATGAAGACATGGAAATCGGAACCGCTGGCGACAGTATTTTCTATGTAAAAGAGCTGCTCTCGCCGGATCTATGCGGTGCGATCATTGAAGAGTACGGCCGCGACCAGCGAAAACACCGCGGCTACGCCGTCAGTGGCCGCAGCGACTCGAGATCACTGGACGAGGTCAAGGTCAGCACGGATCTGGGAATCGAGCCCGAAGGTGTGTGGGCGGGGATGTATGCCGCACTGCATTCGGCCGTCAGCGACGCGGTTTCGAGCCTGGCGGCGCAGTTTCCGCCACTGCAAGTCTTCCCGTTACGGTGCACGGGCTACAAGGTCCAGCATTACAAAAGAAACGAAGGCCACTTCGATTGGCATTTTGATGCTCTCGGGCCGGGAGCATGGGAGCGGCAGCTGGCCATGGTCATTTACCTGAATTCCGTCCACGACGGCGGCGAGACCTGTTTTCATCGTCAGAATCTGCAGATAAAGCCCGTCGCCGGCGATGCGGTCTTCTTCCCAACGTTCTGGACCCACATGCACCGTGGCGAGATCCCCAGGTCAGAAGACAAGTACATTATTTCGTCGTTTGTCTGTTTCGCCATTCCCGCAACTGGTCAAACTCCGGTCTAGAGCCGCAACAATGGCGCCCTTAAACCTCGAGGCGATCGCCGGGGCGCGCGACGATGGCATAGAGCGCGGGCGTTAGGAACACACTCAGCAGCAGTCGCGTGAACAGGCCGCTGACGATGACGAGCGCGAAGGGTCGCTGCGAGTCGGTGCCGACCCCAGTGGCGAGTGCCACCGGCAGCAGACCAAGCGCTGCGACCAGCGCGGTCATCATGATGGGGCGCAGACGCACGATGGCACCCTCGCGCACCGCCTGCTCGAGGGGCATGCCATTGCGACGTAGCTCGTTGACGTAGGAGATGTAAACGACCGCAGTCTGCACCGATACCCCGAACAGCGCCAAAAAGCCGATGCCGGAAGACACCGAAAAAGGCGTGTCGGTGAGCCACAGCGCGAGGATGCCGCCGATCGGTGCAGACAGCACCACGCCGAGCACGGTGATGAACGGGAACTTGAAGTTGCTGTACAGGGCGAACAGCAAGAGGAAGATCAGGAACAGGGTTAGCGGCAGGATCACCTGCAACTGCTGGCGCGAGGCGGTGTATTCGGTGTACTCGCCACCCCAGTCGAGCCGGTAGCCCGGCGGCAGCTCGACCTTCTCATGGACGCGCCGGATGGCGTCCTCCACCGCGCTTGCCAGGTCGCGGCCCTCCACCGAGAACTGCACGCCGATGTAGCGCGAGTTGTCCTGGCGATAGATGAACGAGGCGCCGTTGTCCACCTTGATGTCCGCGAACTGCCGCAGCGGGATCTGCTGTCCGGCCGGGGTCGCCACCAAGATTTTGCCGATCTCGCTGGCGTCGTTGCGGTACTGCGGTTGCAGACGCACCACCAGGTCGAACTGCTTTTCCGCCTGTACCACCTGCGTGGCCACGTCCCCGCCGATAGCGGTCTGGATGAGCCCGTTGATGTCATCGACGTTCAGGCCGTAGCGTGCAATGCGGGCGCGGTCGATCGTTAGGGTCAGACTCGGCTGCCCGAGCTCCTGCACCAGCGTGACGTCGCGGATGCCGCGCACCTGCTCGAGTACCTGCTTGATAGCCTTGCCCTTGACCTGCAACGTTCCCAGATCCGCGCCGAACACCTTGACCGCGAGCGCACTCTTAAGCCCGGTCTCCGCCTCGTCCACCGCATCCTCCGCCGGTTGCGTGTAGTTGAAGGTGATGCCGGGAAAGCCCGCGAGCTTGTCGTTGATGGCTTCAGTAAGCTGCGCCTTGGTGTGGTAGGCGCCGCTCCACTTGGAGTAGGGCGTGAGTCCTACGTAGAACTCGACGTTGAAGAAGCCGGTCGGATCGGTGCCATCGTCGGGGCGTCCCAACTCCGAGGCCACGGTCGTGACCTCGGGGAATGAGCGCAAGAGTGTACGCACCCGGGGGGCGATTTTCGCCGCTTCATCGAAAGAGATGGTGTAGGGCATGGTTGCGCGTACCCACAACGCGCCCTCATCGAGATGCGGCATGAATTCCGCACCGATGCGCGGGATGAGCAGCAGCGAGGCCCCGAGCAGCACCGCCGAGCCCAGGGTCGTCAGCCAGGGGTGAGCGAGGCTGCGGTCCAGTCCCCTGATATAGGCGGCTTTGATGGCCTCGAAGGCCACGTTGCGCCGTTCACGCACGCCGTGCCGCATGAACCAGGCGCACAGCACCGGCAGCAGCGTTAGCGTGACGAGGAGCGAGCCGATGAGGGCGAGCACCATAGTGTCGGCCATCGGTTTGAACAGCGTTCCGGAGGGGCCGGACAGCACATAGATCGGCAGGAAGCCGGCGACGATCACCGCAACCGCGTAGAACAGCGGCCGGTCCACTTCGGCGGCTGCCTCCTTGATGATTTCGGCAACGTTCAGCGGCGTGCCGGCGCGCGCTGCGAGCTGGCGGAAGATGTTCTCCACCATGACCACCGCGCCGTCCACGAGGATGCCGAAGTCGATGGCGCCGATCGACAGCAGATTAGCGGAGGCGTTCTGCAGGTCGAGGAAGATGAAAGCAAACAGCAGCGCGAGCGGAATGCTGACGGCGACGATCAGGCCGGCGCGAAAGTTGTAGAGAAAGAAGATTAGCACCGCGACCACCAGGAGCATGCCGCGCAGCAGGTTGCGCTCCACGACCTCCTTGGTCAGCGTCACGAGTTCGCTGCGGTCGTAGAACGGCACGACCCGCACATCCTTAGGAAGGATCTCGGCGTTGAGCTCGCGGGTCTTGTCCTGCACTCGCTTGAGCACGTCCTGGGTCTTCTCGCCCGTGCGCAGCAGGATGACCCCCTCAACTGCATCATCCTGGTCCTGGTAACCGAACTCCCCGAGCCGCGGGGCGATGCCGATGACCACGCGCCCGAGATCCTTCACCAGCACGGGCGTGCCGTTATGCACGGCCACGATGACGTTGCCGATGTCCTCAAGTGTCTGCATGCGACCCACGCCGCGCACGTAGTAGAACTGGCCGCCCTGGGAAAAGAAACCGCCGCCGGCGTTGCTGTTGTTGGCGCTGAGTGAGTTTTCGACCTGGGTAACCGAGAGGCCAACAGATGCGACCTTGGCCGGATCGAGCAGCACCTGGTATTGCATCGTGCCACCGCCAAAGCCGGAGTCATCGGCCACGCCCGGCACCGAGCGGTACTGTGGTTCGATGGTCCAGTCCTCGAAGGTTTTCAGCTCCATCGGCGAGCGGTCGGGACTTTGCAGTACGTAGCGGTAGATCAGTCCAGAGGGCGCCGACAGCGGCGAGAGCGTCGGGCTCACCCCGCTCGGCAGTGTGATCTGGCCCAGCTGGTTGAAGACTTGCTGGCGGGCAAAATAGTTGTCGGTACTAGTCTGGAAAGTGAGGATGACGTCCGACAGACCGTACAGCGAAATCGAGCGGGCGATACCCAGGCGCGGCAGCCCGTTGACGGCGCGCTCGGTCGGCACGGTGATCAGCCGCTCCACTTCCTCGGCGGCGTGGCCGGGCCATTGGGTGATGATCTCGACCATCGGTGGCGCCAGGTCCGGGTAAGCGTCCACCGGCAGGCGCTGCAGGGAATGCACGCCGGCGCCGATCAGGATTACCGTCAAGAGCACGACCAGCAGCCGCTGCCGCAGCGAGGAGGCCACGATACGGTTCATGAGCGAAGCGGTCCGCGGCACCGCGCCCTCGGGAGGCAGCTGTGCGCTCATTGGCTTTGCATGAACTGCACAAAGATGCCCCCTTCAACCACGATTTGGTCGCCGGCCTGCAGGCCCTCGGCGATCTCGTACTGCTCCCCGATGCGATTGCCGACACTGACGTGCCGCCGTGCAAAGCTGCCGTTGGCCCCGGCGAGGTACACGAACGGCAGGTTCTCATCGTCGCGCAGGACTGCCGAGACCGGGATCAGGATCCCGCTGCTCTCCGCATGCGACTGGATGCGCACGCGCACGTACATCTGCTTGCGCAACAGGTGAGCAGGGTTGTCCGCCAGCACGCGCACCGTCACCGCGCGGGTATCCGGATCGACCAGATCGGAGATCTTGTCGACCTTGCCCGAGAAGCTCTGGGAACCGACCCCGGTGAGCACCTCCGCCGCATCGCCGCGACTGACTGCAGCCAGGTCCTCGCCGAAGAGCTGCGCCATGATCCACACACGCGAGAGGTCGGCGATGGTGAAGCAGGCGGTGGTGCCCGCCTCCAGCAGCTCACCCGGAGTGATCAGCTTCTCGACCACCGTGCCCGCGATCGGCGCGCGGATTAATGCCGGCGGGTGCGAGACCGGACGACCCGCCTGGATGTCCTTGATGGTCTGGGGGCTTACCTGCAGGGCGAGCAGCCCCTGCAGGGCCGCATCGCGATCGGCCTCGGCATTTTCCGCATCCGTCTGCGCCTGCGCCTGTTCGCGCTCCGAGACCCCGTTGTGCTGCGCCAGATCCTTGTCGGTGTCCGCAAGGCGGCGGTTGGTACGGGCGGTGGCGAGTGCCTTCTGATAACTACCGACGGCAGCGGCGAAGTCCGGTGAATCCACCACCGCCAGCGCATCGCCCGCTTTGACCTGATCGCCCTGTGCCACCAGCAAGCGCGTCACGGGACCTGAGAAGGGGGCGAGGACGCCGGTGGCCTGATCGTTATCGAAATCGACCGCCCCGTTAGCCTCGACGCTGCGGTGGTAGCGCGACGGGGTGACCATGTACAGACGCAGGTGCTCGCGCTGCTGCGCGGATAAGCTCACCTCCTGGCCGCCGGCGGCGGCGGGTGCGCCGTGCTCGGTACGCGAGCAGCCGCTTAGAGCAAGCCCCGCCGCGAGCGCTGCGAGCGCTGCGCTGCGGCGGTGCGTGAGCGCGGGTGAGAGGCGATTGCGGTGATAACAGACGGTGTTGGTCATTAGTTTTCTTTGCTGAGATCCGCGTGATGCCACCAGCCCCCGCCCAGTGCCTGGAACAGCGCCGCGGTATCCGCGTAGCGCGCCGCCTGGGCCTGCACCAGGCCAATGCGGGCCTGCTGGTAACTCTGTTGCGCGCTCAGCAGCGCCAGGTACCCCGCGTAGCCGCGCTGCCATTGTTCCTGCGCCAGGTCCAATGTGACCTTCGCCGCATCGGCGGCGCTCGAGGCCGCCTGGAGGCCCGCGGCGTCCTGCTGCAGCGCCACCAGCGTATCGGCGACGTTCTGAAAGGCGCTCAGAACCGTGCTGCGGTATTGCTCCGCGGCCTCAACGTACGCAGCCTTCGCGGCCCGCTCCTGGTGCAGCAGGGTGCCGCCCTGGAACAGCGGCGCTGTCACCGCGCCACCGATGGACCAGAAGCCGGTGCCTTCGGTGAACAGCTGGTTCAGGGCGAGAGCCGTGCTACCTGCGTTGGCGGTCAGCTGAATATTCGGGAGGCGGTTGGCGATCGCGATGCCAATTTTCGCGCTCGCGTCGTGCAGGTTCGCTTCCGCCTGGCGCACGTCCGGGCGTTGGGCCACGAGCGCCGAGGGCAGGCTTACCGGCAGCTCCTCGGGCAACTGCAGGCTCGTCAGTTGCAGTTCCTCGGCGGGCGCCTGGTTGGGGAAGCGCCCCACCAGGGCCGCCAGCAGGTCGCGCAGCTGCGCCTGCTGTTTCAAGAGCGGCGGCAGGGTGGCGGCCATCTGGGCGAGCTGCGCTTCCTGCCCGGCGACGTCGAGTCGGCTCGCGTAACCCCTGGAGAGCTGGTACTGCACGATCTTCAGGGTGCTGCTCTCGGCGTCCAGCAGCTCACGCGTGGCCTCGATCTGCAGGCGCAAGGAACTGTCCTGGATCGCGGTGACCACGACGTTGGCGATTAGCGTGTTGTAGGTCGCGATCATCTGGAAGCGCGCTTCCTGCTGCTGTGCGCTCAATGATTCGACGGTGCGGCGGTTCAGGCCAAAGACGTCCGGCACGTACGCGACAGTCACTTCGGGCGTGAACAGGTTGTACAGAAAGATGTTCGAATTGGGCGTCGGCGCAATCTGCCCGGACTGACGCTGGCGGCTGGCGGCGAACCCGCCCGTGACGCTCGGGTAATAGGCGCCGCGTTGGGCCAGCACGTTTTCCCGGGCGACTGCGAGCGCGGCTTGGGCCGCTTTCAGGTCTGGATTACCGGTCAGTGACTGTGCGATCAGCTCATTGAGCTGCGTGGAATGAAACAGCGTCCACCAGTCTCCCGTGACATCGCTCCCCTGGGCGAAGCGCTGCGCCTCCCCGCCGCTCGCACCGGTGCTGGCAGGCAGGCTGTCCGGCAGTGGCGCGGTTGCGTAGCCGGCGTCCTGGGGGTCGGCAGGTCGCTTGAAGTTCGGTCCGACGGCGCACCCGCCGATGATGATAAACAGCGCCAGCGGCCCCAGCAGGGGCGTCCGGCGGCGGTGTGAGATGGTCGAACGCATGCAATCAGGTAGGAATGGCGCTGCGCGGCGGAGTTCCCCGCATCGCACTTTGGGTGCGGCGCAATATGAGGGCCACCGGCTGGTGCGCGGGCCGCCCACGCGGCCTCAGGGTTCGGGTCACCCATCTGTCCGGCATAGACCCTTACCCATGCGTCCGGAATGGACCGAATCTGATTGGTCGGGGTGACAGGATTTGAACCTGCGACACCTACGTCCCGAACGTAGTGCTCTACCAGGCTGAGCTACACCCCGATTCTGAAGCACCGCCGCGCGGGATCAGCCTGGATCAGCTGGACTGCGGCGGGGCGCGCAGTGTACTGAACCCGCCCCCCGCCATCAAATCAGCTTCCTGAAGCCGGGTTTGCGGCCTTCTGCACCACCACACGCCCGTGCTGCATGACGAATAGCGGGTGTTCCGTGGCGTGGATATCGCTCAAGACGTTACCGGGCACCGCCACGATGTCGGCCGCCTTGCCCGCCTCCAGGGTCCCCACCTCTTGGTCGACCCCGAGGAGCTTCGCGGCATCGCGCGTGCCGGACAGCAGCGCCGCCGCGGGGGCCATGCCGATGTCCGTCATCAGCCCGAATTCCATGGCGTTCATGCCGTGCGGGTATACCCCGGCGTCGGTACCGAAGGCGATCGGCACGCCCACGCGCAGCGCCGTGCGGAACATCTTCTCGTGAGCCGCGTAGGCGGCGCGCGCCTTGGCGGCGATCTTCGGCGGGTAGTTGTCCACCTGCTTGTTGACCCAGTAGACCGCCATGCGCGTGGGCACGAGCCACACCCCCTTGGCCTTCATGATCTTCAGGGTGTCCTCGGTGAGGAAGCTGCCGTGCTCGATCGAGTCGACGCCGGCGGTGATTGCCAGCCGCGCGGCCGCATCGCCATGGCAGTGCGCCGAGACCTTGCGGTTCCACTTGTGCGCCTCGGTGACGATGGCGCTCAGCTCCTCCGGAGTCAGCTGCGGCACGTCGACCGGGTCGGACTCCGACAGCACCCCGCCGCTGGCGGCGATCTTGATGACATCCGCACCCCACTTCATCTGGTAGCGCACCGCCTCGCGGCATGACTCCGGGCCGCTGCAGATGCCCTCGATCGGGCCTTCCGGCTTCACGCGCTCCGGCGGGAACGGGTAGTCATCGAAGTGCCCACCGGGGGAGCCGATGCCGTGCACGGCGGTCAGCATGCGCGGGCCGGCGGTCACCCCGGCATTGATGGCGTTGCGCAGGCCGACGTCGACGAAATCGTCGGCACCGAGGTTGCGCACGGTAGTGAAGCCTGCTTCCAGCGTGCGGCGCGCGTACAGCGCCCCGTAGAGCGCCTGTTCTGCGGGGAAACGTATCATCCGGGAGTAGACGAAGTGGTAGTAGTCCTTTTCGTACTCCATGGTCAGGTGCGTGTGGGCATCGATGAAGCCCGGCAGCAGCGTCGCGTCCCCCAGATCGATGACCCGTGCGCCGCTGGGGACCGACGTGCCGACGCTGACGATGCGCTCGCCCTGGACGATGACGACCGTCCCGTCCCGCAGCGCCGCACCCGTGCCATCGAATACGTGCGCAGCCTTGAGGACAATGGTTTCCGCGGGCGCGGCGTCCGCCGCTGCCGCAGCGCCGCCGAGGAGTCTTGCGGCGAGCGCGCCGACGAGGAGGCCGCGCAGCGCGAACGAAAGGCGAGACTTGTTGGTTCTTGGCATGACTGCGTCCAGCGTTGGGTACGGTGGCGCAGTCTAGAGGCAGGAGCGCGCAGCGGGCAATGCGACCCCGCGCGCCGCGCGGGTCTCTAAGTCGAGTGGTCGACCGCGAAGCGCGCGAGCGCGACGAGACCTGCCTTGTAGGGGGAATCGCTCAAGTCGCCGAGGGCGCGGATGGCGGCCTCAGACTGCTGCCGCGCCAGTTCAGCGGCGTACTCGAGGCCGCCGGTGGCATCGATCGCGGCGATCACCGGCTCCAGCTGCGCGATGCCGCCGCGCTTGATGGCCTCGCGGATCGCAGCGCGCTGCGTGTCACTGCCGTTCTTCAGCGCGTAGATCAGAGGCAGTGTGGGCTTGCCCTCGGCCAGGTCATCGCCGAGGTTCTTGCCGCGCTCCTTGGGGTTGGAGCGGTAGTCGAGCACGTCGTCCACCAGCTGGTAGGCGGTGCCGAGATGGCGTCCGTAGGCGGCGAGCGAACGGCGCAGTTCAGCTCCGGCGCCTGCAAGGATCGCGGCCACTTCCGCGCCGGCCTCGAAGAGCATCGCAGTCTTGCGGTAGATCACCTCGAGGTAGCGCTCCTCGGTGGTATCCGGATCGCGGGCGTTCATCAGCTGCAGTACTTCGCCCTCGGCGATCACGTTGGTCGCCTGCGCCATGACCTCCATGACGCTCTGGCGCCCGAGGGCCGCCATCATCTGGAAGGCGCGCGAGTAGACGAAGTCCCCGACCAGCACGCTCGCCTGGTTGCCGAACACGCGATTGGCGGTGTCGCGGCCGCGCCGCAGCGAGGAGCCGTCGACCACGTCATCGTGCAGCAGCGTCGCGGTGTGGATGAATTCGATGAAAGCTGCGGCTTCGACGTGGGCGTCATCCTCGATGCGGCAGGCGCGCGCGGCCAGTACCACGAGCGTCGGACGCAGGCGCTTGCCGCCGCCTGAGATGATGTGCTCAGCGATCTGGTCTACCAGCGGCACGGCACTCTTCAGGCGCGAGCGGATCACCGCATCGACCGCCCGCAGGTCCGCCTGGACCAGGGCACGGATCTCCGTCAGCGACAGGGCCGGCGGGAGGCGTTGCTCTGAAAGTGATGCGTTCATGGGTCGTATGGCGGCTTACGCATCGTAGCCGACCCGGGTGTTTTGGAGAAATGCATGCCGGCGGGGGAACGAATGCCCTGGAGGGGATCTAAGTAGCTGTTACTTTTGGGGAAAACGCCGTTTGACCGGGGAAGGGTGCACCAGTAGAATGCGCGGCCTTTCCGTAACCCCCATTCCTCTATATACGACCATGTACGCAGTCATCGCCACGGGCGGTAAACAGTATCGGGTGACGAAGGACGGCGTGCTGCGCGTTGAGAAGCTCGACGCGGAGCCGGGCGCCACCGTGACCTTCGGCGAAGTGCTCCTGGTCGGGGAGGGGGCGGACGTCAAGGTCGGCAGGCCCACCCTCAAGGGCGGCAAGGTGCTCGCCACCGTGGTGCGCCACGGCAAGGGCGCCAAGGTGTCGATCGTGAAGTTCAAGCGCCGCGCCCACTACCTGCGGCAGAAGAACCACCGCCAGCCCTTCACTGAAGTGAAGGTCACGGACATCTCGGCCGGCTAAGGCGCGGCTTTCGCGAAGATCGGGACCTAAGACATGGCACATAAAAAGGCAGGCGGCAGTACCAAGAACGGCCGCGACTCGCACTCCAAACGCCTGGGCGTGAAGCGCTTTGGCGGCGAGCAGGTGCTGGCCGGCAACATCCTCATCCGCCAGCGCGGTACCCAGGTGCGTCCGGGCCCGAACGTCGGCGTCGGCACCGACCACACGCTGTTCGCCAAAGTGACCGGCAAGGTGCTGTTCCGCAAGCAGGGTGCCGAGCAGCGCACGTACGTGAGCGTCGTGCCCGAGAAGGCCTGAAGAGGCAGCCGAGCGCAGCGGCGACTGACCGAAGAAAACCCCGGCCCGCGCGCCGGGGTTTTTGTTTGCGCTAGAGTCCAGAGCCATGAGATTTGTCGACGAAGCCAAGACGCGCGTGCAGGCCGGCAACGGGGGCCGCGGCAGCACCAGTTTCCGGCGCGAGAAGTTCGTGCCCTTCGGCGGCCCGGACGGCGGCGACGGCGGCAAGGGCGGCAGCGTCTACCTCAAGGCCGCCACCGGGATCAATACGCTGGCGGACTTCCGCATCGAGCGCACCTACAAGGCCGGCCACGGGGAGCCCGGCAGCGCCAACGACTGCACCGGGCACGGCGGCGCCGATCTTTACGTGCCGGTGCCGATCGGCACCGTAGTGCGCGATGCGCAAACCCAGGAGGTGCTGGGCGACCTCACGCGCGACGGCGAGGAGCTGCTGGTGGCACGCGGCGGCAAGGGCGGCTGGGGTAACCAGCGCTTCAAGTCGAGCACCAATCGCTCGCCGCGCCAGTACGGGCCGGGACTGCCGGGGGAGAAGCGTGCGCTGGAATTCGAGCTCAAGGTGATCGCCGACGTCGGTCTTCTCGGGCTGCCGAACGCGGGCAAATCGACCCTCATCAGCGCCGTGTCCGCGGCGCGCCCCAAGATCGCCGACTATCCCTTCACGACGCTCTACCCGAACCTCGGGGTAGTGGACGTCGGCGAGCACCGCAGCTTCGTCATGGCCGACATCCCCGGTCTCATCGAAGGCGCCGCCGAGGGTGCAGGGCTCGGCCTGCGCTTCCTCAAGCACCTGCAGCGCACGCGCCTGCTGCTGCACCTGGTGGACATGCTGCCCCCGGACCCGCAAGCCGATCCCGTCAAGGACGCGCGCGCGATCGTCGGTGAGCTCAAGAAGTTCAGCAAGGAGCTGGCCGCCAAACCGCGCTGGCTGGTGATCAACAAGAAGGATCTCTTGCCGGTGGCCGAGGCCGACAAGAAGGCGCGCCAGATCGTGCGCGCGTTACGCTACAAGGGACCGCACTTCCTCATCTCCGGCGCAACCGGAGCAGGAACGCGCGAGCTGTGTCAGGCGGTTATGACTTTTTTGGAAGAGCAGGCGCGCCTGGAACGCGGGCGCGCATCATCTCCAGAAGATGCTGGCGCCGCGCCGCCGGGCGCAGCTTAAGGGGCGTCGGGATCACGGGAGCGGGGATGCGGACTTTGTCGTTCGCGTTCATCACGGCCTCACTGCATCGCGCGGATGCGGGCGGCCAGGCGACTCTTGTGCCGGGCAGCCTTGTTGCGGTGGATGATCTGCTTGCTCACCAGAGCGTCGATCACGGGGACCGCCTTCTGGTAGCTGGTCTTGGCCGTCTCTTTGTTGCCTTCCGAGATGGCGGCCGTCACGGTGCGCACGGCAGTGCGCATGCGCGAGCGCAGCGCCACGTTGCGGGTGCGGTGCTTCTCAGCCTGTCGGGCAGCCTTCTCGGCGGACTTGGTATTGGCCACGAAATCTTCCTATGTAAAAAGCGCCCCCGGTCGCGGGGGGGCCGTAGTTTCCGTATCAAGGCTGCCCTTGTCAACGCGTCTGCATCGAGCGAACGCGGCAAGCGCCCCCACATTCACATAAACTGGCCGCCGGACGCGGGGCCGGGTGCTGGCGCCCGAATAACCCTTTGAGGATCAAATAGTTAATAGATCATGAGGCTGATCCGCGGAATGGCGGGGCTGAGCGCCCCGGCCGGGCGCTGCGCCGTCACCATCGGCTCCTACGACGGGCTGCACCTGGGCCATCAGGCCCTCCTGGCACGCCTGATCGGGCGGGCTCAGGAGGCCTCGCTGCCTTCCGTGGTGGTGACCTTCGAGCCCATGCCGCGCGAGTACCTGCAGCCGCAGGAGCCGCCGGCGCGCCTGACGAGCCTGCGCGAGCGCTGGCGGATCCTGGAACGCCTGCCCTTGGATTACCTGTGCGTGCTGCGCTTCGATGAGGCTTTGCGTAACCTGTCGCCGCAGCGGTTCGCCGAGCTCCTTGCCCGTCGCCTCAACGCGGTGAGCGTGGTGGTGGGCCATGACTTTCGCTTCGGGCGCCAGGGAGCCGCCACGGCCGAGGTGCTGGGCGAGGCCGGAGTTGCGCTCGGCTTCGGGGTCGAGGTGGTGCCCGCGGTCAAGCTTGCCGGGGAGCGCATCAGCAGCTCGGGCGTGCGCGCGGCGCTCGCGCTCGGGGACTTCGCAGGCGCCGCCGCCTCGCTCGGACGCCCCTGGACGATGCGCGGCCGCGTGCGCGGCGGGGAGCAACTCGGGCGCAAGCTCGGGTTTCCGACCGCGAACCTGGCCCTCGAGCGGCGGCGCGCGCCGGTGGCGGGCGTGTTCGCGGTGCGCGTGCACGGCATCGGTACGGCGGCGCTGCCCGGGGTGGCGAGCCTTGGCACCCGCCCGACGGTAAACGGCCGCGAGGCGCTGCTCGAGACACACGTGTTTGATTTTGGGGGCGACCTGTACGGTCGCGAGATTGCGGTGGAGTTCGTGGCGAAGCTGCGCGATGAGGCGCGCTTCGAATCGCTCGACGCGCTCACCGCGCAGATGCACACCGATGCGGCCGAGGCGCGCCGCATCCTCGGCGCTTGAGACTCAAAAGACGCATGAACGACTACAAGCACACGATCAACCTGCCGCAGACGGACTTTCCGATGAAGGCCGACCTGGCACAGCGGGAGCCCGCGCAGCTGCGTGCCTGGGAAGAGCAGGGCACCTACGCGAAGCTGCGCGAGGTGGCCCGCGGCCGCCCACGCTTCGTGCTGCACGATGGCCCCCCTTACGCCAACGGCGCCATCCACATCGGGCACGCCGTGAACAAGATCCTCAAGGACGTGGTGGTCAAGTCGCGCTCGCTCGATGGCTACGACTCCCCCTACATCCCCGGCTGGGACTGCCATGGCCTGCCCATCGAGCTGCAGGTGGAAAAGAAGTACGGCCGCCCCGGGGCGAAGCTCGATGCGCGCGCCTTCCGCGCCGCCTGCCGTGCCTACGCTCTGGAGCAGATCGATCTGCAGCGCACCGACTTCAAGCGCTTGGGGATCCTCGGGGACTGGGAGCGGCCCTACCTCACCATGGCGCCGGCCTACGAGGCGCAGCAGTTGCGCGCCTTCGGCCGCATCATCGCGAACGGGCACCTCTATAAGGGCGTGAAGCCGGTGCACTGGTGCCTCGACTGCCGCTCGGCGCTGGCGGAGGCGGAGGTCGAGTACGAGGAACGCACCTCGCCTGCGATCGATGTGGGCTTCCGGGTGGTGGACAACGCCGACCTCGCCCGCCGTCTTGGGCTTGAGCCGGCAGAGCTTGGCACCGTGCCGGCGGATGTCGTCATCTGGACCACCACGCCCTGGACGCTGCCGGCGAACCAGGCGGTGGCGCTGCGCGCGGAGTTCATCTACGTCCTGGTGCAGGCGCGGTGCGGCGCGGACACGCGCCGGCTGCTGCTCGCGGCCGACCTGATGGAGGCCTGCCTTGCGCGCTACGGCATGAGCGCCGAGAAGGTGCTGGGCCGCAGCACCGGCAGCGCCCTCGAGGGCCTGAAGCTTGCACATCCGCTTGAGCCGCGCGAGGTGCCGGTGATCCTTGGCGAACACGTCACGCTCGATGCGGGTACGGGAGCGGTGCACACCGCGCCCGGCCACGGCCAGGAGGACTTCGCCGTCGGGCAGCGCTATGGCCTCAAGGTGCTGAATCCGGTCGGCAACGACGGACGCTTCCTGCCCGGGACGCCCCTGGTCGAGGGACTGAAGGTGACCGAGGCGAACCCGGTGATCAGCCGGGCACTCGCGGCGGCGGGCGAACTGCTGCACGAGGAGGCCTTCCGCCACAGCTACCCCGTGTGCTGGCGCCACAAGAGCCCGGTCATCTTCCGCGCCACCCCGCAGTGGTTCATCAGCATGGAGCAGGCGCAGCTGCGCGAGCACGCGCTGCGCGACATCAAGGGCGTGCAGTGGACTCCCGCCTGGGGTGAGCCGCGCATCAGCGGCATGATCGAGAGCCGCCCCGACTGGTGCATCTCGCGCCAGCGCACCTGGGGCGTGCCCATTCCGCTGTTCGTGCACAAGGTGACCGGCGCGCTGCATCCGCGTACCCAGGAGCTGATCGAGGCGGCGGCCACGCGTGTGGCGGCCGGCGGCATTGACGCCTGGTTCGCGCTCGAGCCGCGCGAGCTTCTCGGCGATGAGGCCGAGCACTACGACAAGGTCACCGACGTCATGGACGTATGGGCCGACTCGGGCCTCTCGTTCGAGTGCGTCGGGCACGAGCGCCCCGAGATCGCAGCCCCGGTGGAGCTGTACCTGGAGGGCTCCGACCAGCACCGCGGCTGGTTCCATTCCTCGCTGCTGATGTCGGAGGCCCTCTACGAGCGTGCGCCCTACAAGGGTGTGCTCACCCACGGCTTCACCGTCGATGACAAGGGCCGCAAGATGTCGAAGTCCTTAGGCAACGTCATCGCGCCGCAGAAGGTGGTCAACAGCCTCGGCGCCGACGTGCTGCGGCTGTGGGTCTCGGCGACCGACTACGCCAACGAGATCGCGGTCTCGGACGAGATCCTCAAGCGCATGGCGGACTCCTATCGCCGCATGCGCAACACGCTGCGCTTCCTGCTCGGGAACCTGCACGGCTTCGATCCGCGCCACCACACGGTGCCGGTCGAGGAGCTGGTGGCGCTCGATCGCTGGGTGCTCGAGCGCACGCGCGCGCTGCAGGCGGAGATCATCGACGCCTACCGCCGCTACGCCTTCCATCTCATCTACCAGAAGGTGCACAATTTCTGCAGCGTGGACCTCGGCGGGTTCTATCTGGACGTCATCAAGGACCGCCTCTACACCACCCCGGCCGGCGGCCTGCCGCGCCGCTCGGCGCAGACTGCCCTGTTCCACGTCGCTTCGAGCATGGTGCGGTGGCTTGCGCCCATCCTGTCCTTCACCGCGGAGGAGGCGTGGCGCTACCTGCCCGGCGAGCGCGGCGAGTCGGTATTCCACGCGACCTGGCACCAGCTGCCGGAGGTGCCGGTCGATGGCATCGACTGGAACGCACTGATCGCGCTGCGCAGCGACGTGACCCGCGAGCTCGAGAAACTGCGCGACCAGGGCGCGATCGGCGCCCCGCTCGATGCGCGCGTGGACATCTACTGCACGCCGGCGGAGTATCCGCGCTTCGCGGCCTTAGGTTCGGAGCTGCGCTTCCTCTTCATTACGTCCCACGCCCACGTGCACGAGACGCCCGCAGCGCGCGCGGATGCGGTGCCGGCGAGCAATACCGGCTCCGGCAACGTCTGGGTGGCGGCGGCCGCCACGCATGACCCCAAGTGCGTGCGCTGCTGGCAGCGGCGCGCCGACGTCGGCAGCGACAGCCGCCATCCACAGCTGTGCCTGCGCTGTGTCAGCAACGTGGAGGGCCCGGGTGAGCAGCGGGCGTTCGTATGAGTGAAGTGAGTGCGAACGTTGCGCCCGCCGCGGCATTGCCGCTGGCGCAGAGTGGCTGGCGCTGGCTGCCGCTCACGCTCCTTGTCATCGTGCTCGACCAGCTGGTCAAGGCCTGGGTGGTGCAGCACTTGCACCTGTTCGAGCGCGTGCGCCTGCTGCCGCTCCTCGATATCATCCTCACCTATAACACCGGCGCCGCTTTCAGCTTCCTCGCCGATGCCGCCGGCTGGCAGCGCTGGCTGTTCGTGGTGCTGGCGCTCGGCGTGAGCGTGGTGCTCATCGCCTGGATGCGGCGGCTGCGGGCGTCGAGCCAGGGGCTGCTCGCCTGCGGGCTGGCGCTCATCGTGGGTGGTGCGCTCGGCAATCTCATCGACCGGTTGCTGCACGGACGCGTCGTCGACTTCGTGCACGCGCACTGGGGCGAGCACTACTTTCCCGCCTTCAACGTGGCGGATTCGGCCATTACCATAGGCGCAGCATTGCTGCTGCTGGACGCGCTGCTCGAGAGCCGGCGCGGGAGATCACGATCATGATGCAGGTGTTGCTCGCCAATCCGCGCGGTTTCTGCGCCGGCGTCGACCGGGCCATAGACATCGTCGAGCGCGCCATCGAGCTCTTCGGCGCACCCATCTATGTGCGCCACGAAGTCGTGCACAACACTCACGTGGTCGAGCGCCTGCGCGCACTCGGGGCGGTGTTCGTCGAGGAGCTCGCCGAGGTGCCCGCCGGCAACACCGTGATCTTCTCCGCCCACGGCGTCTCGCACGCGGTGGAGGACGAGGCGCGCGGGCGGCAGTTGACGGTGTTCGACGCCACCTGCCCGCTCGTCACCAAGGTGCATATGGAGGTGCAGCGCTACGCGCGCGAGGGGCGCGACGTGCTGCTCATCGGGCACGCCGGGCACCCGGAGGTCGAGGGCACTATGGGGCGCTTCGACGCCTCCTTCGGCGGCCAGATGCACCTGGTGCAGAACGTGGCGGACGTCGCGCGCCTTCAGGTGCGTGATCCGGAACGCCTCGCCTTCGTCACCCAGACGACGCTTTCCATGGATGACACGGCCGAGATCGTCGCCGCGCTGCGGGCGCGCTTCCCGAGCCTGAAGACCCCGGCGCGCGAGGACATCTGCTACGCCACCCAGAACCGCCAGGACGCCGTGAAGAAGCTGCTCGAGCGCTGCGACGTGCTGGTCGTGGTGGGCTCGCGCGCGAGCTCCAACTCCAACCGCCTGCGCGAGCTCGCCGACCGCGCCGGCGTGCCGGGCTACCTCATCGACGGACCCGCGGAGCTCAAGTCCGAGTGGTTCGCCGGCAAGCAGGCGGTCGGCGTCACCGCCGGGGCGTCCGCCCCCGAGATCCTCGTGCAGCAGGTGCTGCACCAGCTGAAGGACTGGGGCGGCCAGGTGCCGCAGGAGATCGCCGGGCGCGAGGAGAGCGTCTACTTCGCACTGCCGCGCGAGCTCAGGCGCAAATCAGAAAAACCCGTGTAGCTCCGCGAAGTACAGGCGCACATGCTCGCTCGCCAGCTGCGGGATGCCGTCATTCAGGCGCGCCCCGAAGCGCAGCTGCACGAACTGGATCGGCGTCAGTTCATAGACGAAGCTCCAGCGCGTCTGCTGATCGTTGGCGAGCTCCCGGTCGGGATCGAGGTATTCGTACGTTACCTTGAGGTTGTGGCCGCGCGCCGGGGAGTAGTTGGCCTCGAGGAGCGTGGCGAGCTGCTTCTGGCCGCCGCCGGGGCCCGGCGGCAGGCTGTGATCCGTGACGATGTCGGCCTCGGCGAGCCAGGCGATGGGGCCGGTCTTGAATCCGCCGAAGAGCCCGAAGGCGTCGCGGCTGCCTTGCGCCGAGGAGCCGTTGAGGTTGGCCGCGAGCCCCAGGCGCCAGCGCGTCTCGACGTACTGCACCTGCACACTCTCCTGCTTGCCGTTGCTGGTCGTTGAGCCGCTGGCGGTGCCGTTGCTCACGGCGAGCTGCGCATCCCAGTGACCCTTCTCCCAGCCGACCTCCAGTCCCTGGTCGGGGGTTGTCATGTCGATGCCCGAGACCTGGTTGACGAAGGCGGTTACGTCCTGCAGCCGCAGCCCGAAGGGCAGGTACATCTGTCCGCCCTTGATGTACCAGGTATGGTCAGCCGACCAGAACATGCCCCACGCCTCGCGGTTGAGGGCACCGCCCGGGGCCACCTGCTCGTCGACGTACACCAGCAGTCGGTCCGGGATGACGCTCGCCGCAAGATAGACGCGCGCCTGCTCGAGGTCGAACTGGTTTGTGGTCTTGGTTTGCGGCTGTTGCTGTGCCTCAAACTGATAGCGCAGGTCGCCGCCGATGGAGATGAAGCGGTTCAGCGCTCCGGTCCATACGTCACTGCCGGTATCCAGGTGTCTGGCCGGCAGCGCGGTCTGCGCGAAGATCTCCCCGAAAGGCGTGCGTTCGCCGCCGCCGGTGGGATTAATGTGGCACTGGCTGCACTTGTAGCCGTTGGCGACCGCCAGATACGGCTCGGCGTGTGCGAGCGCGCCGCACAGCGACAGCCCGAGCAGCAGCGCCGCAAGGCGAGCGGGACGTGCGCGCCTCACGGCGCACCGTTCACGGTGAACTCGGCGGCGTAGTCGCTGCCGAGTTCACGTCCGTCCACGTCGGCGAGCGCCGCCGCTCCCGTGCCGCGCACCCGCAGGCGATAGGCCCCGGGCAGCAGGGGTGCGAGCGGCGTGAGGAGTACCGCCGCCGGATTGCCGCGCGCGAGCTCGAGGCTCACACGCTGCGCCACCGGGCCCTCCGGGGTGGCGCGCTCCAGCATCACGGTGGTGTCGTTGAGGAGCGAGAAGTCGGGCTCGCGATTGAAGGCGACCACGAACTGCCGCGGCGACTGCGGCACGAGCGCCCCATCCGCAGGCGAGGTGGCCGTGAGCGCGAAGGCCACGGCGCTCGCGGCCGCAGATGCGCCCTGCTGTGCCCCGTTGGTGATCCACTGGCGGATGACGTCGATCGTCGACTGCGGCAGGTAGGGACCCCCGAAGGGCATGCGCACGCCGACGATGCCCGAGGCACCCTCGAGCTTGAGAATGAGGTAGCTGCTGTCGGGATCGCCGGCCTTGACGCGCTCGAGGCTCGGCACCTCGGCGCTCCCCACCCCGACCAGCAGTGCGTAGCTGTGCCCGGCATCCAGCTGCAACCCTTCGGGGGCCGCGGCACCGCTGTGACAACGCGTACAGATGGGTGTGAAGACGTTGTCCTGGATGGACTGAAAGTCCGCGGTCAGGGGCGCGGCGGGGGAACTGCCCGGCGTGATGGGCTCACCATTGGCATTCAGGCCCTGGCCGTTGCCGGCGCAGCCTGCAAGCAGAAGCGGCGCGAGAGCTGCGCCCCAGCGTGGGAGTGAAGAGACAGACATGCCGCGCCTTCCGGACCGATTTGAGACGCGCGTAGGTGCGGAGTGCACCGGCGGTAGGTTTCCGTTCCCGCGGGAATATTTTCTTGCGCACGCACGAAACCCGCTTCGGCCGCTCCGGCACCTACGGGGGCAGTTGAAGGATCCGGAAGACGCCGCGGGCGTGTTCCGGCGCGGGCCGCGGGGCCTGCCATGGAGGCGATTCCCGCTGTGGCCGGCCCGTACACGGATCGTGCGGGCTGGTTTTGAATCACCGCCCGCGGCGCGCCTTCAGGCGCGGGCGCGCCCCTGGTAGAGGGTCTTTTTCAGCTTCCAGCGCTTGTGTGACCACGGCCAGTCGGGCGGCGCGGCGCGGATCTGCGCCTCCACCAGCTGCACGTAGCGCTCGGTGAGCTCGCCGCTCGCGAGGGTCTCGCCGCGTGCGGCGAGCGGGGCGAGGGACATCTCGTACTCGCCGCGCGCGACGCGCTTCAATCCCAAAAAGAAAACCGGAAAGCGCGTCACCCGGGCGATTTCCTCCGGGCCCATGTAGAAGGCGGTGTCGCGGTTGAGGAAGCGCGTCCAGTGCTTGTGCTCGCTCGTGGTCGGCTCCTGGTCTGCCACCATTGCGACCGCACGCACCACGTCGCGGCGCTTGATGATGTCCGCGAGCAGGTCCTTGGCGGGCACCAGGCGGCTGCCGAAGCGCGAGCGCAGCTTCTTCATCTCCTGCTCCGCCCAGCTGTCGACGAGGGGCTTGTAGGCAGCATCCACTGGATAGCCGAGCTCCAGCGACAGGGCGAGCAGCATCCACTCCCAGTTGCACTGGTGGGCCGCCACCAGCAGCACCGACTGTCCTGCATCGAGGAGCGCCCGCACCGGCGCCAAGTTCACGGCGCGTACGCGGCGGCGGATCTCGGCGGCTGGCATGACCGCGGACTTGATGATCTCCACCAGCATCTGCGCGAAGGACAGGTAGTAGGCGGCGATCACGGCGCGCAACCGGGCCTCGTCGTAGTCGGGAAAGGCCTTGGAGAGGTTCTCGCGCACGACGTGTTCGCGGTGCGGATACACGTGCACCGAGAGCCAGCCGAGGATGTCCGCGATGCCGTAGAGCAAGGCCAGCGGCAGGTGCGCGACCGCGCGCACCCACCACGCGGGGCGCACGGCGCGCCCGCCTGCGTCGGCTGCGGCTGCAGCGGGGTCGCGCGGCGAGACCTCGGTCAGCATCGCACCTTAGTTGGCGGTGTGGGGCTGGACCGCGACCTCGTGCGGCGCCGGCTGCGAGGTCAGCACGCGCCCGAACTTCGGCGCGAGCCAGCGTTCGATGTCGTCGACCACCGTGAAGAGCGCCGGCACGATCACGAGCGTGAGAGCGGTAGAGGTGATCAGGCCGCCGATCACCGCGATCGCCATCGGCTGGCGGAACGAGGCGTCCCCGTCGAGGCCGATCGCTACCGGCAGCATGCCGGCGATCATCGCCACCGTGGTCATGACGATCGGGCGGCCGCGCTTGTGAGAGGCCTCGAGGATCGCAGTGAGGCGGTCCTTGCCGGCGCGCATCTCCTCGATCGCGAAGTCCACCAGCAAAATGGCGTTCTTGGCGACGATGCCCATGAGCATCAGCAGCCCGATGGCCGCACCGAGTGACAGCGCACTGCCGGTAATCATCAGTGCCGCCACCGCGCCGCCGAAGGACAGCAGGAGCGAGGAGAGGATGGTGAGGGGCTGCAGCACGCGGGCGAACAGGAGCACCAGCACCGCGAACACCATGAGGATGCCGGTCACGAGCGCGATCAGCATGTTCATCGCCATCTCGTTCATGTACTTGGCCTGGCCAACGTCGACGCGGCGCACGCCGGGCGGCAGGTTCTTCAGCGCCGGGAGGGCTGTGATCTTGTCCATGGCGGTGCCGAGTTCAACGCCATTAAGATCCGCGACGATCGACAGGCGCCGCGCCTGGTTGTAGCGGCGCACGCGCGTCGGTCCCTCGCCGAAGACGATGTCCGCGACGGCCTTCAGCGGCACCGCACCGCCGGTGGCGGTGGGCACCGGCAGGTTCTCGAGCGTCGACAGATCGCGGCGGCTGTCCTCGGTCAGGCTCACGCGGATCGGGATCTGGCGGTCGGCGAGGGAGAACTTGGCGCTGTTCTGGTCGAGGTCGCCGAGGGTCGCGATGCGGATGGTGTCGCTCAGGGACGCCACCGTGACGCCGAGCTGCGTGGCGAGATCCAGGTGCGGGCGGATGAGTATCTCGGGACGCGGCATGTCGCCGTCGATACCGGCATCGCGCAGGATCGGCAGTGCGCGCATCTGCGCCACCAGGTCGCGGGCAGTCTTCTCCACCAGCTGCGGATCATCGCCGGTGATGTAGAGATTGACGTCGCGCCCGTTGCCGTTGCGGTTGAAGTGGATGCGGGCATCGGGGATGGCCGCCATGTCGTTGGTGACCCGGTCCTCGAACTGGCGCTGGCTCGCCTTGCGCTGGCCGGGCTTGACGAGTGTGATCTGCAGCGTAGCGGTGCGTACCTCGCCGAAGTCATCGCCGCCGATCTTCTCGACCACGGAGGCGACTTCCGGCTGGCGCGCCAGGATGCGGTAGGCGGTCCCGGACACCGCCGCGGTGTCCTCCAGGCGTGCGCCGGGGGGCAGCTCGATGTTGAGCTCGGTGTAGCTGTCATCCGAATTCGGGATGAACGCCTTCGGCACCATCATGAGGCCCGCGATCGAGAGCACGAAAAATGCCAGGCCCGCGCTCAAAGTGATCCAGCGGTGCTTGGTTGCCCAGCGCAGCACACGCATGTACCAGGCCATGATCGGCCCGTCCTCGTGCTCCACCACGCCGCCCGCTTTCAGCGTATAGGCAGCGAGCACCGGGGTGATCAGGCGCGCGACCAGCAGCGAGAAGAATACGGCGGCGGCCACGGTCAGGCCGAACTGCTTGAAGTACTGGCCCGTGAGCCCCCCCATGAAGCTCACCGGCAGGAATACCGCGATGATGGTGGCCGAGCAGGCCACCACCGCAAGTCCGATTTCGTCCGCGGCATCGAGCGCTGCCTGGAAGGCGCTCTTGCCCATGCGCATGTGGCGCACGATGTTCTCGATCTCCACGATCGCATCGTCCACGAGCACGCCTGCCACCAGCGACAGCGCCAGCAGACTGATGGAGTTCAGGGTGAAGTCCATCCATTGCATGAAGGCGAAGGTCGGGATCGCCGAGAGTGGAATCGCGAGCGCCGAGATGGCCGTGGCGCGGCCGTCGCGCAGGAACAGGAACACCACCAGCACCGCCAGCAGCGACCCCACGATGAAGGCCTCCATCGCCGCGTGGTAAGTGGCTTCGGTGTAGTCGACGGTCGTGAAGATCTGCGTGAGCGTGACCTGCGGGTTCTCCTTGCGGATCTTGGCGAGCTCAGCGTCGCATTCCTTCATTACCGTGACGTCGGAGGTGCCCTTGGCCTTGGAAATGCTGAAGGTGGTGGCCGGGCGGCCGTTCAGGCGCGCCATGGAGCGGATCTCGCCTACGCTGTCCCTGACCGTGGCCAGATCCGACAGGCGCGCGAAGCGTCCTCCCGGCAGCACGATCTGCGTGTCGCCGAGCGCACCGGCGCTGCGCGCCTCACCGAGTACCCGGATCGCCTGCTCGCCGCCGCCCACCTGGGCCCGGCCGCCGGGGGAATCAAGATTCAGCTGCCGCAGTTGCAGATTGACCTGCGCGGCGGTGATGCCGAGGGCCTGCATGCGCGCCGGGTCGAGCTCGACGCGGATCTCGCGGCTGACGCCGCCGCCGCGCGACACCTGCGCGACCCCCTCGACGTTGAGGAGGCGCTTGCTGATGGTGTTGTCGACGAACCAGGACAGCTGCTCATCGGTGAGGGCGCTGGAGCTGACCGCGAATACCGCGATCTCGTTGTCGATGTCCAGGCGTTGCACCACCGGTTCCTGGATGCCCTGCGGCAGGTCGACGCGTATCTTGGCCACGGCGTCGCGCACGTCCGCCACCGCGCGGTCGATCGGTGTGCCGATCGCGAACTGGATGAAGACGCGCGACTGACCCTCGATCGCAAGTGAGGTGATGTTGTCGATGTTGCCGATGCCGGCGACCGCGGCCTCGACCTTCTGCATGATCTGGGTCTCGATCTCCTGCGGCGAGGCGCCCGGCTGCGCGACCAGCACCTCCACGCCCGGGAAGGACAGGTCGGGGTTGAGGGTCACCGGCAGGCGCAGGAACGATACGGTCCCCATGAACAGCAGCACGACGAACAGCACCACGGGTGTGACCGGGTGGCGGATCGCCCACGCGGAGATGTTCTTCATGATGCGTACCTACTTGGCGGTGGTAGCGACCACGGGGGTTGCGGGCGGGGCCACGCGTACCGTCTCCCCGTCACGCAGAAAGCCCCCGGCGGTGGCGACGACCCGCTCGTTACCGGTGAGCCCGTCGCTGATGATGGCGCCCGCATCCGTGATGCCCGACACGCGCACCGGATGGCGCTGCACTTTGTTGTCGGGCGTGATCAGGAGCACGTAGCTGCCGTTGCTGTCGGCCATAACCGCGGTCTGCGGCAGTACCGGCCGCTGCGTTTTGTCGATCGTCACATCGCCGCGCGCAAATGCCCCCGGGCGCAGCGCGGGGTCCGGCTTGAGGGTGATGCGGATGTCGCCCAGGCGCGTGTTGGGATCGATGATCGCGCCGAGCAGCCGCACCGTGCCCGGGAAGGGGCGGTCGATGCCAGTCAGGTGCACGGTGGCGCCCTGGCCGATCTTCACCTGCGCCAGGTCCTGCTCGGCGATCTGGCCGCGCATCTCGACTTCGCCACCGCTGGCCACGCGGAACAGAGACGGGCCGCCCGGGGAGGCGATCTGTCCGACCTCGGCGTTGCGGGTGAGGACTGTGCCATCGACGGGCGCCACGATGTGCGTGCGCTGCAGGCGCGCCTGCGCCTCGGCGAGCTGCGCGGCCACCACCTTGACGTTCGCAGCGTCGGTCACGGCCGTGGCGCGACGCTTCTCGATGTCCTCGGCCGACAGCGCGCCGGCTGCCTCGACTCCCTGGGCACGCTTGAACTCGGCGGCCGAGAGGGCGGCCTGGGCCTTGGCCTGCTCGAGCGAGGCGGCGAGGCGGTTTACCTGCTGCACCATCACCGAGTCATCGATCCTCGCCAGCGCCTGTCCGCGCTTCACGTGGTCTCCGGCCTCGGCATACACGGCGAGGATGCGCCCGGTGTCGCCCTCGTTGGCGATCGGCATGTCATAGCGGGCGGCGATGGCGCCGGTAAAAGTAACGCTCGCGGTCACCGGCTGCAGCGCCGGCACGAGGACGGTCACCAGGGGCTCGTTGCCGCTGTCGGCGAGCGTCGTCGCCGGCGGCTTGTGGCCGCCGAAGAGTCTCGAGGCGGCGACCAGAATCAGGAGCAGAGCGACGACGACCGAACCGATGACCCAGACCCGGCGCGACATCCGCGGCCGCACGCTGAGCTCACCGGGTTCGAACGCTGCGGTCCCGGGCTGGGTCACCCGCTCAAGACCGGGCCGGTCCCGGCCGATCCAGGTAACCGGGTCCTTCGACTCGGCGGGGGGAGGGAGAATCGGGTCGAGGTTCGTGCCCACAGCGAGGTTCCTTAGGCTGGTCACCGGCGCGTAAAGCCGGCCTGATCGTCTTGCCGGCAGTGTAAACGCAGCACCGGCAGTGTTCCGTCCGAAGCGCCAGGCAGAAGCTGCCGAGCGGCAGTCCGAGAGATCCGGCCCGGTGGCAGTCGCCACATCAAACCGGCGGGGTACCTAAAGGCCCCTCGCCAGGCCCCCGCGGAGCCGGACGCCCGCTTAAGTCCTTGGCCTCACAGGTTAAACCTGCGGGGGCGCGCATTGTAGCGGAATGAGGTTTCAGATCCAGTCGCGATTTAAAGGGCAGTCGTTTTCGCTCTCAGCTCGTGCCCCGCCGGACGGGCCACCTGCCGGGCAGGCCCGGGGGAAAGCTTCGATCATGAACGCGCTCCCCAAAGACGCCGGCATACCCGTGACGCAGTTCGTCTCGATAGGCTGCCGGCGTCGCTACGATCGCGTTTATGGGCGAGAGCATTGGGCAGTACGTCAGGCGGCGGGTGCGGCTCACTGCCGCGATCCTGGCGGCCGGCGTGGTGGGCATGATGTACCTCGTCAGCCACCGGACCGAGCCTTGGGCCAGCACCGCCGCCGTCCTCGTGTTTGGCACTATGGCGATCGGCCTGCTGTGGAGCGGGTCGGTGAAATGCCCGCGCTGCGGCCGGCGCTTCTCGCGCAACGACTTCGCCCGCTTCGCGTGGCCCTTCCTCACTGAGCCTGACAGCTGCCCGGAGTGCGGCGTGAGCCTTGATGCACCCAGGCAATCTGCTCACCAGTAGGCGTGGCCCGGCGCCCGTCGGCGTGCTTAGACTGGGCTCGCCAGCAGATCGACCGCCTGGAGCGCGAAGCCCAGCACGAACAGCCCCATCGCCACGCGAAAGCCCCAGGTGAGCCACAGATAGCGGCCGCGCAGCCCGAACTCACTGAGTCCGAGCAGCCGGTCGACCTTCTTCTCGCCACTGGGTTTGATGCCCTGCGCCCCCGGCGGAAAGAACACCAGCAGAATCCCGGCGAGCGCGTTGAGTACCAGGCCGGCGACGCCGAAGGGGTGCGGGATGTGTGGCATGACGGCTATCTCAGTCCGAATCACTTCGCAGCCTGGAGGCGCGACGGGGCAGGCCATCGTCGGCCCGTCGGGAACTCCTCCTTGGAAACCAGCTACTTACCGGGACCGCCTGTACCGTCTTGCACTGGGTACCGGTGCCGGCTCACGGATTCGAACCGTGGACCTACCGCTTACGAAGCGGTTGCTCTACCAGCTGAGCTAAGCCGGCGCCCGGAAGGGCGCGGATTCTACATTTTTTTGCGTAGCCTTATCACCAGATCGATGCCGGCGACTTCGGTGCCAGGCGGCGGCACGGGCAGGCGGGCAAATTCCACCGAGGGCACCGGGACGTCGATCAGGGCACCGCTGGCCAGATCGTGGAAGTGGTAATGGGGCTCGACGTTGGAGTCAAACCACGCACGCGACCCATCCACCGACAGCTGTCGCAGAAGGCCATGGCCGGCGAACAGGTTGAGCGTGTTGTAAACCGTGGCCTTCGAGACCCGCGCACCCGCGCCGCGCAGGGACGCGAGGATCTGCTCGGCGGAGAGGTGCTGGGGTGAGGACAGCAGCAAGGATGCGATGCGCACCCGCTGGGCGGTGGGGCGGATGCCACTGGCAGCGAGGCGCTGTTCGCAGCGGGAGTCGGCAGCAGCCGACGATGAGATAGTATCCATGGCCCTTATTATACGATCGTTCAAGAAAAATAATACGCCCGTATAAGGCGGAAAAACGCTGTTCTTTAAGGGTTTACCCGCAGGTAGGTATTCAGGGTGGCCCGAAATTCTCGGCCCGAAACGCCGAGAGCCTGCCGCGGAACGTCAGGCGCATCTCAGGCTCCAGCAGGCTGTGCCCGGCGACCGACATCCCCTCACAGTCACGTTGTGCAATCAGGCGAGCTTGCTTTGCAAGTGCTGGGCGAGTTCGGCGATGGTCGGAAAGTCGAACAACTCGGTCAGATCCACCTTGCCCGGGTACTCGCGGTCGATCTGTTCATGGATCTCGATGAGCTTCAGCGAGCTCGCCCCGATCTCGAACAGGTTGTCGTGCGTAGCCACGCGCTTGCCCGGCAGCGCCGCATCACAGATGGCCTTGAGCTTCGCCTCGATTTCGTTGCTCGATCCGACCGCAGGCCCCTGCTGCGCGGCGCGCAGCGCTGCGAGCCCGCGCAGTTCGCCATCGAACTCACCGGCAAGGTACGCCTCTTCCAGCAGGTGGCGCTGCATCTTGCCGCTCGTCGTCTTGGGAATACGCTTCACCGGTACCACGGCGGCAACCTCAAGTCCGGTCTGTTCGTTGATGAGGCGCCCGACCTGGGTGGCGAGGGGCAGGAATTCCTCCATGCCGCCGCGGTGCAGTACGAACACCAGCAGTTCCTCGGTTTGCGCCCCCTCGGGGCGCACGCCGGCAGCTGCGACCTTGCCGAGTTCCAGGCCCGGCGCGCGCTGCGCGATGGCCTCGAGGTCGTGCGGATAGTAGTTCTGCCCGTTGACGAAGATGATCTCCTTCGCGCGCCCGGAGATGTACAGCTCGCCGTCGTGGAAGAGGCCAAGGTCCCCGGTGCGCAGCCAGCCATCGGCGGTGAAGCTGGCGGCATTCGCCTGTGGGTCCTCGAAATAACCGCGCGTGACGTTGTCGCCGCTGATGTGCACGTGGCCGATGCGATCCTGCGGCAGCGCCTGGTCGGCATCATCGGCGATGCGCACGCGGCAGTAGGGGATGGCGTTGCCCTCCGATACCAGGCGCACCGCGTCGCGGTCCGCAGCGGCCACCGGGGTGACGGGGTCGCCGCTGTTCATGCGGTGGCGGTTGAGCGCCAGTGTCTTCAGGGGCGCGCCCACGGCCGGAAAGCTCACCGCGAGCGCGGCTTCAGCCAGCCCGTAGACCGGGAACATGGAGTTACGCGGCAGCCGTGCCGGCTCGAGGCGCCGCAGGAACTCCTCGCACAGCTCCACTGAGATCGGCTCGGCGCCGTTGAAAATCAGGCGCACCGCGGATAGGTCCAGTCCCTCGGGCACGCGCTCGCCGAGCACCTTCAGGTAGTGCTTGTAGCCGAAGTTCGGCGAACACAGGATGCTCGCGCGTACGCGCGCCGCGAAGCTGAGCCACAGCAGCGGCCGGCGAATGAAGAGTTCTGTCGGCATGAGGTGCGCGTGGATGCGGCTCGCGAACATCATCAGGTGAAAGCCGATGAGTCCCATGTCGTGCGTCAGGGGCATCCACGAGACGCTCACATCCTCGGGCGTGAAGCGGCAGAACTCGCTCACCCCGCGGGCGTTGGCGATGATGTTGGCGTGGCTGAGAACCACCCCCTTTGGCTCGCTCGTGGAGCCGGAGGAGAACTGGATGAAGGCCATGTCCTGCGGGGCGACCCGCTGCACGCTGCCCGGGCGCGAGATGTCATCGAGGCCATCGACCAGGAAGCAGCGCGCCTTCAGGCTCTCGAAGATCGCGCCCGCGCCGACGCCGGCGGCGAACGTGCCGATGCGTTCCAGCGAGCGCCGCTCGGTATAGAGGTAGGGGGTGCCCAGGCGACGCGCGATACGCAGCAGCTTGTGGCGATGCTCGTCGCTGATGCCGAGCGCCACCGGCACCGGCACGATGCCGCCGAGGATCGCGGCCCAGAAGGCATCGATGAACTGCTCGTTGCTGCTCAGGAACAGGATGAGCTTGTCGCCGCGCCGCGCGCCGAGGCGCTGCAGGTGATAGAGGATGCCGAGCGCGCGCTCGTGCAGCTCGGCGAAGGACAGCGTGCGCGCCTCGTGCTCGGCCTCAAGGTAGGTGATGCTGCGGTCGAAGCCGCGGTGTTCCTCGAGCAGCTCGTTCAGGGTCGTCGCTTTGAAGGTCACCATCGTTCCAGTCGCATGTGCAGCGGGTGGCGCGTGCGCAGGTTGATTTGCGCTTCGAGTTCCAGTGGCTTGTCGGGCACGTAGGTGAGCCGGTAGCGGCGCGCCACCTTGTAGAGGTGCATGAGCATCTCGTAGAGCGCCAGGGTCTCCCCGATGCAGTGGCGCGGGCCGGCCGCGAAGGGCATGTAGGCGAAGCGCGGCCGTTCGGCCTCGTGCTCGGGCGCGAAGCGCTCGGGCCAGAAGCGCTCCGGCTCCTTCCAGAAGTGCGGATGCCGATGCAGCAGGTAAAGCGGCAGTAGTACGTTGGCGTTCGCGGGCACCGCGTAGCCGCCGAGTACGTCCGGCTCCAGCGTGCGCCGCGACAGCAGCCACCCCGGAGGGTAGAGGCGCAGCGCCTCATCGATGACCTGCCGGGTATAGCTCAGGCCCTCCATGTCGGCAAGCTGCGGTGCTGCCTGCGCTGCGGTCGCATCGATCTCGGCATGCAGCCGCGCGGCGACCTGCGGATGCTGCGAGAGCAGGTACCAGGTCCAGTTCAGGCCACTGGCGGTGGTCTCGTGTCCGGCGACGATGAGCGTCAGGACCTCATCGATCAGCTCGCGCTCGGGCATCGGCTCGCCGGAGTCCTTGTCACGCGCGCCCATGAGCATGCCGAGGTAGTCGAAGTGCTCGCCCGCCTCGGTGCGCCGTTGCGCGATCAACCCGGCGACGAGCTTGGTGAGGGAGCGGAACTTAAAGGCGAACTGCAGGTTGCGGCCGGATTCTTTGGTGATGACCTCGAAGGGGTTGCCGCCGAGCTGCTGCGTGAGGCGGTCGAGGTCGGTGCCGAAGATCGCCCGCAGCACCATCTCGAGCGTGAGCTCGCTCATCTCGTCGGTGAGATTGACCAGCTGGCCGTGCGCGGTAAGGGCCTCCCAGCGCTCGATGAAGCGCTCGTTGGCGGCGGCGATGACGGCGGCGAACTCGGTGATGACGCGGCGGTGGAAATAGGGCTGCATCATGTAGCGCTGGCGCTTCCACAGCTCCCCTTCGCTCGTCATGATTCCCTTGCCGAGCAGGATCCGCACCCGGTCGAGCCCGACGCCCTTGATGTAGTTCTTGTGGTTGCCCACCAGCACCCGCTTCACGTCGTCCGGATGGTGGATGACATAGGTATAAGATGCGCGCGCGGGGACGTACACCCGGTAGGTGTCGCCATAGCGGGCGAACAACTCGATCATCCGCTCCAGGGAGTCGTCCGTGGAGCCGATGTCGAATTGAAGCTCAGCCTCGGGTGGCTCGGTCTTCGCGGACGCGGCGGCGCTCATGCAAGCTGTTGAAAGCCAAACCTTAATCTTATATCACACGGACCTGAGGGGTCAGTGGCCAGAAGAGGGGGCTTGCGCCTCCGCCGCGCGGCGCGCGCGCCGCGCGCAGCGACTTCGCGGCGCCAGGTCCGACACTGCGTACCGGATTGCCGGGGGCTCGCAGCTCGAGCCGTGCGCCGCATGAGCGCCGACGACGACGGTGGACTGAAGAACACCATCTACCGCACGAGCACGCGCTCGAGCCGGCGCATGACACCCGCGCGCCGCCTGCTGTATCGCATCGCCGCGCCCACGGGCCTTGCCCTCATCGACCTGTGGTGGCGCAGCGCGCGCGTGGTCGGCGTGCTTGGCATGGAGCATCTGGAGGCGGCGCTGCGCCGCGCGCCCTCCCTGGTGCCGTGCTACTGGCACCAGCACCAGCTCTACTGCGGCAAGTTCCTGCTCGAGCAGCGCGCCCGCGGCCTCAACCCCGGGTGGCTCATCAGTCCGTCGGTCGACGGCGAGCTCGGCGCCATGCTGGTGCGACGCATGGGCGGTGCGGTGATCCGCGGCTCCTCCACCCATACCGGCGCGCGTGCGCTGCGCGACTACTACCAGGCGCTGGTCAAGGACGGCGTCTCGCCCGTCATCACGCCCGACGGACCACGCGGGCCGCGTTTCAGGTTCAAGCCCGGGGCGCTGCTGCTGTCGCAGATGTCGGGACGGCCGATCCTGCCGATGGCCTACGCCGCCTCGCGCGCCTGGCTCATCAAGTGGGACAAGTTCGTGATCCCGGTGCCCTTCGCGCGCATCGTGATCGCGCTCGGGGAGCCGGTGTACGCGCCGCGGGTTAGCGACGCCGCCGCACTCGAGCAGTTGCAGGCGGATATGGAGGCGCGCCTGAAGGCGCTGTTCGAAACGGCGCGCGCGGCGCTGCGCTCCGCCTGAGAAAGCTGCCGCGCAGCCGACAGAAATTAAATGGGAGGCACGCGTTTGCGCGTGCAGCCAGATTCTGTCAAGTCACGAAAGCGTGACCGAACAGTACCTTAGCTTGTGTTCCTGATTAACTGTGCGAGAATTCGCGCTAAGCGCCTAATAAATCGCGCCGACGAGTGTTCAGCTCCGTGACGGGACGCCGCGTCAGGAGTTAGACAAATGGTTAATGTGCGCGACGGTTTCGTGGGAGGTCAGGGCTAAATGGCGACTCCGCCGCCGGATAAGCCGGCGGACTTTACTGCGTCAGACATCCTGGCGGCCGATGCGTGGACCGGGCGTACCCCGAAGCCCGTGCTGGGCATGGACGTGGTCTGCACCAAGATCGCGGTCGACTTCCAGACCATGCGCAAGGAGTCGATCGGGGAGTGCCTGCGCCGCAATCTTGAGCTGCTGCGCGGCGCCAGCGGCGCGGACTGCGCCTTTCTGGCCGCCGTCACTCCCGAAAACCCCGTTTTCACCGAAGTACAGACCGCGCGCAGCGCGTTCGCGCAGTGCCGCCCGGAGGCTCTGAGCGGCACCAGCCTCGAATCCTTCCCGTGGCTCTCGACGCGACTTGAGCACTTGCGGCTCTCGGAGTTCCGCGACACCTCGAGCCCGCGCCGCGAGCAGAGCGCGGAGGCTGCGCGTCTGGCGGAGCTGCAGATCGGCTCCGCGCTGCTGGTGACCCTGCGCGTGCAGGGCACGCCCGCCGGCTTTCTCGGTCTTGCGCACACCATGCCGCGCGGCGCCTGGGACGTGAACCAGCAGCTGCTCATGAAACTCATCGGCGCGAGCCTCGCCACCGGGCTTGAGCGCATCCGCATCGAGGCGCGCCTCGCCAGACTCGAAGAGCGCACCAACCTGTTCCAGGCCGCCGCCAACGACGGCCTGTGGGACTTCGACGTCGAGAGCAACGAGGTGTACTTCTCGCCGCGCTGGAAGGCGATGCTCGGCTACGGCGACGATGACATGCGTGGCTCGCCCGACTGGCGCAGCCTCGTGCATCCGGATGACCTCACGCGCGTGCAGGCTGCGATCCGCGACCACGTCGCGGGCAAGACGCCGATCTTTGAGAGCACGCATCGCATGCGCCACCGCAACGGCGAGTGGCGCTGGGTGATCAGCCGCGCCACGGCGCGCGTCGACAAGCACGGGCGGCTGCTGCGCCTGGTGGGTGTCGAGCTCGACATCACCGAGCGCAAGCTCTACGAGGAGGCGCTGTTCCGCGAGAAGGAGAGCGCCCAGATCACGCTGCAGTCGATCGGTGATGGCGTCATCACGACGGACGCCAGCTCCACCATCGACTACATCAACCCGGTCGCCGAGGAGCTGACCGGCTGGCGGCTCGAGGATGCGATGGGGCGCCCGGTGGAGGAGATCTTCCGCGCCTTCCACGAGGAGACCTGCGAGCCGCTCGAGAATCCCCTGTCGGTCGCCATCCGCCGCATCCGCCCGATCAAGTCGGTGCGCCCGATGCTGCTCATCCGCCGCGACGGCAACGAGTTGTATGTGGAGAGCACCGCGGCGCCGATCCGCGACGGCCACGGCCACGTTGCCGGCGGCGTGCTCGTGTTCCACGACGTCTCCGAGTCGCGCGAGCTCAACCGCCGCCTGTCCTACCACGCAAGCCACGACCTGCTCACCGGCCTCGTCAACCGCCGCGAGTTCGAGAGCCGCATGGAGCGCGCGCTGAAGAGCGCCAAGGCGCGCGAGGCCTCCTACGCGCTGTGCTACCTCGACATCGACCAGTTCAAGATCGTCAACGACACCTGTGGCCACTCCGCCGGCGATGCACTGCTTGGCCAGGTGGGTGCGCTGCTGAAGTCCAAGGTGCGCTGGCGCGACACTCTGTCGCGCCTGGGAGGCGATGAGTTCGGGATCCTCTTGGAGAGCTGCTCGCTCGACGAGGCCATGCGCACCGCCGAGACGCTGCGCGAGGGCGTGCGCAACTTCCGCTTCACCTGGGAAGACCGGGTGTTCCGCCTCGGCGCCAGCATCGGTGTCGTGCCCATCACGGCCGACAACGAGGACGTTGCCTCGATCCTTTCGGCGGCCGACTCCGCGTGCGCGGCGGCCAAAGAGGGCGGCCGCAACCGCGTCCACAGCTTCGCCGAGAACGACATCGAGCTCATGCGCCGCCGGCGCGAGATGCAGTGGGCGGCGCGCATCAACGCTGCCCTCGAAGAAGGGCGTTTCGAGCTGTACCGCATGGCCATTCAGCCGCTGCAGCGCGTCGAGGTGGGGGCGCACTACGAGCTGCTGTTGCGCCTGAAGGATGAGACCGGGCGCATCGTCGCCCCCAATGACTTCATCGCCGCAGCCGAGCGCTACGGCATCACGCCGGCCATCGACCGCTGGGTGATCGAGAACGCCTTCCGCTGGCTGGTCTCCGAGGCCGACGAGCGCGAGAAGCTCCTGCGCTGCTCGATCAACCTCTCCGGCCAGAGCCTGGGCGATGACAAGTTCCTGCCCTTCGTCATCGACCAGTTCCACCGCAGCGGCATCGACGCCTCCAAGATCTGCTTCGAGATCACCGAGACTGCGGCGGTTGCGAGCTTCAGCCAGGCCAACCGCTTCATCCAGGCGCTGAAGGAACTGGGTTGCAAGTTTGCGCTCGATGACTTCGGCACCGGGCTGTCCTCGTTCGGCTACCTCAAGCACTTCCCGGTCGATTACCTGAAGATCGACGGCAGCTTCGTGCGCGAGATCCTGCGCGACCCGATCGACCGCGAGATGGTGCGTTCGATCAACGAGATCGGCCACCTGACCGGCAAGCAGACCATCGCCGAGTTCGCCGAGAACGCCGAGATCATCCAGATGCTGACGAGCCTCGGTGTCGACTATGCGCAGGGCTATGGCATCGCGCAGCCGCAGCGCGTCGTGAAGTCCGCGGTCGCCTGATCCTGAGGCCCTCAGCGGCCGCTGAACTCCAGCCGCATCGACAGGTCCACCGCAGCCACGTGCTTGGTGATGGAGCCGACCGAGACGTAGTCGACGCCGGTCTCGGCAATCGCGCGCACGCTCCTGAGGTTCACGCTGCCGGAGGCCTCGAGCTTCACGGCTGCCGCGCGCGCATCGCGCAGCGCCACCGCGGCGCGCATGTCGCTCAGGGAAAACTCATCCAGCATGATGATGTCGGGGGCAGCGGCGAGTGCCTCCTCCAGCTCCTGCGCAGTCTCCACCTCCACCTCGATGCGCTCCTCCTTGGGGCCGGCACGCGCCGCGGCGATGGCCGCCGTGATCGAGCCGGCGGCGGCGATGTGGTTCTCCTTGATCAGGACCTGGTCGAAGAGCCCCAACCGATGGTTGTCCGCGCCACCGCAGCGCACGGCGTACTTCTGTGCCGTGCGCAGGCCGGGCAGCGTCTTGCGTGTATCGAGGATGCGGCAGCGCGTGCCGGCGACGGCGTCCACATAGGCACGCGTGGCGGTCGCGGTACCCGAGAGCAGCTGCAGGAAGTTGAGCGCGGTGCGCTCCCCGGTGAGCACCGGCCGTGCCGGGCCTGCGATCTCGAACAGCACCTGCCCGGCCGCGACCTGGTCCGCGTCGGCGGCGTGCCAGGTGAGCTGCACCGCCGGATCGAGGCGGCGGAAGGTCTCATCGACCCAGGGCCGCCCTGCAAGCACCGCCGCCTCGCGCGTGATAACGCGGCCGCGCACGCGTTGCGCGGCCGGCACCAGCGCGGCGGTGACGTCGCCCCGGCCGATGTCCTCGGCGAGCGCCGCGTCGACCTGGCTGCCGAGATCCGCCGGGAGCTCGGGCACTGGCTACTTGATGAACGGCAGCCCGTGGCTCGCCGCTGCCATGCACATCAGCATCGGGATCGAGAGCACGAAGTTGACGCGCGAGGCGAGACCTGCGGTCTTCCTGGCGCGGGCCTTCTCCTCGTCGGTGGCCGGCTTGATGCCGAGGATCTTCTTCTGGTTCGGCCAGATGATGCCCCACACGTTCAAGAGCATGATGGTGCCGAGCCAGGCGCCGATGCCGATCTTGAGGAAGTAGCCCGACGGGTCATCCACGCCCGCGCCCAAGGTGAAGGCGTGGCCGAGGTTGCTGCCGAGGAGCCAGGCGCCGCCGAGCCAAGTGGCGAGCGCCGCCCAGCGGAACCAGAAGAGGGCGCGGGGGGCGACGTACTTGGTGACGCCGGCGCCGCCGGGTCCGCCCTTGTCGGCCGCGGCATCCGCCAGCCCCGGAGTCTGGGCGACGTTGAAGTAGTAGAGCAGGCCAATCCAGAACACGCCCGCCACGATATGGAACCAGCGTGCGAAGCCGAGCATATTGAAGTGCGGGCCGCCGATGACCACCGCCAGGATGATCGCCAGCACGATCCCGGTGATCAGGGCATAACGGTGGTTATTCAGAAGGATCATGGCTTTATGCCTCCAAGTTATTGTTTCTATGGGCGCGGGGGCTCGGTCAGCGTTTGAAGAATAGGCGAGGCACCCCCATAATTCAACGGAACGCTCACAGGTGTGGCGGCGGCGCTCGAGGAACGCATGGACGCAGCTGAGGAAGAAGTTGCGCTGCGCAGCGCGCGCCCGCCCTCACCCTGCATCAACGTGTGCAGCCTCGATGCCCGCGGCCTGTGCACGGGCTGCCTGCGCACGGGGGATGAAATCGCCCGCTGGCTGGCGATGAGCGTCGAGGAACAATGGCGACTGCTTGAGCTACTCAAGGAGCGCCGCAGGCTTAACCAGCAGGTGACCTAAATGGACGTGGTAGACAGAATCAAGACGGAACTGAACGGCAGCCCGGTCGTGCTCTTCATGAAGGGTACGCCGGACTTCCCGCAGTGCGGTTTCTCGGCCCAGACGGTCGCCGCGCTGCGCGCGGTCGGCGCCGACTTCAAGTACGTGAACATCTTCGAGGAGCCCGAGATCCGCGAAGCGCTCAAGCGCTACTCGAACTGGCCAACCTACCCGCAGCTGTACGTCAAGGGCGAGCTGGTCGGTGGCTGCGACATCGCGCTCGAGATGTACAAGAGCGGCGAACTCAAGAAGCTGCTGGCCGAAGCGGGCGCCGCTAAGTCCTGAACTCGCTTCAGGCCGCCGCCGGGTCTGGTTCCACCAGCACCGCCGTCCCGTAGCACAGCACCTCGGTAAGTCCCGCCATGAGGTCGGTGGCATCGTAGCGCATGCCGATCACGGCATTGGCGCCGTGCTGCTGCGCGTGCTCGCACATCAGCCGGTAGGTATCGGCGCGCGCGCGTTCGCACAACTCGGCATAGATCGTGATGTTGCCACCCACGAGGGTCTGCAGCGATCCGAAGATGTTGCCGATGATCGAGCGCGAGCGCACCGTAAGCCCGCGCACCACGCCTAAGTTGCGCACGATGCGGTAGCCGGGCAGCGTGAAGGCGCTCGTGACCATATTGCTCGCCAGTATCTGCATGGCTTCTCTCCTGCGCCGCCTCGGTTACAGCGGCGCTGGCGGTTCGGGTTCATCGGGCGCCGCGCCGCCGGCCACCCAGCCGAGCGCCCGCGCCCGCTCCTCGGCGGCCTGGTGGCTGTCCTTCAGGCGATTGCATACCAGGCAGAAGATCTCAGCACTGCGTTCGGCATCGTAGCGGGCGCTGTGGGCACTGCCCGGATCCCATTCAAGTCCCGCCACGCGCACCGCCTTGGCGAGCACCGTCTGCCCGAGGGCGGCGCCGGCGAGGGTCGCGGTATCGAAGCACGAGAAGGGATGGAAGGGATTGCGCTTCACGTCCGCGCGCGCCACCGCCGCGTTGATGAAACCCAGATCGAAAGCTGCGTTGTGGCCCACGAGGATGGCGCGCCGGCACTCATAGGCGCGCACGGCGTGGCGGATCTCGCGGAACACGCGCTGCAGCGCGTCACGCTCGGGCAGCGCCGGACGCAGTGGATGGTCCGGGTCGATGCCGGTGACGGCCAGTGACACCGGGTCGATGCGGCTGCCCTCGAAGGGCCGTACGTGGAAGTTGTGCGTAGCGCCGCGCCGCAGCGTACCGTCCGGATCCATGTCGATGAGCGTCGCCGCGATCTCCAGCAGTGCATCCGTGTTTGCATGGAAGCCGCCGGTCTCGACGTCGATCGCCACCGGCAGGTAGCCGCGGAAGCGGCGCGACATCAGCGCCGCCGCGGCCGCCGCCGGCACGTACTCAGGTTCGGGCGGTTCGGGACGGCTCACTAGCTGGCACTTTCGGGCATGAGGCGCCACGGCAGGCGCTCACCGGCGGCGAGCGGCACGAGCACGTCGCTGCCGAAGGGGTAGTGCGCCGGTACCTCCCAGCTTTCCTTGATGAGTGTCACGGTGTCGGTGTTGCGTGGCAGCCCGTAGAAGTCCGCACCATGGAAGGCGGCGAAGGCCTCGAGCTTGCCGAGCGCGCCGGCGGCTTCGAAGGCCTGCGCATACAGTTCAAGCGCTGCGTGGGCCGAGAAGATGCCGGCGCAGCCGCAGGCAGCCTCCTTCGTGCGCCGCGCGTGCGGGGCGCTGTCGGTGCCGAGGAAGATGCGCGGCGTGCCGGTGGCGACCGCCGCAAGCAGCGCGGCGCGGTGCGCTTCGCCCTTGAGCACCGGCAGGCAGTACAGATGCGGGCGGATGCCGCCGGCGAACAGGGCGTTACGGTTCAGGAGCAGGTGCTGCGGGGTCACGGTCGCGGCAATCCCGGCGCGCGCGCCGAGCACGAACTCCACCGCCGCACGCGTCGTGATGTGCTCGAACACCACCCGCAGGCGCGGATGACGCTCGCTGAGCGGCGCGAGCACCTGATCGATGAAGCGTGCCTCGCGGTCGAACACGTCCACCGCCGGGTCGGTCACTTCGCCGTGCACCTGCAGCACCATGCCGCTCGCAGCCATGTGCGCGAGCAGCGGCTCGAGGCGTGCAAGATCCGTCACCCCGGCTTCCGAGTGCGTGGTGGCGCCGGCCGGATACAGCTTCACCCCGTGCACGCAGCCACTGGCGCGGGCGCGATCGATCTCGGCGGTCGAGGTGCGGTCGGTGAGGTAGAGCGTCATGAGCGGGGTAAAGCGCGCCCCGGGCGGCAATGCGGCGCGAATGCGCTCGCGGTAGGCGAGCGCCTGGGCAGCCGTCGTCACCGGCGGCTGCAGATTTGGCATGATAATAGCGCGTGCGAACTGGGTGGCGGTGAAGGGCAGTACCGCAGCCAACGCCGCGCCATCGCGCAGATGCAGATGCCAGTCGTCGGGCCGCGTGAGCCTGAGGCTCGTCAACCGCCACGCTCCAGCGTGCCGGGCAGATCCTGGCGCAGCAGCAGCTCGAGCGCGAAGCGCACGCCGAAGCCGGTGACCTCGGTCGCCACGTGCGCAAGTCCCCCGGCGCGCGTGGCGGAGGCGAGGTCGACGTGAGCCCAGGGGGTTTCCTGCGGCACGAAGCGTGACAGGAAGCGGGTCGCGTGGATGTGGTCACCCTTGCCCTCGACCGCACACTGCACGACATCGGCGACCTTGCTCTCGATGTCGGCGTCGTAGTCCTCGGCGAAGGGAAAGTTCCATACCCGCTCACCGCTCACGCGGCCGGCCTCGATGAGCCTGGGCACGAGCGCCTCGCGGTTGGTGAACACCCCGCTCATGCGCTCGGTGAGCGCGTACACGCACGCCCCGGTGAGGGTGGCGAAGTCGATCATGAAGCGCGGCCGGCTGCGGCCCGCGAGGGCGAGGGTGTCTGCCAGCACCATGCGTCCTTCGGCGTCCGAGTGGATCACCTGGATGGTGACCCCGTTGGCGGCGCGGATCACGTCCTGGGGCTTGTAGCCGTGCGGCCCGATGCGGTTCTCCGTGATCGCGAGCCAGGCATCGGCTGCGAACGGGGCGCGCAGTTCCGCCAGCGCGATGAGCGTCGCCAGCGTCACCGCGCTTCCGGACATGTCGGTGTGCATGTCGAGCATCGAGCGGTGCGACTTCAGATTCACGCCCCCGGTGTCGAAGAGAATGCCCTTGCCGACGAGGGCGACCGCGGGCCGCGCGCCGGCCGCGACGCGGGCCGGACGGTAAGAAAGGTGCGCGATGCCGGCGCCGGCTTCCTGGTTGGCGGCGGCCACCGCCAGGAAGGCGTTGGCACCGAGGCGCTTGAGCGTGCGCTCATCGAGCCAGCGCAGCTTCAGGGAGTGGGCGCGCGCGAGCTGCGTGAGGGCCGCGCGGTAGCCGCGGGCGTCGAGTATGTTGGGTGGCAGAGCGGTGAGCCAGCGCACCAGATTGGTGCCGGCGCCGACCGCCTCTTCGTAGCGTGGATCGAAGTCCGGCGCACCGAGCAGCACCACCCGGCTGATGCGGCGCGGCCCGGCGGCGGCGCGCAAGCTCGGCAGCGCGAAGGCGTGCGTCAGGGTGGCCGCGAGCAGAGACTCGAGCGCTGAGTGTGAGGAGGCACCGGGGGCGGCGAGACCCACGGACTGCGGCTCGCGCGCGGCGGCCTCCTTGAGCATGCGCCCCGCGAGTGTCAGCCGTTCGAAGGGGCTGGCATCCTTCTTGAGGTAGCCGAGCACGGCGAGCGTGTGGCGGCGATTGCCGAGGAGCGTGGTGCGCACCGTGCCGCTCTTGGCCGCGGAGCGGCCGTGCAGCTCGCGCCAGCGGCCGCTGTGCGGCAGCTCGGCGAGCGCGCCGCCGCTGAGCGGCAGCGTCACGATCGCAAGTACCACATCGAGACTATCGGCGGTACGGGTGCGCGCATGCACGATGGCCGGCGCGCGCGCGCTCGGCAGCAGCATGCTGCTGCGAGCATCGGAAGCTCCTGGACTCACTTGCTTTACCCGCCGCTGCTCGCCATCATCCGCATTCTAACGCGACCCGGCACGACACGCGCGCGCGCAGCGCGCAGCGCCCGCCGCGCCCTCGCCTTGAGGGGTCCCACGGAGCCCGGGAATAAGACCACCGCATGACCGAACCACCGAAGCTGGAAGATCTCGATCCCGTCGAAACGCGGGAATGGCTCGAATCAATCGATTCGGTGCTGAAGACCCACGGTCCGGAGCGTGCGCACTATCTGCTCGAGCGCCTCATCGACTATACGCGTCGCAGCGGCGCCTACCTGCCGTTCAAGCCCAACACCGCCTACGTCAACAGCATCGCCGCGGGACGCGAGCCCGAATATCCGGGCAACCGCGCCCTGGAACGGCGTATCGAGGCGTATATCCGCTGGAACGCGCTCGCCATGGTGCTCGCGGCCAACAAGGCCTCTTCCGAGTACGGCGGCCACCTCGCCAGCTACGCCTCCTCGGCGACCCTTTACGAGGTGGGTTTCAACCACGTCTGGCGTGCACCCTCCGAGCAGCATCCTGGCGACATGGTATTCATCCAGGGGCACTCCTCGCCCGGGATCTACGCGCGCGCCTACCTCGAGGGGCGCCTGAACGAGGAGAACTTGAGGCTCTTCCGCCAGGAGGCCGCCGCGCCCGGGGTCGGGCTGTCCTCCTACCCGCACCCTTGGCTGATGCCGGACTTCTGGCAGTTCCCGACGGTCTCGATGGGCTTAGGTCCGATGATGGCCATCTTCCAGGCGCGTTTCACGCGATACCTCGAGAACCGGGGTCTCGTGAAGCCCTCCGACCAGAAGGTCTGGGCGTTCCTCGGCGACGGGGAGATGGACGAGCCGGAGTCGATGGGCGCACTCACCCTGCCGGTGCGCGAAGGTCTCGACAACCTGATCTTCGTCATCAACTGCAATCTGCAGCGCCTCGACGGCCCGGTGCGTGGCAACGGCAAGATCATCCAGGAACTCGAGTCCGCCTTCCTCGGGGCCGGTTGGAACGTCATCAAAGTCCTGTGGGGCTCGCGCTGGGATCCGCTGCTGGCGCGTGACCATACCGGCCTCCTGCGCCGCGTGATGGAGGAATCCGTCGACGGCGAATACCAGAACTTCAAGGCCAAGGGCGGCGCCTACACACGCGAGCACTTCTTCGGCAAGTACCCAGAACTCAAGGCGATGGTCGCCAACATGTCGGACGAGGAGATCTGGCGCCTGAACCGTGGCGGCCATGATCCGCGCAAGGTGTATGCCGCGTACGCCGCGGCCATGACGCACAAGGGCCAGCCCACCGTCATCCTCGCCAAGACCGTGAAGGGCTTCGGGCTCGGCAAGGGCGGCGAGGGGCAGATGATCGCGCATCAGCAGAAGAAGCTCTCCGAGGAGGACCTCAAGATCTTCCGTGACCGCTTCAACATCCCGGTCTCGGATGAGGACATCAAGAGCCTGCCCTTCAGGAAGCCCGCCGAGGCTTCGGAGGAAACCCGCTATCTGCAGGGTAAGCGTGCCGCGCTCGGGGGCTACCTGCCGCGCCGCCGCCGGACCGCCCCGGCGCTGACGATCCCGCCGCTTCAGTCCTTCGCCTCGATCCTCGAGGGCACGGGCGAGCGCGAGATCTCGACCACCATGGCCTTCGTGCGCATCCTGACCGCGCTCCTGAAGGACAAGAACATCGGCCGCAACATCGTGCCGATCGTGCCGGACGAGGCGCGCACCTTCGGCATGGAGGGGCTGTTCCGCCAGATCGGCATCTACTCATCGGTCGGCCAGCTCTACACTCCGCAGGACGCCGAGACCCTCATGTCCTACCGCGAGGACAAGAAGGGCCAGATGCTGGAAGAGGGCATCAACGAGGCTGGCTCGCTGTGCTCCTGGATCGCCGCAGGCACCGCCTACAGCAACCACGGCATCAACATGGTGCCGTTCTACATCTTTTATTCGATGTTCGGCTTCCAGCGCGTCGGGGACTTCATCTGGGCGGCCGGCGACATCCAGACGCGCGGCTTCCTGCTGGGCGCGACCGCCGGGCGCACGACGCTTGCCGGCGAGGGCCTGCAGCACCAGGACGGTCATAGCCAGCTGATCGCTACCACCGTCCCCAACTGCATCGCCTATGACCCGGCCTATGCCTATGAGCTCGCCGTCATCATCCACGATGGCCTGCGCCGCATGTACGCGGAGCAGGAGAGCATCTTCTATTACATCACGGTGATGAACGAGAACTACATGCAGCCGGCGCTGCCGGCCGGCACCGAAGCGGGCATCCTTAAAGGGGGCTATCCGGTGCACATCGGCAGCAAGGGCAAGCTGCGCGCGACGCTGATCGGCTCCGGCACCATCCTGCGCGAGTGCCTGGCCGCGGCCAAGATCCTCGAGGAGAACTACCAGATTCCCGCCGACGTGCTCTCCATCACCTCCTTCAGCGAGCTGCGCCGCGAGGCACTCGAGTGCGAGCGCTGGAACGGCCTGCACCCCGGCGAGAGCGCGCGCGTGCCGTACGTGAGTGAGCTGTTCAGGGGCCGTACCGGTCCCACCGTGGCCGCCACCGATTACATGCGCACCGTCCCCGATCAGATCCGCCAGTGGGTCAAGGGGCGCTACGTCACGCTCGGCACCGACGGCTATGGCCGCTCGGATGCGCGCGCCCCGCTGCGACGCTTCTTCGAGATGGATCGCAACCATATCGTCGTGGCGGCGCTCAAGGCGCTCGCCGATGAGGGCCAGGTCGATGAGAACACCGTGAGCGGTGCCATCAAGAAACTCGGTGTCGATCCCGAGAAGCCCGCTCCCTGGAAGGTCTGAGGCGCAGCGCCCGCATGAACGCGCCAGCAGGCCTGACGGAAGTGCGCGTGCCCGACCTGGGCAACTTCAAGGACGTCGCCGTGATCGATGTGCTGGTGAAGCCCGGCGACACCATCGCGGTTGATACCCCGCTCCTGACGCTCGAGTCCGACAAGGCCGCGATGGACGTGCCTTCCACCGCCAGCGGTGTGGTGGAGAAGGTCCACACCGCCAGGGGCGGCAAGGTGAACCCCGGTGACCTCATCGTCACCTTGAAGGGCGGCGCGGCTGCCGGGGCTGCGCCGCCGCCGGCCGCGGCCGCAGCCGCAGCGAAGGTTTCCGAGCCGCCGGCGGCTGCGGGCGCCGCCACTGAATCGCGCCCGGCAGCGGCACAGGCTGCTTCGCCGCCGGCCGCCGCAGCCGCCGAGCAAGCCACGCCAGCGGCTGCAGCCGGCGCCCGGGCGGGCCGCATGGTGCCACGGTCGCAGCTCGGGGCGCCGACTTCCTACCGCCCGGATCTTGCGCCGATCGATGAGCCGGGATTCTCACGCGCGCACGCGAGTCCCTCGGTGCGGGCGTTTGCGCGCGAGCTGGGCGTGGATCTGGCGCGTGTGGCCGGACAGGGCTTCAAGGGCCGCATCACCCACGAAGACATCAAGGCCTTCGTGAAGGGTGCACTCGCGGGCGCGCCAGGGGAGCCGGCGGCCGCGGCAGCACCCCCGGCGGCGTCGCAGCCGCAGGTCCCGGTCATTGACTTCGCGCAGTTCGGCCCCGTCAGCACCGAGCCGCTGACGCGCATCCAGAAGATCTCCGGGCCGCGCCTGCAGGCGAGCTGGCTCAGCATCCCGCACGTCACGCAGTTCGACGAGGCCGACATCACGGAGCTCGAGCAGCTGCGTAGCAGCCTCAAGGACAAGGCCGAGGCTGCGGGCGTGAAGCTCACGCCGCTCGCGTTCATCATGCGCGCCTGCGTCAAGGCGCTGATCGAGTTCCCGCGGTTCAACTCCTCCCTCGACCGGGAGGGTGCCAACCTCATTGTGCGCCAGTACGTGAACATCGGATTCGCGGCCGACACGCCCCAGGGCCTGATCGTGCCGGTGGTGAAGGACGCCAACCGCAAGGATGTCTACGAGCTCGCCCGCCAGCTCGGAGAGCTGTCCGGGAAGGCCCGCGCGGGCAAGCTGCCCGCCACCGAGATGCAGGGCGGCGGCTTTACCATCTCGAGCCTCGGGGGCATCGGTGGCACGGCCTTCACCCCGATCATCAACGCACCCGAGGTCGCCATCCTCGGCGTGTCACGCTCGAGCATGCGCGGTGTCTTCAAGGACGGCGGCTTCGTGCCGCGTCTGATGGTGCCGCTGTCGCTGTCCTACGATCACCGCGTGATCGACGGCGCCATGGCGGCGCGCTTCACGACCTTTCTCGCCAAGGTGCTGGCCGAGCCGCGCGCACTGATCGAGGCGGTGCCGTGACCGTCGAGTTGTCCGTCCCGGACATCGGTAACTTCAGCGACGTGCCGGTCGTCGATGTGCTGGTGAAGCCCGGCGATGTGATCGAGCTGGAGAGCCCGCTCGTCACCCTGGAAACCGACAAGGCCTCGCTGGACGTGCCTGCGAGCGCGGCTGGCAGGATCACCGAGGTGCTCCTCAAGCGCGGCGACAAGGTATCCAAGGGCGCCGTCATCGCGCGCCTCGAGCCCGCCGCCGCCGCTCCGGCAGCGCCGGTTGCCGCTGCCGCCCCGCCGGCGTCCGCCGCGCCTGAGCCGGCGGCAGCGGCCGCCGAAGGCCCGGGCGATACCGTGCGCATGCCGGCCGCCGCCGGGCGCGGCGCGCGCGCCACCGAGGCGGTCACGCGCACGACCCAGCTGCTGGTCCTCGGCTCCGGCCCGGGCGGCTACACGGCGGCATTTCGCGCAGCCGACCTCGGACTCAGGGTCACGCTCGTCGAGCGCTGGCAGGACTTAGGCGGCGTGTGCCTGAACGTCGGCTGCATCCCCTCGAAGGCGCTGCTGCACGCTGCCAAGGTGATCGAGGATGCCGAGGCGATGGGCACGCGCGGGATCGTGTTCGGCGAGCCGCGCATCGAGCGCGCCAAGCTCGCTGCCTGGAAGAGCCAGGTTGTGGCCAAGCTCACCGGCGGCCTCAGGGTGCTCGCCAAGCAGCGCAAGGTCGAGGTGGTGCGCGGCAGCGGACGCTTCGTCAGCCCGAACGTGCTCGAGGTGATGGGGGCTTCCGGATCCGAGCGCATCCGCTTCGAGCAATGCATCATCGCGGCAGGCTCCGAGGCGGTGCGCCTGCCGGGATTACCGGATGACCCGCGCATCATCGATTCCACGGGCGCGCTGGAACTGCCGGAATTCTCCGGGGCGCTGCTCGTCATCGGCGGCGGCATCGTCGGCCTGGAGATGGCGTGCGTGTACGACGCGCTCGGCACGCGCGTGAGCGTGGTCGAACTCACCTCGCAGCTGATGCCGGGCTGCGACCCGGACCTGGTGCGCCCGCTGGAGAAGCGCATTCGCGCCCGCTACCAGGAGATTCTTCTGGGCACCAAGGTGGTGAGCGTGGTCGCGGAGTCCGCCGGACTCAAGGTGACGTTCGCGGGCGAGAAGGCGCCCGGGCCGCAGAGCTTCGAGCGGGTGCTGGTCGCGGTCGGCCGCGTGCCCAACGGCAAGGCGATCGGCGCCGAGCTGGCCGGGGTCACGGTGTCCGAGCGCGGCTTCATCCCGGTGGATAAGCAGATGCGCACCAACGTGCCGCACATCTTCGCCATCGGCGACATCGCCGGTCCGCCGCTGCTTGCGCACAAGGCGATGCACGAGGGCAAGGTGGCCGCGGAAGTCGCCGCGGGTCAGAAGCGCGCGTTCGATGCGCGCGTCATCCCTTCAGTTGCGTACACCGACCCTGAGATCGCCTGGGTGGGACTGACCGAGACCGAGGCCCGCGCCAACGGTACGCCCTACAAGAAGGGCGCCTTTCCCTGGGTCGCCAACGGGCGCTCGCTGTCGCTCGGGCGCGAGGATGGCTTCACCAAGCTGTTGTTCGATCCTGAGAGCCATCGCCTGCTCGGGGGCGGGATCGTCGGCACCAATGCCGGCGACCTGATCAGCGAAGTGGCGCTGGCGATCGAGACCGGCAGCGACGCGGCGGACATCGGCCTCACCATCCACCCGCATCCGACGCTCAGCGAGACCATCGCAGGGGCGGCCGAGGCCTTCGAAGGCACGCTCACCGATCTCTACATCCCGCGCAAGTAACCATCCTTGGGGTTACAGGCGATGCAGGCGCTCCAGGTACCTGGCCTCATCCGGCGCCCCGCCGCGGCGCTGCGCTTCCCAGAGCGTTTCCGCGAGCGGCTCGATCATGCGGTGCTCGGCCTCGTGTGTACCCAGGCTGCGGCCGGCAAGCGTGCGGTGCACTTGCGCGATGCCGGCCGGCCGGTCGGTGGCCACCTGCTCGCGGATCGCAAGATGCAGTCCCATGTGCAGGAACGGATTCTCGCGGCCGCCCTCGGGGGTGAACTGCGCCAGGAGCGCGGCATCGCCGGACTCGAGCCAGCCGATGTACTCAGGATGTTCGGCGATGACGGCAGCGATCTGCGCCTCGAGCGGCTCGAGCGCCTCGCGCGCGCTGAATTTGCGCCACGCTTCCAGATAGCGGCGCCGCATCTGTTCACGGCTCTCGCCGGCGAACATCACCATCCCTAGGACCTGCGCTGCGGGCGCCCGGCGCGCGCCGCAGCGTGGCTGCGGATGGCCTGGGACACCCGCGCGCGCCTGGCAGTCGCCGGCTTTGGTTTGGTCTTGTGCCGGTACTCACACAGATCACGGATGATGCAGGTCGGGCAGGCGGGCGAGCGGGCCGTACACACGTAGCGGCCGTGCAGCAGCAGCCAGTGGTGCGCGTCCTTGCGGTACTGCGCGGGCGTGTTCTTGATGAGCGCCGCCTCGACCTGCAGCGGGTTCTTGCCGGGGGCGAGGCCGGTGCGGTTGGCGACGCGGAAGATGTGCGTGTCCACCGCGATCTCGGGCGCGCCGAACACCATGTTGAGGATGATGCTCGCGGTCTTGCGGCCGACGCCGGGCAGCGCCTCGAGCGCGGCGCGCTCTCCTGGCACCTCGCCGCCGTGGCGCTCGAGGATCTGCTGCGCCAGGCCGATGAGGTTCCGGGCTTTGGTGTTGTAGAGGCCCACGTTCTTGATATAGGGCTTGACGCCCTCGATGCCCAGCGCCGCGATCGTGGCCGGCGTATTGGCAAGCGGGAACAGCACGCGCGTGGCGGCGTTCACGCTCTTATCCGTGGTGTGTGCCGACAGCATCACCGCCACCAGGAGCTCGAAGGGCGTCTCGTGCAGCAGCTCGGTGGTCGGATGCGGGTTGGCAGCCTTCAGGCGCCGGAAGATCGCAAGACGGGTGGCTGCGTGCATGCGCGCAAGGATGCCCGCCTCGGCTGCGCCTTGTCGAGCCGCGGCGCGCAGCATCCGGACTTCTGATCAACGGATCTGCAGCACGATCTTGCCCGGCACGTGTCCGGCCTCGAGTCGCCGCTGTGCCGCGGCGGCATCGCTGAGCGGGTACTCGGCCGCGATCGGCACGATGAGCTTCACCTGCGTGATCGCCGCGTTCAGGCGCTCGAACTCGCGCGGTCCGGGAATGGCGTCGTAGCGCGTGAGCATGACCCCGGGGTGCTGCGCCGGGGGCGGCCGTACGCCGCTCGGGTAGGCCACCTGCCCGTCCTTCCTCAAGGTGCCGATGCAGCGCTCCAGGGCGTCCCCGCCGGCGAGCGCCAGCACGGCATCGATGCCCCCGGGCGCGAACTCGTGTGCGGCAGCGGCGATGTCGCCCTGGCGGCCGTCGACGACCGCGTCGGCCCCGAGACTCTTCAGCAGCGCGATCTCGTCCGCGCCCGAGACCGTGGCCAGCACGCGCGCGCCGCGCAGCTTGGCGAACTGCACGGCGAGCGTCCCGACGCCGCCCGCCGCCCCATGGATGATGAGCGTCTCGCCGGCCCTGATGTGCAAGGCATCATCGATCCCCTGCAGTGCGGTGAGGGCGGTGGTACCGATCGCGCCGGCCTCGGTAAGCGAGAGGGCGTGCGGCACGTGACCGACCCGCTCGGCCGGCACCGCAACGTACTCGGCGTAGAAGCCGCCCTGGGGGTTGTCCCAGCTGTAGGCGTAGACCGCGTCCCCGACCTTGAAGCCCTGCACCCCCGCGCCGAGGGCGGCGACCGTGCCCGCGCCATCGGTGCCGAGCACCAGCGGCAGGCGTGAGTTCTTCAGGTCCTGCGGCTGGCGGCGGATCGCCACGTCCCAGCTGGCGACACCGGCGGTATGCACGGCGATGAGCAGTTCCCCCGCGGCGGGCCTGGGCACCGGCAGCGTGTGCAGAGTCAGCACTTCGGCGCCACCGGGTGCGTCAATCGCCATCGCCCGCATAGTCTTCGGCAGTTCAGCAGTCGCCACGCCCGCGACCGCGAGCGCTGCAAGCGCCACGGACCCGATTCGACGTATCCACATCACGGCGATCTCCCCGACGCGTCAGTGTGTCTCGGCCTCATGATGCCGCAGGGCAGCAGCATCCGTCGCGACGGCAGGGGCGGCCCGGTCGCAGCCCGTGCACCGCTCATCGCGCGGGACGCCCTCAGGTCGCAGGCGTCGCGGGGTCGCGCTTGCGCTGCGCGAGGAGGGCTGCCCGCGCGGCGGTGCGTGCCGCGGTGCGCTCGTTGTGGGCCGCGAAGCGCGCGCGGTTCTCGCTCGCGGAGGGCTCGGGCGCGGCGCCGCTCACGGCTGCGCGCGGCACCATGCGGATACAGTCCACCGGGCACGGCGCCACGCACAGCTCGCACCCGGTGCACAGCCCCAAGAGCACCGTGTGCATCTGCTTGCGCGCGCCGAGAATCGCATCCACCGGGCACGGCGGCAGGCACTTGGCGCAGCCGATGCAGGCCTCCTCGTCGATGAGCGCGACCAGTGCCGGTCCCTCGGCACCGTTGGCCGGGTTGAGCGGCATTTGCGGGCGCGCCAGCAGCTTTGCCAGAGCGGCGATCGTGGCGGCACCACCCGGGGGGCACTGGTTGATCTCGGCGGCAGCGGCCGCGACGGCTTCCGCATAAGGGCGGCAGCCGCTGTAGCCGCAGCGCGTGCACTGCGTCTGCGGCAGGAGCGCATCGATGTCTTGCGCGGGCACCATGGCGTGGCTGGTGCGCGCAGCGCTCAGCTGATGCGCATGCCGGGAGTGGCGCCGGAGTCCGGCGTCAGCAGGTAAAGGCCCGGGTGCTCGCCGCTCGCCGCCAGCACCATGCCTTCGGAGGTGCCGAACTTCATCTTGCGCGGGGCGAGGTTGGCGACCACGACCGTCAGTCGACCGACGAGCTTCGAGGGGTCGTAGGCGGACTTGATACCCGCGAACACGGTGCGTTTCTCGGTGCCAAGGTCGAGTGTCAGCCGCAGCAGCTTGTCCGAGCCCTCCACGAGCTCGGCACTCTCGATGCGCGCCACGCGCAGGTCGATGCGCTTGAAGTCCTCGATGGACACCGTGCCCGTGGTGGCCGCCGCTGCGGCCGCGGCCTTGGCCGGGGTCTCGCTGGCGGCAGGGTTCGGTGCTACGTCGAACAGCGCGTCCAGCTGCTTCGGGTCGACGCGGGTCATCAGGTGCTTGTAGGGATGGATCTGCGTCGGCAGCACCATCGCATCGGCCCAGGTGAAGGTGTCATCGAGCCCGAAGAGCTCTTTCGCTGCGCGCTCTGCCACCTGTGGCAGCACCGGTGCGAGCAGCACCGACAACACCTTGAAGCCGTAGAGTGCGCGCGAGCAGACATCCTGCAGCTGCTCGGACTTGGCACGATCCTTGGCGAGGATCCATGGCTGCTGGCCGTCGAAGTACTGATTGATCCAATCCGCGAACCCCATGCACTCGCGCAGCGCGCGGCCGTATTCGCGCGCCTCGTAGGCAGCGCGCACCGTGTTGGCCAGCTCATCCGCAGCCTTCCTCAGGTCGCTCATATCGGCGCCGTAGCGAAGCTGACCGCCGAACTGGCGGTTGATGAAGGCCGCGGCGCGGCTGGCGATGTTGACGTACTTGCCGACGAGGTCGCTGTTGACCCGCAGCGTGAAGTCCTCCGGGTTGAAGTCGATGTCCTCGACGTTGCCGTTGAGCTTGGCGGCGATGTAGTAGCGCAGCCACTCGGCGTTCATGCCGATCTCAAGGTAGCGCAGCGGGCTGATGCCGGTGCCGCGCGACTTCGACATCTTCTCGCCCGAGACCGTGATGAAGCCGTGCACGTAGACGTGGTCGGGCACCTTGAAGGGGGCGCCGGCGAACTTCAGCATCGCCGGCCAGAAGAGGGTATGGAAGTAGATGATGTCCTTGCCGATGAAATGGATCTGCTCGGTCTGCGGCGCCTCGAGGAACTCCTCGAAGCTGCGCCGCTCGCCGCGCAGGCGCGGGCCGCCGGAGGCGAAGTAGCTCTTCAGCGCGGCGAGGTAGCCGATCGGCGCATCGAGCCACACGTAGAAGTACTTGCCCGGCGCGTCCGGGATCGGGATGCCGAAGTACGGGGCGTCGCGCGAGATGTCCCAGTCCGAGAGCGCCTGCTCGCCGGAGCCGGCGAGCCACTCGCGCGCCTTGTTGGCGACCGAGCTCTGCAGGCGTCCGGGCGTGTCCAGCCATTCCTTCAGGAACGCCACGCACCTCGGGTCGGAGAGCCTGAAGAAGAAGTGCTCGGAAGCGCGCAGCTCGGGCCTGGTGCCCGAGAGCGTCGAGTAGGGGTTGATGAGGTCGGTGGGGGCGTAGACGCTGCCGCACACCTCGCACGAGTCCCCGTTCTGGTCCTTGGAATGGCACACCGGGCACTCGCCCTTGATGTAGCGGTCGGGCAGGAACATGCCCTTGGCGGCATCGAAGAACTGCTCCACGGACTTCTGGTAGATGAAGCCTGCGGCCTTGAGGCGCCGGTAGATCTCCTGCGAGAGCTCCGTGTTCTCCGGGGAATCGGTCGAGTACCAGTGGTCGAAGCCGATATGGAAGCCCTTGAGGTAGCGCGCGCGTCCCTGGGCGATGCGCGCCACCAGCTGCTGCGGGGTGATGCCCTCGCTCTCGGCCTTGAGCATGATGGGGGCGCCGTGCGCATCGTCGGCGCCGACGAAGAACAGCTCGTGCCCCTGCATTCTCTGGAAGCGCACCCAGATGTCGGCCTGGATGTACTCCATGATGTGGCCGATGTGGAACGGGCCGTTGGCGTAGGGGAGCGCGGTGGTGACGAAGATCTTGCGGGGCATCGCGCTAGTTTACACAAGCGCTGACGGCGCCCGGCGCCGCCCTGGGCCCCCGGGGGCCGCCTAGCCGGCGTCCTTGACGTCCTCGAACTTGCCCTTGTTGATGGCCTTCTTGTAGGCCTCTTTGCCCGAGACCTGGCGCGAGTCGAGCAGCTGCTGGATGGCCGAGTCCATGGTGCGCATGCCGAACTGGCCGCCCGCCTGCATGGTGTTCTCGAGCTGATCGAGCTTGCCCTGACGGATGAGGTTCGAGGCTGCGGGCGTATTGACCAGGATCTCGAGCGCCGCCACGCGGCCGCTTTTGTCGGCGCGCTGCAGCAGCTGCTGCGACACCACCCCGCGCAGCGAGGTCGAGAGCATGGTGCGCACGTGGGACTGCTTGTCGGAGGGGAATACATTGACCATGCGGTCCACGGTCGGGGCCGCGCCGTTGGTGTGCAGCGTGCCCATGACCAGGATCCCCATCTCGGCGGCGGTGATGGCGACCGCCATGGTCTCGAGGTCGCGCAACTCGCCCACCAGGATGACGTCGGGGTCCTCGCGCAGGGCCGAGTGCAATGCTGCGGCAAAGCTCGGTGCGTGCACGCCGATCTCGCGCTGGCTGATGAGGCAGCTCTTGCGCTCGTGCACGAACTCGATCGGGTCCTCGATGGTGAGGATGTGTCCCTTCACGCGCCGGTTGATGTCGTCGATCATGGCCGCGAGCGTCGTCGATTTGCCGGAGCCGGTCTTGCCGGTGACGAGGATCAGGCCATTGTTGGCGCGCGACATCTGCCGCACGGCCTCCGGCAGTTTCAGCTCATCGAGGGTGAGGGCCTTGGAGGGGATGGCGCGAAACACCGCGCCCATGCCGTTCAGCTGCCGCATGACGTTGACGCGGAAGCGCCCGCGCCCGGGGAGCGTGTAGGCGAAGTCCGCGCCGTCCTTGGCTTCGAAGCGCTCGAGCGCCGCCTTCGGCATGATCTCGTAGAGGGCCTGCTTCACCGACTCGGCGGCGAGTTTTTCCGGCTTGAGCGGGGAGATGTCACCGTACAGGCGGATGCGCGCCGGGTCGCCGGAAATGAAGTGCAGGTCGGAGCCCTTCCGGTCGAGCACCTCGCTGAGATAGGTATCGATCTGCGGCACGGTGCTGCTCGGCAGGCTCAGGCGGCGTTGCCCGAGGCCACCGGGGCCTGCGAGGTGCCGGTGATGTCGAGCTTCGGCAGCATGCTGGTATCGGTGACGAACTTCTGGAACGAGCGCTTTTCGCTGGCGTAGTTGTAGGCATCGTCCGGGTCGATCTGGCGCGCATTGATGGCGGCCAGCAGCGCCTGGTCGAGCACCTGCATCCCCTGGTCGCGCCCCATCTGCAGCTGCGAGAGGATCTGGTGCGTCTGGTCGGTCTGGATGAGCTTGGCGATCGCCTTGGTCATCATCAGCACCTCGCAGATCGCCTTGCGGCCGTGCCCGTCGGCGGTCTTCACCAGCACCTGGGTGACGACCGCGAGCAGGCTCTGGGCGAGGAAGCTCTTGGTCTGCTCGCGCTGCTCCACGGGCAGCGCATCGATGATTCTGTCGATGGTCTTGACCGCGCCGGTGGTGTGCAGCGTGCCGAGCACCAGGTGCCCGGTCTCGGCGGCCGTCATCGCCATGGAGATGGTCTCGGCATCACGCAGCTCGCCGACCAGGATGACGTCGGGGTCCTCGCGCATGGCCGCGCGCACGCCTTCGGCGAAGCTCGGGATGTGGGTGCCGAGCTCGCGCTGGATGACCTGGCTCTGCTTGCTCGGGTGCACGAACTCGACCGGGTCCTCGAGGCTGATGATGTTGAGGCGCCGGGTGGAGTTCAGGTGATCGATCATGGCCGCAAGCGTCGTCGACTTGCCGGTGCCGGTCGAGCCGGTGACGAGCACCATGCCCTGGTGGAAGTCGCACAGCTTGGTGACGATCGGGGGCAGCGCCAGCTTCTCCAGCGTCGGCACCGCCGCCGGGATCGAGCGGAAGGTGGCCCCGACCCCGGTTTCCTTGCGAAAGACATTGACGCGGAAGCGCCCGCCCTCCGAGGACACGTAGGAGAAATCCAGGTCCTGGCCCTTGTTGAACTGCTCGTTCTGCGAGCGCGTCAGGATCTCGGCGATGTAGCTCTCAAGCTCACTGTCCCTGAGGTCACGGAACTTGATCGGCAGCAGGTCCCCGTACATGCGCAGCATGGGGGGCACGCCTACAGCCAGATGCACGTCCGAGCAGCCCTGCTGGGTGCCCAGTTTCAGAAACGCGTCTATGCGCGCCAAGCCGTTGCTCCTTAAGGAGTTTTCCGTAGCCGTTGTTTAGCCCGGACGGGCTTTGAGATCAACAGCTTGTGGGTGGAAATTTGACGTAACGCACGCTCTAACGCAAGGCGCGAGCCTTGGCGGGGCGGCGACCCGGCTTTGAGGCCAATCGGCCCTAGAGGAACCCGGCAAGGGCGCCGCTGAGCTCGTTCATGGTCTGGAAACGCTTGGTCTTGTCTACGGCCATCGCACGCACCACGAGCTCGGAGAGCCCGGGAGGCAGGTTCGGGTTCACCTCCTGCGGCACGCGCGCCTTGCCCTGCACGTGCTGGTACATGACCGACATGTGATCGCCGCGCGAGTAGGGGGGCACCCCGGTCGTCATCTCGTACAGCATCACCCCGAGGGCGTAGATGTCGGCGCGCTCGTCCACCTTCTTGCCGAGGATCTGCTCGGGAGCCATGTACTTCGGGGAGCCGATGACGTAGCCGGTCTTGGTCAGCTGGGTATCGCCCTCGCGCTGCGCCGCGGCGACGCCGAAGTCCACGATCTTCAGCAGTCCCTCCTGGTTGATGAGGACGTTGGCGGGCTTCAAGTCGCGGTGCACGATGCCCTGCTGGTGCGCGACCGTCATGCCGGTGCAGATGTCGATGCCGAACTGCATGGCGCGCTTGAGCTCGAGGGGCTTCTCGTTCACCACTTCGCTGCCGAGCGTGTGGGAGGGGAAGTACTCCATGGAAATGGCGTAGTTGCCCTGGATGTAGAGGAAGTCGTAGATGCGGATGACGTTCGGGTGGGTGATCTTGCGCGAGTAGCGCAGCTCGTGCACGAAGCGCTTCATCACCTCTTCGTCCTCGGAGACGTTGGGGTTCAGGAACTTCAGGATGAGGCGCTCATCGACCACCGTGTCCTCCATCAGCAGCACGGTGCCAAAAGCGCCGCGCCCGATGCGGTCGATGTACTTGTAGCGTCCCTCGAGGATGTCCCCGGGCTTGAGCGTCTGGATGTCCAGGCGCGTCGTGGTCTGCGCCTTCTGCGCTGCCTGCTGCAGCGCCTGGTCGGAGATGACCTGGGTGCGGGTGGCCTCGGCGGAAGGCTGCGGGGGGCGCACGCCCGCGGCGCTGGGGCTTGGGGCGCTCGCGGCGCCCGGCGGCATGGCGTTGGCGGCGGACAGCTGCGAGATGCCGGCGATGCGGTTGTCGAGCTCGGTGACGGCCGCGGCGGCCATGCGCGCGATGGTCTGGTCCGGGGAACCGGCCTGGGCCTGCAGCTCCCCGCGCACCTGATCGGCGCGCGCTTCGTCCGCCACCTTGGAGAGCGCCTGGATCGCCTCGATGCGGATCTCGCGCTCCGGGCGCGCGATCAGGGGCAGGAGCATGTCGACGAGCTTGCTGTCGCCGAGCTTGCCGAGCGCGCGCACCACGATCGGGGTGGCCTTGCCGTTGACGGGCGTGTGCAGCATCTCCATGAGGCGCGGCACCGCGCGCTTGCTGCCGATCTCCGCCAGGGCATCGACGGCGCGCTCGCTCACCCACCAGTCGGTGTCGCGGGTGGCCTGGATGAGCGAGTCGACCGCACGCTCGTCCTTGGTCTGGTTCAGGATCTCGATGGCCGCGCGGCGGATGTCCTCATCCTTGTCGCGCACCAGCTGCAGCACCGCGTCGATGACCTTCGGGCCGCCGATCTTGCCGAGCGCATCGGCCGCGCGGCTGCGTACCCACCAGTCGCTGTCCTTGAGCGAGCCGAGCAGGTGCTTCACCGAGTTCGCATTGCCGACCTCGTTCAGGACCTCGACCGCCGCGCGGCGCGCGTTCTCGTTTTCATCCTTGAGGATCTCGATGAGGTACTTCATCGTCTCGGGATGGTTGGCTTTGATGACCACGTCGATGGCGCGGTTGAGGACGTCGATCTCCGGATCGCGCAACAGCGGCGCCACCCGCTCGATGTCGATCGGGCCGTCCATGCGCTGCAGCGCCGAGAGCGCCGCACCGCGGATCAGCTTGTTCGGGTCCTTGAGCAGCCCCTGCAGCGCGTTCTGCACCTCGGGGGTGTTGAAACGCGCCAGCGTGTTGATGATGTGCACGCGCGCGATCGGGTCCTTGCCCTGGATGCGGCCGATGAGCTCCCCGATCGAGGAGCGGTCGGCGATCTCGCCGATGATGCGGAACAGCGCCGCCTTCTCGTTCGGCTCCTGCGCATACGCGGCCGTGAGCAGCTCGCGCACGTTGAAGCGCGCCTTGTGGGCGGCGATCACGTCGAGCACCGCGGACTTGGAGGCCCCGGGGGTGGCGAGCGCCTCGAGCAGCAGGTGGTGCGGGTAGTTCTTGCTGTTGGTGAGCGCCCAGGAGATCCCGGAAATGACGCGCGGGCTGCCCTCGACCAGCCCGCGCACGAACACCGGGAAGGTCTTCTGGTTCACCAGCGCCGTGAGCACCTCGACGAACGCCAGGGTGGCGGACTTGTCCGCTTCCGGCAGCGCCCCGAGCACCGGCTCGATGGCGCCGGCCCCCACTTCCTTCAGGCGCGCGATGGCCTTCTGCCGTGCAGGGCTTGCCGGATCGGTCGAGGACCGGATCTCAGTGACGAGCCGGTCGGCACGCAGATTCGTGAAAAAGCTCATTCGGCCTTTCCGTCGGGGCAGCTTCCTGCACGCACCCGTCACCCCCTCCTGAGCTTCAGGAGTTCACAGGTCGTACAGGCGCGGGTCTGTCCGGGGCTCGCGCCGCCGCAGTCGCCGACCGTTGGAGCAGCAAGCGCGCCGCCTCCGGACGGCTGAGATTATGCCACAGCCGTCGCTGCGGCCCCCTTTCGGTGCACGCGGCGCTGTATGTGGCGTGCGCGCATTACCACTACAATCGCACCCCCTGCCTGTGAGCACTGCGCACCCCCAAGACATGATTTCCGCCAGCTCAGTCACCGCCCTGCGCGCAGCGCTCGAAGCCTACAGCGATCCTTTCCTCGGGGAGACCCTGGGCGCCGCCCAGGCGATCCGGGAAGTGCGCGTCGTGGGCGAGACCGTCAGCGCCCGGATCGCGCTCGGCTTCCCGGTCGGCGGTTATGAGGAGGAGATGGCAGCGGCGCTCAGGGACTACCTTGCGGCCCAGGGTATCCGCGTGCCCTTTGCGCTGGAGCTCGAGGCGGACATCCGCGCTCACGCCGTGCAGCGCAACCTCAAGCCCTTGGGCGAGATCAGCAACGTCGTCGCGGTCGCCTCCGGCAAGGGCGGTGTCGGCAAGTCCACCGTGGCCGTGAACCTCGCACTCGCCTGGGCTCAGCAGGGCGCGCGTGTCGGGATCCTGGACGCCGACATCTACGGCCCGAGCCAGCCCCTGATGCTCGGGCTCACCGGCCAGCGGCCCTCGTCCCCGGACGGCAAGCAGCTGCGGCCGCTCGAGAGCCACGGCGTGCGCGCCATGTCGATCGGCTTCCTGGTCGATGAGGCCCAGCCCATGGTGTGGCGCGGTCCGATGGTGACCCAGGCGCTCACGCAGCTGCTGTCCGAGACCCAGTGGGGCAAGCTCGACTACCTGGTCGTCGACATGCCTCCGGGCACCGGTGACATCCAGCTCACTCTTGCGCAGCGCGTACCGGTGGCGGGCGCCGTGATCGTCACGACGCCGCAGGACATCGCGCTTGCAGACGCACGCAAGGCGCTGAAGATGTTCGAGAAGGTCGCAGTGCCGGTGCTGGGCATCATCGAGAACATGAGCATCCACGTGTGCTCCAGCTGCGGTCATACCGAGCACATCTTCGGCGCCGGCGGCGGCACGCGCATGGCGCAGGAATATGGGCTGCGGCTCCTCGGCGAGCTGCCCCTCGATGGCCACATCCGCGCGGAGGCCGACAGCGGCCGTCCCACCGTGGTGGCGGCTCCCGGCTCCCCGCGCGCGCGAGCCTACCTCGAGATGGCGCGCCGCACCGGCGGGGCGCTGGCGGTGCGCTCGCGCGACCGCAGCAGCGTCTTCCCGAAGATCGTGATCGAAGAAACCTGAAAGGCGGTCGCGCGCGCCGTGGCGGCCGCGGAGGTTAGGCCGGCTCGCGGAACTGCTTGGCGAGCTTCAGTTCCTGACCCTGATAGTGCGAGGCGACGTCCTGCCCGTAGAGCACATCGGGGCGCACCGCCATGCGCTCGTAGCGCAGCCAGCCGACCGTCTGCCCGTGCTCCAGGACGAACGGCACTTCGTGCGAGCGCACCTCGAGCACCCCGCGGCTGCTGCCGGCCTTGCGGTTGCGGCTGTCCCAGCCGAAGCCCGGGTCGAAGAAGCCGGCGTAATGGACCCGGAACTCCCCGGCGCGCGTGTCGTAGGGCAGCATCTCGGCCGCGAAATCCGGTGGCACCGCGATCGCCTCCTTGGTCATGAGGATGTAGAACTCGTCCGGATCGAGGATGAGCGAGCCGCCCCGATGGAAGTGGATCGGCTCCCAGAAGTCGAGCGGGTCGTAGTCGCGGCGCTCAAGATCAATGCGCGGGGTGTGCTTCTTGGCGCGCCAGCCGATCAGCGCCCGGGGCGCTGCGCCCTGCAGGTCGATGGAGAACGGCAGCATGCCGGTCTTGTCACCCGTGCCCTGCGCGTCGGCAAGCTCGCCGTTGTTGATGAGGTTCTTCCAGTCCGCGGCGGTAATAGGCCGCGGCAACTCCCCGCGGGTACGCCGGAAGCGCAGCTGGTTCAAGCGCGTGCCGGTGCGCGCCACCACGCTGAAGCTGCGCGGCGCGACCTCAAGATACAGCCGTCCCGCGTAGCCCTCCTGCACCTGGTCGAACACCGTGGCCTCATCGGCGATCAAGCGCGTGAGGATGTCGAGGCGCCCGGTGGAGCTCTTGGGGTTGGCGAAAGCGGCCACGTCGCTCTTCAGGCGGATCGATTCCATCAGCGGAATGACGTAAAGGCGGCCGCGCTCGAGGATCGCGCCGTTGCGCAGATCGATCTTGAATTCCTCGTAGCGCTCATCGAGCTGGCCGAGCTTCTCCAGCACGCGCATGCCTTTGCCGGGCAGGAAGCTCGCATCCACACGGTAGGCAAAGTCCCCGAGCCGCAGGTCGATGCTGGCCGGCTGGATCTGGTCGGGCAGGATGCCGCCGGCGGCGAAAATGCCCTCCGAGACGATTTCCTCCTTCTCGACCATCTCGCGGATCTTCTGGCAGGGGAAAATGCCGGTGTACACGGACGAGCGCGCCGGCAGGTCACTCGGGGCGGTGGATTGCATGGCGTGGCCTCAGTCGCGCTTCAGGCTCTGGATCTGCAGCGTCCACTGCACGTCATCCCCCTTGGTCTGCTCGACCTTCATGGGGAT